>Ga0182027_10012516_pt1 | contig 11913 bp, 5 predicted proteins | sample 712E1DmetaG_FD_121300 | JGI IMG/M metagenome (GOLD analysis project Ga0182027, IMG submission 121300) | Permafrost microbial communities from Stordalen Mire, Sweden - 712E1D metaG (Illumina Assembly) | ecosystem: Environmental > Terrestrial > Soil > Wetlands > Permafrost | place: Sweden...
GGAACGCTTTCACCTTGTCGATCGTTTCATTCAGCGCGCTGATGAAAATGACGGGGATATCTTTCAGCGCCGCGTCGGCCTTGAGTTGCTCGCAGACTTCGTAGCCGTTCATTTCCGGCATGGAGATGTCGAGCAGAATCAGGTCGGGCGGTTCAGTGCGGGCGGCCTGCAGCGCCAGCTTGCCGCTGAGAACCGTCCGCGGTTTGTAACCTCGCTCCATGAGCATTCTCACCAGCAATAGCACATTGGCCGGCATGTCGTCCACGATCAGGATGTTCGCGACCTGCTGCTGTTTGGTGGCCATCATGCTTTGCCTTTTTCCGCATGTTCCAGTGCCGCGTTCAGCGTGTCCATAAACTCTTTGACCTTAATGAGTTTGGTGAGATAGCGGAAGAATCCCAGCTTCAATCCCTTCGCGATGTCGCGTGGCATGGCATTGGCCCCCCGGATTCTCTGGCCGCTCCATTGCGTCCAGTTGAGGTTTCACGTGTTTCTCGAAACACTCCGGGCAGAAGCCATGGCTGAACTGTGCGTCGGTACGGTTGCTGATGTAACCCTCCACGCTATGCCAGTAGTCCTTGTCGTCGCGGATTTTCTTGCAGTAGGAGCAGATCGGCAGGATGCCGCGCAACACCTTCACTTCGGAGAGGGCCTGGGTCAGCTCCCGGTTGGCGGCTTCGACTCGATCGTAGAGTTTCTTTGTTTCCAGATGCAGCAGGCGGACTTCGAGCATGTTGTAAACTCGGATCAATACCTCCGCCAGATCGAACGGTTTGCTGACGAAATCCTTCGCCCCGGCTTTCAGCGCGCGCAACTTGTGATCCGGCTGGGCGGTGATCACGAGGACAGGAAGATAGCTGCCTGTTTCGATTTCCTTCAGGCCTTCCATCACTTGGAATCCGTCCAGGCCGGGCATGTGAAGATCGAGCAGGATCAAGTCGTAGCGGTTCTTGCGGTGCAGCTCGCAGACCTCGTGCGGGTCCCGCGTGGACGCAATGGAAACATAGCCGGCGCCGCGCAGCATTTGCTCCAGCAAAGAGACATCGGCTTCTTGATCGTCAACGATCAGGATGCTGGCCTTAAGAATGTCTGATGAACAGATCATGGCATTTGTTCTGCCTTATGTGCTTCGACCAACCGTTTTTCCCGCATATTCCAGTGCCGCGTTCAGCGTGTCCATAAACTCTTTGACCTTAATGGGTTTGGTGAGATAGCGGAAGAATCCCAGCTTCAATCCCTTCGCGATGTCGCGTGGCATGGCATTGGCGCTGAGGGCAACGACGGGGATGTGCGCCGTGGCCGGGTCTTCGCGCAGGATTTTCAAGGCTTCGATACCGCTGATGCCAGGCAGGTTGATGTCCATCAGGATTACATTCGGCTGAGTGGTGCGGGCGAGCTCGATGCCGAGAGTTCCGTTCACCGCGGTCATCAGCCGAATGTCCGGGCAACGCGCGATAAGTTGCTCGACCAGCTTCATGTTCGCCGGGTTGTCCTCGACATAGAGCAGGGTGCGCTGCGACGCGCCGACCGTCAATTGCGGTGGAACAGAGGCCTCGGCTTCGCCGCTTTGGACTACAAGTTTGGGTGCCGCAGCCGAGTTCAGTTCGCACCAGAACACGCTTCCCACCCCGACCGTGCTTTCCACGCCGAATGCGCCCTCCATCAGTTCGGCCAATCGCTTCGTTACAACCAGGCCGATGCCCGTGCCTGCCACGGCGCCGGCTTCTTGCCCGAGACGATTGAACGGCTGGAATAGCTGCGCCAGCTTTTCCGGAGGCAATCCCGCGCCCGTATCCGCGACGCTAATGCGAATGCGTTTTGGGGCGCTCACGGTACAACCCACGATGATCGTTCCCTGCTCCCTGTTGTATTTGATAGCGTTGGAAAGCAGGTTGATGATGATTTGTTTCAACCGGGTCCTATCGGCCTTGACAAAGAACGGGGCATCGTTATCGAACTGGGGAAAGGTCATGCGGATGCCACGCTGTTGCGCCTGCGGCTCCATCATAGCCTGGCATTCGGACATGACCTCGGCCAACGACACCGATTCCGGCGATAGCGACACCTTTCCGGACTCGATCACTGCGAGATCGAGGATTTCGTTGATCAACTTTAGCAGATGCCATCCCGCCTGGAGAATCTGGGCAATGCTTTCCTTCTGAGAGTCCGTCGGCAACGGGGAGGCCGACTCCATCAGTTGCGCGAAACCGAGGATCGCATTGAGCGGGCTGCGCAGCTCATGGCTCATGCTGGAAAGGAAATCCGATTTGGCGAGGTTGGCTTTTTCCGCGGCGGACTTGGCGTTGGTGAGTTCTGCTTCCACCTTTCTGCGCTCGGTCAGATCCCGGGTCAGTTTGGCGAAGCCGCGCAGATTGCCATCATGGTCCCGTATCGCCGTAAAGGCCACATTGGCCCAGAAGGTCGAGCCATCCTTGCGCGCCCGCCAACCCTCGTCTTCGAACCGTCCCTTGGCTCTCACTACGTCCAAGTCCCTCTGCGGCTTACCGCGATCGATGTCTTCACGCGTATAAAACCGGGAGAAATGCTGGCCGACTATTTCCTCCGCACTGTAGCCCTTGATCCGCTGCGCTCCGCTGTTCCAGCTCACTACGACCCCCGCCGGATCCAGCATGACAATTGCGTAGTCGGTCACGCTTTCCACCATCAACCGGAAACTCTCCTCAGTCCACCGCAGTCGCTCTTCAATCTGCTTGCGCGCGGTGTTGTCGGTGCCGATCAGCAGATAGCCGATGATGGCGTCTTGCGCGTCGCGTAGCGCCGTGACGGACACGACTGCCGGAAAGCGGCTGCCATCCTTTCGGATGTAGGTCAGCTCGTAGATGTCCTCGATGCCGCGTGATGCCTTGAACACCAATGCCTCGAAGCCCGGAGTAATCGGGGTTCCGAGCTCGATGCTGAGCGCTTTGGCGCGCGCTATCAATTCCTGCGGATCGGAAATGTCGGCCGGGGTGATCTTGTTCATCACTTCGGCAGCCGTGTAGCCCAGCATGCGTTCCGCGCCGACGTTGAAGATCTGAATGACGCCCTTCGCGTCGGTGGCGATACTTGAGAAATTGGCGCTATTGAAAATCGCGCTCTGCAAAGCCCCCGCCTTGTGCAGCGCCTCTCGATAAATCAAATAGGCGAACGAAAGTGCAAACAGCAGCGTAAACAGGCTGGTGATAACGATGAGGGTAAACAGATGGCGCATGTTCAATTGGAACGCTGCGTCGTGCTGCGCCAGCGCGCCTTCTTCTATCTGGATGAAGCTACGCATCTCGGCACGAATCGAATCCATCAAGCGCTTGCCCTGACCTCTGCCTACAACCGCTAGCACGGCAGTCATGTCATTGTTGCGGCGCAACTCAATGACATGCGACATTTCCGCCAATTTGGCATCCACCAATGGAACCAGTGTGTCCAAGTGTTTATGGGCAGCACTGATTAAGGTAAGTTGACGCAATTTTTCCAGATGGCCACTGATGCTATCGCGCACCGCCAAATAGGGTTCCAGAAAGGCCTCGTCACCGGTCAGCAAATAGCCGCGCTGACCGGTCTCGGCATCTCTCAATGCAGACAGCAAATCGTCCGCGCGGTTTATTACAACGAAGGTATGCCTCCGCGCGTCGGCTGCTTCCTCGATTTGTCTGAAAGCCCAGAACGATGCCACCCCCAGTGCAACCAGCAGTGCCACTGCAGCAAGCGAAGCGATAATTTTATGAGTAGCTTTCAAGGACAATTTTCCCTCCGCCTAAAGCATCATCCCTTAACCTCGGATATCCGATGTCCCATTTGGCCTTCCGGTTCATGACGTTCTTCCAACACCATAGCCTCAAGTTACCACGGGAATACGGTGCGGGTGCTATGGGGTGTTGACCCCATAGGAAGTTTCATCGATGGAGAAAACAGCCGAGAGCAGCCAGCGCTCGTGGCGATCCCGACGAGGCCGCCATCGAACTCCTCTTCTTCCCTGTGACGGGGGTGTTTCGTCCTCACTTCTTATATGAGTGCGCAGGGCTGACGCCAAGACCGCTCGGGTCTCCGCGACGATGCGCTACAACGGATGTCTTTGTGACCGTTCGCATGGCGACGATCCTCTACCGGCCGATCAATTTCACAAAGGTTTGCCCCCTTTGGCCAAGCCCCACTTCCAATTCCGAATCTCCGGCATGTCCTCGCCGTATTTGTCGATGTATTGCTTGTGCTCGATCAGCTTGTCCTTGAGCTGCTGCTTCAGGTAGATGCCCTTGTCGCCGGTTTGCGGCAAGCGGTCGATGGTGTCCATCACGAGGTGAAAGCGGTCCAGTTCGTTCAGCACCGTCATGTCAAAGGGCGTGGTGATGGTGCCCTCTTCCTTGTATCCGCGGACATGGATGTTGTCGTGGTTGGTGCGGCGGTAGGTCAACCTATGGATCAACCACGGGTAGGCATGGAAGGCGAAGATGACCGGCTTGTCCTTGGTGAAAAGCCCATCGAAATCCATGTCGCTCAACCCGTGCGGGTGCTCGGTCTGTGGCTCCAGCTTCATGAGGTCAACGACATTGACCACCCGGATTTTCAGGTCGGGCAGATGCTCGCGCATAATGGAGACGGCGGCGAGCGTCTCCAGCGTGGGCACGTCGCCACAGCAAGCCATGACTACGTCGGGCGCAACGTACTGGTCGTTGCTGGCCCACTGCCAAATGCCGATGCCCTCGGTGCAGTGCTTGACGGCGGCGTCCATCGTCAGCCACTGCGGCGCCGGGTGTTTGCCCGCGATCACGAGGTTGATGTAATGGCGGCTACGCAGACAGTGGTCCATCACCGAGAGCAGACAGTTCGCGTCCGGCGGAAGATAAACCCGCACGATACTGGCCTTCTTGTTCACGACGTGGTCGATGAAACCGGGATCCTGGTGCGTAAAACCGTTGTGATCCTGACGCCAGACATGCGAGGCCAGCAGGTAGTTTAACGAGGCAATCTTCCGCCGCCACGGCAGAAGCGAGGTGACCTTTAGCCACTTGGCGTGCTGGTTGAACATCGAATCAATGATGTGGATGAACGCCTCGTAGCAATTGAAGAGTCCATGCCGCCCGGTGAGCAGGTAGCCCTCGAGCCAGCCTTCGCATTGATGTTCGCTCAACATTTCCATCACGCGCCCGGTGGGCGCAAGAAACTCGTCGTTCGGCACGGTCGCGGCGTCCCATTGGCGTTTGGTCACTTCAAAGAGGGCTTCCAAGCCATTGGAGAGCGTCTCGTCAGGGCCGAAGACCCGGAAATTCCGCTGCTCACTGTTCAGCTTCGCCACATCGCGCAGGAAACGCCCGAGCACATGCGTGTCGCCGATGCCGCGCACCCCCGGTGAGGGCACGTCGACCGCGTAGTCGCGGAAATCGGGCATCCGTAGGTCGCGGAGCAGAATGCCACCGTTGGCGTGGGGATTCGCGCCCATGCGTCGGTCGCCTTTGGGCGCAAGTTCGGCTAGTTCCGGTTTCAGGCGGCCCTGCTCACCGAAGAGTTCCTCCGGCCGGTAGCTCCTCAGCCAGTCTTCCAGCAGCTTGAGGTGTTCGAGATGGGTAGCTGGGTCGGAGAGCGGCACCTGATGCGCACGGAAGGTGCCTTCAATCTGCAAGCCATCGACCATCGTCGGCCCCGTCCAGCCCTTGGGTGAATTGAGGACAATCAGCGGCCAGCGCGGACGCGTGAGGTCGCCGCTGACGCGGGCATTGTGCTGGATTTTTTTTATCTGTTCCACCGCCGTATCGAGCGCCGCGGCCATGGCCTCATGCATTGGCCCGGGCTCGTGACCCTCGACGAAGTACGGTGTCCACCCGTAGCCGCGGAGCAACTGTTCCAATTCCTCGCGGGTGATGCGGGCGAGGAGAGTCGGGTTGGAAATCTTGTAGCCGTTGAGGTGCAGGATCGGCAGCACCGCGCCATCGGTGGCTGGATTGAGAAACTTGTTGGAATGCCACGCCGTGGCCAGCGGTCCGGTTTCCGCCTCGCCATCGCCGACGATGCAAGCGACGACGAGATTGGGATTGTCGAACACCGCCCCGAAGGCATGACTGAGCGAATAGCCCAGCTCACCGCCTTCGTGGATCGAGCCCGGGCACTCCGGCGAGGCGTGGCTGGGAATTCCTCCGGGAAACGAAAACTGAAGAAAGAGCTTCCGAAGCCCGGCCTCATCCTGGCTGATATTGGGATAGATCTCGCTGTATGTGCCCTCGAGGTAAGTGTTGCCCACGACGGCTGGGCCGCCGTGCCCGGGTCCGGATACGTAAATCATGTCGAGGTCGTATTTCTTGATGACCCGGTTCAAGTGCACGTAAATAAAGTTCTGCCCAGGCGTCGTGCCCCAGTGACCCAGCAACATATGCTTCACATCGGCGAGCGCCAGCGGCCGCTTCAGCAGCGGATTGTCGTACAGATAAATCTGGCCGACCGACAGATAGTTGGCGGCGCGCCAATAGGCATCCATCTGGTTGAGCAGTTCCGGCGTGAGCGTATTGGTTTTCATGGTTTAATTCTTTTTGTTTACCACGCCGGGATCAAGAATGCGGCACACCGAGCGCGCAATCATCTGTTCTTCGTCCGTGCGAATGACGCGAACCGTGGCCGGGCTGGCGTCCGTGGAAATCACCGCCGCATTCTCCGCATTCCGAGCCTCGTTCAGTTCGAGGCCGAGGAAGCCTAGTCCATCGCAGATGCGCGCGCGAATGGACGGGCAGTTTTCCCCAATGCCAGCGGAGAAAACCAACGTGTCCAGTCCGCCGAGGGCGGCGGCGAATGTGCCCATCCACTTCTTCGCCTGGTAACAGAACAGCGCCACGGCTTCCGCCGCCCGGACATCATGGGATTCCTGCGCGAGCAAGTCCCGCATGTCGGAGCTGATCTCCGAAACGCCGAGCAGACCCGACTGATGGTTGACCATTTCGTAAAATTGTTTGGCGGTGATCTGTTCCGTTCGCGCCAGATACGGCGCCAGGCCGGGATCCAAATCGCCAGAGCGGGTGCTCATCACCAATCCCGCCGTCGGAGTGAAGCCCATGCTGGTGTCGATGCTTTTGCCGTCGCGCACGGCGGCCATGCTTGCGCCGTTGCCGAGATGCGCGAGGATAACGCGGCCAGTCGTTGCCGCCGGGTCGCCGCAGCGCACAAGCTCTTCCATCAGATAGGCATAGGACAAACCGTGGAAACCGTATCGTTGAACTCCTTTTGCGTCGAAGCGTCGCGGAATCGGAAGCAGCCTGGCGACACGCGGCATGGTGCGGTGGAACGCTGTGTCAAAGCAGGCCAACTGGGGCAGTTTCGGATGACGCTGGCGCAACGCCTCGATCAGTTCAATCTCCCGGGGCAGATGATCCGGGTCGTACGGCCTGAGGCGATGCAGTTCATCCAACAATTCCTGGGTGACCAGCTCGGGCGCGGTGTGTTGCATGCCGTGGACCACACGGTGTCCCACAGCCCGGACCGAAGCGAAACCATTCTGCTCTTCGAGCCAATCAATCAGGAAATTCGCTGCCAATTTGTGATCGGAGGCTGCTATGCTGCGGCTGTCCTGCTGATTCCCGGTCGGGTCATTGAACGTCAGATTGGTACCGCTCAGGCCGATGCGGTCAATCTTTCCATAAAGCCTTCGTTCCGGCGGGTCGCCGGCCTGATACAGCACAAACTTGATGCTCGATGAGCCACCGTTGATCGCCAGGATGGAAGCTTCTTTTGATTTCATGGATGACTCCTTCGTCATTCTGCAATCCGCCTCTTCTTACACCACTCTTTTAAAGTCGATGAAACCGCGTTCCACGTCCGTGCTGACCAGTTGCACGCGGAGTCTGTGGCCGACGTCCATGCCTTCAAAACCGCTCTCCAGTCTTCCTTCAATGGGCGGATGCAGAAGACGGACCCACGTGCCTTTGTCCGATGCGCCGGTGACGATGGCATCGAACTGCTCTCCTATCCTTGATTGCAGCAGTATTGCTGCTGCAGATTTTGCGACCTGCCGTTCAACTTTTTTCGCTGCGTCTTCCTCTTCGGTGCAGTGCGTTGCGAGCGCTTCCAATTCGTTGTTCTCGTAGGGCAGGGAACGTCCCGCCACTGCTGCTTTCAGCAATCGCTGTGTAATCAGATCTGGGTATCGGCGGTTCGGGGCGGTGGAGTGAGCATAGTCCTTGACCGCAAGACCGAAGTGCCCGGCGACACTGTCTCCCGGAAGTTGGACAACGTATTCACCGGCGCCCAGGAGCTTGATGACGCTGAGAGAGAGATCGGGAAAGCGGAGAGGATCAGCGGCTTTCGCCGATACCAGAAATTGATCCAGGGCCTTTGCGTCGGGTTCCTTGGGCAACGTTGTGCCCCGCTCTGCGGCAAGCTCGACGATCCGGTCCCAGCGTTTGGGTATGCGGACTACGCGCCGCAGCGATGGAAGGTTTTTGGACGCGAGGTATCGTGCGGTAACGCCATTGGCGGCGATCATGAAGTCCTCAATAATATCCTTGGCCCTGTTCGTTTTGTCGGCTTCCAGGTCCTTGAGCTTATCTCCGTCAAAGACCGGACGCGCTTGTATTGTTTCGAGATCAAGCGCACCGTTGAGGTGCCGGAGCGCTTTCAGTTTCTGGGCCACGCGGTCCTGGAGTCGAAGGTTCTCATCCAGACCGCTGACCGTGCCGATAACTTGCGGCATCGGCCCATTACCCTCCAGCCAGCCGCCCACGCTGTTGTAGGCCAGCTTTGCACGATTACGCACCGTCGCTTGATAAAGGTCCGAACTCTGAAGCGATCCGTCCCCGGCGAGAACCATTTCAATGACGATGGCAAGGCGGTCTGATGCAAAGTTGAGAGAGGTAATATCCGTGGAGAGTTTCTCGGGCAACATCGGAAACGTCTCGGCAACGGTATAGACCGAGGTGGTGTTTTGCCGCGCATGATCGTCAAGTGCCGATTGCTTTTTGACGACAGCGTCAACGTCGGCAATGGCGACCAGGACCTTGGCGGCCCCGTCGGGCATGACTTCGGCAGCGGTAAGCTGGTCCAGATCACGCGAATCATCGTTGTCGATGGAGCACCAGAGAAGGTTCCGGAGATCACGCGTCGATTCCTCAGTTTGCGTCGCTGGCCCGTGGATTCCGTCAAGCTCGGCGAGCGCTTGGGGCGGAAAATCTGGAACCAGCCCTTTTTCAAGCATCACCCGATGGGCAATTCTTTGCAGGATCGAGCGGTGTTGTCTATCGTCTGTATCCGTCATATATGTCTCCATTTCTTGGAATGGGAGTATGGAGCGAACGCAAACAGGGCGTCAAGCAGGCCGTGGCCGGATTTGAAGTTCACCCCGCACGGCGGGGCCTCGGCAGGCGTACCGGCAAACAATCGCCGAGCTTGCCCCGACCGGCTCACGTTGGCATACTCCCCGCCGATGACGACAAGCGCTTTCGATGAAGCGTTCGAGAAAGTCAAAAATCTCGCCGCCACCTTCAAAGCCAACGAAGCCCGGTATTGTTCGTCGGACTATAAAGAGGCCGATGTCCGTCTTGATTTTATTGACCCGTTTCTTAATGCGCTTGGTTGGAAGCGTGGCCAGAATCCGTACCAGCAAGAATTGAAGGTTGAGAATCACGGCCAAGGTGTCACACAAGGACGGGCAGACTACGCCTTCTGTATCGCGCCGCATTGCAGCGACGGCGAGGAACTTTTCTTCCTCGAAGCGAAGAAACCGCACGACAACCTTGAGACTGCGGGAAACTATCACCAGACCATTTCCTACGGCTACAGCAGCCGCAAGCCGCTGGCCGTGCTCACTGATTTCGAGCAGTTCCACATTCTGGATTGCCGGTACGAGCCGAAGCTTAAAACGGCACTCGACCACTGGGTGGATAAGTTTGTCTACACCGACTACCTTGACCGCGACAAGTTCGCCAAGATTTATTGGCTCTTCTCGCGTGAAGCGTTTACCAGCGGGTCTTTCGACGCCAAGGTCAAGGAACTTCGCGGAAAGAAAACGGTGCGCGCCCCCAAGCTTGTGGATGAATCGCTGCTGGAGCGGTTGGACGAACTCCGTAACGTGCTGGCTCACTCCTTCAAGAAAAACAATCGCGTATTCAACAGCGAAGAGTTGACTGAGTTTGCCCAGCGCACGCTGGATCGCCTTGTTTTCCTCCGGTTTCTTGAAGACAAAGGGATTGAACGTCCGGGCTCGGTGAACAAGCTCGCCGGTAGCGCGAACGCTTGGCGGGATTTCATCGCCCGTTGCCGTCAACTCGACTCGATCTACAACGGCATCATTTACCGGCAACAGCCGACGCTTGATGCGCCGACCTTCCGGATGGACAACGCCGCATTCGCCGAAGTCTGCAAAGGCCTTGCTCACAGCGACACCGACTACAACTTCAATTTCGACTTCATTCCGATTCACATCCTCGGCTCGATTTACGAGCGGTTTCTCGGCAAGGTCATCGTCGCCACCGACAAACGCGTCCGCGTCGAGGACAAGCCCGAAGTCCGCAAAGCCGGTGGCGTCTATTACACACCGGAATACATCGTCCATTACATCGTCGAGAACACCGTCGGCAAACTGATCGAAGGCAAGACACCCGACCAGATTGCCGAAATGCGCTTTGCCGACATCGCCTGCGGCAGCGGCTCGTTCCTGCTTGGCGTCTATGATTTACTCCTGACGTACCATGGCACTTGGTACAACGCCAACCGCAACAAGGCGCGCAAAGGCGATTGCATCGAGCATGACGGCAATCTCTATCTTTCTCTCGCCAAGAAACGCGACATCTTAATGAAAAACATCTACGGCGTGGACATTGACGCCCAAGCCGTCGAAGTCTGCCAACTGTCGCTGTGCCTGAAACTGCTCAAAGACGAATCGCCGGAAACGACCGCGCAATATCTGTTGGACTTCGAGCACACCGCGCAGATGAAGAAGCTGCTGCCTGATCTCAGCAAGAACATCGTCTGCGGTAACTCGCTCATCGGCACGGATATTCTCGATGACCAACTTTTTGCCAGTGAAGAAGAAAAGAATCTCAACCTAATGAACTTCGAGGACGCTTTCCCGAAAGTAATGGAGGGCGGGGGCTTCGACGCCATCGTCGGCAACCCGCCCTATATTGATTCGGAGAATATGACAACAAACGATCCAGAATTGCGGAAAAAGATTCAGGCGACCTACCAATGGACAAAAGGGAACTGGGACATCTACATTGCGTTTTACGAAAAGGCGTTTGACTTGGCGAACGAAGACGGCCTCGTGTCCTTTATCACACCCGACAAGTGGATTTCCAAGCCATTCGGCGACGAAATGAGGCTGCGGACAACAGACAGAATTATCTCCATTCTCAGAGTTGGACGGGAAGTCTTTGAAAGCTCAAACGTGGACGCAATCGTCACGCTCTATGGGAAAAAACCACAGCCTCAGCTTCGTGTTTATGACTTTGTAGGCAAGGAAATCGTCCTTAAACGGGTTGTGGCAAAATCTGAATTGAAGCCGCCATTTGTGTATGATTGGCTATTCTCTGAATGCGTCGAGTTCTTTGCCAGTGTAGAAAAGCACCCAAAAAAACTGGTTGACATCGCAACCTGTGAAAACGCTTGCGCTACTTCCGACGCATACAAATTGCAGGAGTTCATCCATGAAAAATCCGAAGCTCGCAACAAAGACGAGCATTTGAGAATTATCAACACGGGGACAATCGGGAAATACATTTCAAAGTGGGGCGAGCGCGACATGGTTTATCTTGGCAAGAGGTATCGAAAGCCTGTCGTCGGGAAGAAAAGCTTTCTCGCGGCGTTCACAAATTCCTACGGGCGAAAGTCAATAAAGCCAAAGCTCATCGTGAAGGGATTGAACTTGCTCGACGCTTGCCTCGACAGCGACGGCGCAGTAATTCCCGGCAAGACGACGTTGATGGTCACTGCCGACAAGGTTGAAAC
>Ga0182027_10012517_pt1 | contig 11913 bp, 7 predicted proteins | sample 712E1DmetaG_FD_121300 | JGI IMG/M metagenome (GOLD analysis project Ga0182027, IMG submission 121300) | Permafrost microbial communities from Stordalen Mire, Sweden - 712E1D metaG (Illumina Assembly) | ecosystem: Environmental > Terrestrial > Soil > Wetlands > Permafrost | place: Sweden...
CCCAGCATTACAGAACATCCTCCATAAACCGGATCATTTTTCAGAAAGTCAATTAATCGCTGAATACCGATATTCCGGATGTCATAAGGTCTGTCGGGAAATCCTAATCCCCAGATAGTTACTAGCGGTTTACCGCGGTGATGGAGATACGTTTTGGTACCTGTTTGGTTGGTTACTTTTAACGAGTCAACCAGAAATTTCCAGTCTTCAATTACAGAAGAACAATCTTCACCCGAGGCTCTCAGTCCAGAAAGATCGTACATAACGGCAATGGCACGGTCATATTTGGAAGCAGCTTCCATGGCATATTTCAAAACAGTGTTGGAGGCATCCCTTTCATAGCCGGGCTTTGTCGAATTAAAAAACCGCTGCATAAAGACTCCGTCGAGCCCGTATTCTTTCATCCATTTAAAATGAAGATCAACAGTACTTTTATCGGTCGAGTTAAAAAATCGGGCGATACTTCCGTCGGCTAATTTCAAACCGGTCGGGTATGTTTTTTCATATTCGCTCACATCCGGCCACATGTCTATACTAATCCTGGTTTCATCGGGGTACATCATTCCATCCTTTGGAGCCCTGAACCAACCCTGATAACCGGCCATTATCAAACCTTTATAAGTCGGGTAGTCGGTTATTTTAGAATGTTTATTCTGAGCAGATGCTCCATAAGAAAAAATAAATAAACTCACTACAATCGGAATAAGACGTTTTATTATTGTCATAATATTAGTTTTTATATGATTAAAAATTAAACTTATTATATAATCGTACATAGGAGAATTCCGCTGTCCCATTATTCTGATTATCAAATACTAATCCGGTACGCATGGCCTCTCCCCATCTGGGTAGAAATGCACCCTCATAATATTCATTTGAGGTTTTGACAGAGATCCAATTAGCTCCATCTAATGACCAAAAGAAGCGAAAGGAACGACCATGGACAGTTTCCATTTTCAGGTAAACCGGTTTATTCCCTTGCAAACTTGTTTCTGAAAGGATCTCCTTTTCACCATTGTCAATTTTAAATAGAACCAATCGGGCTTGACTTATAGTTAAAGCCAGTAGATTTTTTTGATCCCCGTATACACAAATTCCGCCAGGATCAGACGTAGTTCCGTAAACTTTTGCCTGGAACGAATAATCACCGGTTTTAGGGCTTAATCCTGCAAAAACAATCCCTTTCTGAGTTGAAGAAAGTGTTAATGTTCTATTATTAATCTTGATTTCCGGCTTTGCCTTATTTAAATCCCATTGCCAAAACTTAAGATTTTCATCTGAAGAAAAATCATCTATGTAAGATGAATCGCGGCACTGAACTGCATTATTTAATGGTATTTGAGCAGAATCAGAAGGGGTATTCCCGTTCTTAAAACGTGGCCATCCGCTTTCTTCATCCCAAATTAATTCATCCAACATACCCTGCCTGCCTATATATTGAAAATCCTTGGCCTGATAAGCATGGTAGAGATAAAAATACCTGTGGGCAGCTGTTTCCACTAATGTGCCATGGCCGGGACATTTCCACTGTTCACCTCCCCGTAACAGTGGCTGAGGATATTGTTCCCAATCCCCTTTCAGCGAACTGGAACGTGAAACCATTACCTTGTAACTACAATGTTCATCACAGCATCCGCCAATGGAGTAAAGCATATAATAATATTTGCCATATTTGAACAAGCATTCGCCTTCATTGCCTCTTCCCTGCCAACCTTTATCGTAACGGGTAAGACTAAAATGTTCACCTACTAGCGATAAACCATCAGAGCTCAGTTCGGATGCCAGTATTTCGTCAGGGCGGTCTTTATTCAACCCATAAGCCTTCCATGTGATATACAATTTCCCATCATCGTCTCTGAAGACAAACGCATCGATAGCTTCGTTACCCCATTCGATGATGATACCCTGATCTGTGAAGCCTTTGTGAATATCTCTGGTAGTAGCTACACCGATGCATGAAACATGGTCGCTCATTCTTTTGGCCGCATAATAGACATAGAAAGTCCCATTGTTGTAATAAAGCTCAGGAGCCCAAAAATTATTGCAAGCCCATTTTGGACAATCATTAAAAACAGAGCCGATAGGCTTCCAGTTGATCAGATCTGCCGATTCGTACAACGGATAACAAGGGCCAAAATCATTGGAGGTACCTGCAGCATAGTACATATTCCCTACCCTGATGACAGTCGGATCGGGAAAATCTCCAGGTATTACAGGGTTATGGTAAATTCCAACTGCTCTTTCTTTTTGCGACTTTAATCCAACTCCTGTGAGAGATGAAAAGTTATTCTTATCACCAGTGTGAAGGTCAGTTTTTCCGGTAAATCCCAATAAACAAACTGTCGCCAATGTTAAACCAATTTTTTTTGTCCATTCAATGATATGGTAATCCGTTCTCTTGAAAGGGCATTTTATTATTGCATTCATTTTTTAGTTTATTATAGCATTTATAAACCTATCTCACATTTTTCAAACTGGAGGAATCAGAAAAGGTAGTAGAATCATCTATAGCTTTAATGGCCTTTGAATAAATCACATTCTTTAAATTCCCAAAGTTTAAATTGACCTTGTTCTTAATCAATTCCGGCCTTGAAAAGTTTTTATGATTGATTGTATAAAAAAGCGGATCTTCCTGAGGGAGTATAAATGGTTTTGAGGTATTTCCCAGGGAATCGATATAACATATAAACGGTTTACTCGTAACACCGTCTAAACGGCGACTGCTGAAAACGAACCATTTGCTATTACCCGACCATGATATATAACTTTCGCTTTCATCACTGTTAATATCTGGTTTGTAATATTTATTTGTGCGCATATCCATGAGATACAAATCGCTTGATTTATTGTTAACCGGGAAATATCCAAAATCAACCATGCAAAAAAGCATAAATTTTCCATCGGGAGAGATTGTTGGAAAAGCAATACTTTTTTTGGCTTCTTCACTGGAAATAATTGTCTCTGGTTCCCCCATTGTATTATTATCAACATCAAAACTGACACGCATCAGACTATAAAGCACCTCTTCGTTTGGCGTACCAATAACATATTCCTTCGCGCATGTGTAATACAGATATTTACCATCAGGAGACCAACAGGGTAAATTTTCTCTCTTTTTCGATGCTATTTCCGGAAAAGAAAGTATGGTATTTTTTTCCACATTGTAGATTATAATATCAGAGGCAAAATCGAAGACTTCTTTCATTTTTTTTTCATAACCGGTCAGATAATAATTCTGCCGTATCCGGTTCGTAGCAAACGCTACTAGTTTCCCGTTTGGATGCCAACTGCAATATGCTCCTGCGGAAAGCATTTTCGGCGTCTTTAAATTTATTTTTGTAAGTTTACCATTATCATAAAAAATTGTCCCGCTATGTTCACCCCTAATATGAAATAGCATCCTGTTTGGGTCATTCTTCCAAAAAGTATGACAGTTCATACAGTCATGATCAGTTCTGGAATTATTAAAAATTTCATATTCTTTAAAACTTCCCAAATCTCTTTGATGCATCGCCATTTCATGCCATAAACTATTTGTCGGGGATATGTCCCTATAATAAATAAATGGATCTATCTTATCTTTCGAAACAAAATTATTTATGGTTTTAAATTTGACCCATGTGTCTTCCTGTTTTGCATAAATATCAATTTTAATAGTGTCGCCTGTATTATCAGAAAGTAAGCGTCTCCATGAATTGATAGAAATTTTCACGATAGAACTTTTAAGGTTTAAGGTAATTGCAGTTTTATTTTTTGAATACAATTTGACCAGAAATCTATTCCCAGGTTCTTTAATCTCAAAATTTATAGGGGCAATGTTGGGAGGTAAAACAATATTCGAATAATCAGGAAAAATCCGGGGATACTCATTGGTTTGTTTAAAATTTCGTATATCCGGAGCATAAAGTTTTGAAATTATTACAAGAATTATAATGGCCAAAATGAAAATGCCTGAAATAAAAATAAATGTTTTTTTTATCTTATATCCTGTTTTCATAGTCTACTCTCTTTCATTTTCTTTTACATTGATGTTTCCTTCTTTAGTAATGGGTCGTGGAAACTTTAAGTAATACCAATAAGTATCTCCATATCGTGAGAATAAATATCTCTTTGCTTCTTCCGGATTGCCTTTCAATCGCAAATAATCTTTTTGAAAAGCTTTAAATTCATTAATGATAGTCTGATCATAAGTAAATTCCTCAATGTCTATCGGGCACTCTTCAGAAATTAAACTATAGTAAATGAATCCTTCAAAATACAACCTGGGTATATGGGTGTATCCAAAAAACTTTAAACCTGATAATCCTACCGCAAAATCCTTCATATTATTATCTAACATGGCGCTGATCATCAGATAGTCGTATGCCATTTTATTGTAATTAGACTTCCCTGTAAGCAAAAACAGATTATAATCAATAGCTGTCTTTGAAATAATTGCGGCATGAGCCTGATTTTTTCTATACCTTCCTAATTCCGGATCGGTGTTTATAAGAGTTGTGTCAATAATAAATTTCCTATAATGCTGCACCCATTTTTTATTGAACAATGTACGGTCAATTAAATTCAGCATCTTTTGTGACTCTTTGATGCACCCTTCGGCCAGATATGCTTTTGTTAGATTTTTTAAAACATAAGGATTAGCTCCATAAACATTTGTGGCTTCAGTTCCCCAAATTATTGATAGTGAAAGAGCTCCTAAATCCAAATAAATTTCCTGATCAGGCACCAGTTCATCAAGGCTTGTCAACTTTGTCGCCAAAAGTCCATTGGATGCCATATCCTGATTGAATTTAAATAAATCGTTATAAATCCTGCCTGTAAAATATAATGCCCTATTGACATAAATAATTTCAGTTCTGTCAAAAAAATCAGATTGCTTTGATAATTCAAGAACTTTGTTCCAATCTTTATTTCTGCCAAAATGTTGTACTGAAAGTTTTATTTTCTGTTGTTTATTAAAAGTGGCATAACATATACCGGCAGTAAGCACAGGAATAATTAGTAAAAGCAGGAGGCTTTTAAAATTCAAAAATAAAATTTTACTATTTGCCGTTTCTTTCGATTGATTGATTGTGTCCCTCTTCAAATTTGAAATGGTAAAGAAAATAAAGGTTAACAGGACGGACAGATAAAGTAAGAATGGAAGGAACCATAAAGCGTAAACATTTTGCATCGCTCTGAATTCCTTAAAGACATCTTTATAAGAAATGGAAAAAAAGTGATTGAAAATGAGAGTGATTATTAAAGTCTCTATTAAAATAACAATTGAAAAATATCTTTTACCCTTTGAAAATAATTGCGATATGATTGCCAGAAGAGAAAAAAGATATACTGTTTTTATCCCTGTAAGATAGTATAGAAGACATAAAAGGACCGGATAAAATAAAAACCTGTATAAGCCTCTATATTTAAAAAAGCGGAAGTAAATGTAAGAGATTAACAGAGTAAACAGAATCTCAATATCAAATTTAAGGCTATGGTTATAATCATTATGCATTGCAATCAGAATTATAACCGGAACAAATGGCGCCAACAGGTTATACTTTGGCTTTCCGAAGGAAAAGTATCCTAACCAGTATATTGAATATAAGATAAATGTAATTGTAAATGATGCAAGTACAGGAATATTATAAAACTGTGTAATCAGTCGTGAGAGATATTCAGTCGGATTTCCCGGGAAATCAAAATACTTTTTAAAGAAATAAATGTCAGTGAAAAACTCCCTGTAATTCTTTAATAGAAATAAAGGAGGATTAACAATGTATAAAAAATAAATGAAAAAGCCCAAAAAAAACAGGGTCACATAAATCAGGGTACTTTGATGCCTGGTTAAATGTTTCATATGCTTATAGTTGAAACAGGAATATTCTACTTTAAAAAATGACTTATCGTTTTATTCAATTTTATTTAATTTATGCTTGTTCCGCCGATAAAAGGATAATCAATCTGCGGATATCATAATTTTCTCTGTATGTTTCACGGGGAATTGTTTTTGTTTCTTTTTATCGAAAAAGTAATTCCCTAATACTAAATAATCCATATCAGTCCGCATGAAGTCTATATAAGCATCTTGCGGAGTACATACTATTGGTTCTCCCCTTACATTGAATGAGGTATTGACCAATATACCACAACCAGTAATTTTTTTAAAATCTGTAATCAGTTGCCAGAATTTTGGATTAGCTTCTTTGCTTACGGTTTGTATCCTCGCTGAATAATCTACATGGGTAACTGCGGGAATAACAGAACGAATATGATATAACCGGTCATAAAGATTAAAGTCGACATAATTTTCAGGTTCGGGATTTCGTAATTCTTTCTTAAGGGATCCTATAAATAGCATGTATGGAGATGATACGTTTGTTGCATAGTAACTGGATAAATCTTCGATCAGGATACTGGGAGCAAACGGTCTGAATCCTTCCCGGAATTTTATTTTCAAATTCAGGACTTTTTGTATCTCCGGGTTTCTGGGGTCCCCGAGGATACTTCTGTTCCCAAAGCACGAGGGCCAAACTCCATCCGATCCTGAAACCAGCCAATTACGTTCCCTTCAGCCATTTTTTTGCTTACAACTAAACTTAAGTCATCGAAATTTTTAAAATAGTCGTACCCGGCTTCATATTTATTGATTGCCCTCAAAATATCCTTGTCAGAATATTGAGGGCCTAAATAACTATAATTCATGGAGTCGGAGAGAAGACGGACTGTCCTTTTCTTCTTAAACCTGATATGGAAAGCTGCAAACGCTGCACCTACTGCTCCTCCGGCATCACCAGCGGCAGGTTGGATCCATATATGGTCAAATATGCCAGCATTAAGTATTTTGCTGTTTGCTACGCAGTTTAAAGCTACTCCACCGGCCAAAACCAGATTCTTGCTATGAGTGATTTTTTGAGCAGTACGTGCTAATGCAATTACAATAGATTCGGTCACATCCTGAATGGCTAATGCGAGATCCATATGTTCCTGGCTGATGGCTGATTCAGGTTTTCTACGCGGTATCCCGAAAAGAGCTTCCCATTTTCTATTGTTGGTCATGGTCAGCCTGGTTGCAAAATCAAAATAGTTCATATTGAGAAGAATGGAACCATCTTCCCGCACGTCAACTAATTCAGTTAATATTTTTTCTTTGAAAATTTTAGTTTGAGCTGAATCCGGATTGCCATACGGAGCCAATCCCATGAGTTTGTATTCTCCGCTATTCACCTTAAAACCCAGATAATAAGTGAATGCACTGTATAAAAGTCCCAAAGAATGAGGAAAATGCAACTCTTTGAGGACTCTAATACCTCCAGAACTTCCGTAACTGATTGTGAGGGTAGCCCATTCTCCAACACCGTCAATAGTCAGAATTGCTGCCTCTTCAAAAGGCGACGGATAAAAGGCACTGGCAGCATGCGATAAATGATGCTCAGGAAATAATAACGGAATTTTCGCTGTTCCGAATTGCTGTAATTGTTTCTGCAAAAGTTTTTTCATAAAAAGCTTTTCCTTTATCCACAGAGGAATTGCAGAGACAAAACTTACCACACCTTTTGGAGCAAAACCATGGTAAGTCTCAAGCAGACGTTCAAATTTCAGCAATGGTTTTTCATAAAAAATTACCGCCGTAAGTTCGTTATACTCCATTCCGGCTTCTTCCAGAACATATTTAATTGCATGAGCAGGAAAACCAGAATCATGTTTAATGCGCGAAAATCTTTCTTCCTGACCGGCTGCTATTAGTTCACCATCAATCAGGATGGCTGCTGCACTATCGTGATAAAATGCTGAAATTCCGAGTATCCCCATCCTCATTTTAATCAGAATATAGAGTAAATAAAAGGAGCTAAAGCAGTTCCGCTTGTTATGACAATAAGCAAGGCTAACAACAGTAAAATAATAATAAGCGGTAGTAACCAGAATTTTTTTCTGGTTTTAAGGAAGCGGAGCAGTTCTTTTAAAAATTCCATGAAGTCAATAATTTAAACATTCAGAATGTATCTGTAAAATCCCCGGCAGTATATAAATGATCACGATCTGTCAAGACTGATTTTGTGCTTTTTTTAAATTGATCGATTTTCAAACTATCTCTTTTCAATAACCTTCGGATCAGACCTACCGGAGTTACCACTAAGAAAAATACAATGGTCAATAAAACCCGCGAACCAATCACGCTTAAAACCTTTGATAACCAAAACCAAACTGCAGCAAAAGGATAAAAAATAATTGGAACAATAATAGTAACAAGGGTCAAAAAAAATGCACCTGTAACAAAGTGATTTTGCCTGAGATAAATTGCCAGAAAGATTGCTGCTAAAATAGTTACAAGTCCAAACTCCACACATTGCTTTTTACTAATCCCAACGATATTCTTTTTTGCTTTATTCATTAATTTGTATTATTAATATGCGCAAGCATATATAAAGCTTCAGGATTCTTACTATCCAATCTCAGAGTTTTTCTAATGTAGATTAAGGCTCCTTCCGTGTTATCCATTTTAATATATGCCCTGGCAACTTTGTTCAAAACGGACACATTTGTTGAGTCATTTGAATTAGCGTTTTTTAATTGAATAACTTCTTCAGTAGCAGATTTAAGTGCAAGTAAATTCAAACCGGAAGTATTGTTTTTTATGGAAAATTCAATATATGGTATGGCTTCAACCGGTCTGTCAAGCTTAAGATAATTCAATGAAAGACTTATTGCATTATCGAATGAAGCCGACAAATTAAAAGCTCTTTTATAATAAAATATAGCCCTTTCATAATCTTTTGATTTCGAGCTCAGCATAGCCGTTTTCTCATCATACAAGACTTTTTCAGGATACTCAAGCACCAAGGCCTCCATTATCTTTCTGGCCTCTGTAAGTTTTTGATTTTTTATATCATAATCATACAGGCTATTAATAGCATCCTTCCAGCTTATCTTTTTTATTGCAAGGTCCCAGGCAAGTTTTTCTTCCTCTGTAGAAATCGTTATGGTATCCGGTCGCAGGACCTCACTTAAAGGCCAGCTTTTTTTAAGATTTGATACTCTATAAATCCCAGCCAGGGAATCAACTTTGGCAACAGGCATATCCTGTAGCAATAGCTTAAATGTCAATTCCTTTTCTTTATTTACTGAGAAAAGGTTTTCCTTTTTCATAGTTTCGTAAAAAACATCCGACATCAAAGCGTATCCTGTTAAGTTAGGATGAACATGTTCCAATATCAGCTCATTTCCAATAATATGATCATTTGACCAGTTCTCAAATGCAGCCTTAGTATCTACCAGATGAACATTAGGATATTTATTGCATAATTGAAGGATAATTGCATTGAGTTGTTCAGGTGCCCTGAACCGGAGACCATCAAGATCTTTAGCCCTGACAAAATACTCCTTCGCCTTTTTAAAATCTCCCTGTTTATAAGCGATCTTCCCAAGATAAAAGTTGGATAGAGCGTTTGCGTTGAATATTATATTGGATTTCTGAAGAAGTTTAGAAGCCTCCAGGAAGTCGTTGTTTTTAAAAGCCTCCAACCCGGATTTAAAATTCTTCTCAAATCCTGGAAATTGGATACTGTCAATCGCAATGTTTACAAAGGGTTTAAAATCCTTTTCGTTACTCACCAGATTACTGATAAATACCGGAATTTTGTGTTTATTAAACAGGCTTAATGTTTTATCAACATTATATCTAAACTGATTTATTCCTCTGTTAAACAATTTTGAATTATAAGGAATTTGTTCATCGGCAACCATCATCTTCATGCGGGTTCCTCCAGAACCGGTCATACGTCTGCCTGCAATTTTCTCATACAGATTGGTCAATAATTGTGTCAATCTTAACTCGCGTAATTTAAGAATCATATTAACTAAGAAAGGATTTCCCCCGATTTTGTCCGTGCAAGCCACTCCCAGAGTGCCATAATACTCATTATGACCAACATAGATTAATATAGCATCCGGTTTGTAATTTATTAATTCCTTAGCGAATCCTAGTACAGTATAAGAATTGACTGCAGTTAAAGAGAGATTTATAATTTCAAAATTCCGATCGGGCCAATTATGTATTAAACGGTATTGCAACCATCGGTGAAAAGAGCCATTGTGAAAATAAGGATATCCGATAGTGGTTGATTCTCCCAACACAAAAATACGTAAGGTCCCTTCATCCTTCTTTTTCTTAAACAATTCAACATTACCCTCTGTGGCTAAGGCCCTATTTGTAAAATATTTTTTGGAAGCATCCGGATTAAGTACCAGATAATCTTTATTATTGGGATATTCAACAAAGAGGCTTAAATTACTTCCGTATTTAAAGATCCTCAATGAAAGTTCCAATAAAAGTAAAATAAAGAGAGAAAGGAGAATGCCAGTTATTTTAAATAATATAACTCTGCCTCGAGACAATCGGTTTTCAATTTTGGGATTATGTTTATTATCAAACCTAATCATGAGTTAAATATAGAAGTAGAGGTTTAAGCCGGGTATATTGGAAATCGGCTTGATTTTATAACTTATTCTAAATGATAACCAGGTTTTTAGTCAACTATTGTAGTCAGGTGTACTAAATACCCATAAACAATATAAATTAATCTCCATCCCGTCCACCCCCTTTAAATAAAGGGGACGGATTTAGGATGAAGATTATATTAAAAGAATTTAAACTACTTTATGTTAGTTAATTAATATCCAGCATTCTGTGTCCATTGTGGATTCAAGAACATGTCAGCCTGAGGTATTGGAGCCAAATAACGATCAGCAAGATGAGACAATACAGCAGTAGGAATCGGATTTTCTACCGGTCGAGGATCTTGGAAATCTGTACTTCTGGCAGCAACAATCGTTGGAAGCAACTGCAGACGACAGATATCAAACCACCTCATACCGTTTTCCCCGCAAAATTCATACGCACGTTCAAAAACAACTGAATCGCGGAATGCCGTGGCGGAAAGACCTGCTGTTAAAGGCTGTTCACCTGCGCGTGCCCTTACAATGTTAATTGCGCTATAACTTGCAGCTGTTGGACCTGAACCTGACATGGCTGATGCTTCGGCATAATCCAGAAGAACCATCGGGTAACGAATGATATCGTTAGTTTTGTTGGTACTTGCATTCATAGTGATGATCTGAGTTGCTGTTTCAGTGCATCCATCACCAGCCCCGGGTACTCCAAGCCCATATCTGAACTTTTTATATTCAGGATGGCGAACATCTGTTAAAGAAGAATTCCATGGAACAAGATTATAAGTTACCTTATCAGCATTCCGGAGTTTAACAGTTGTAACAAAAGTTTCATCCGTCCTTGTACATTTCGGAGCAGCTTTAAAGAAATTTACTTCTGGGAAAAAATCATCCCATCCACTGCTACCATCAATCCCAACTTCATCATCTACTATTGAGGACTGACCATAACCACGCTGTGCGGTACCATTGCCCTTATTGAATTGAAGAGCAAAGATTGATTCGCTGTGGTTATTTAATGAAAACATCGTCAGATAATCAGGAACCAGGGTATATTTATTAGCCTGAATAACGACATTAGCGGCTGCGGCTGCAGCTGCATAATTAGTTGCGTCGTTAATTGGCCACCCGGTCATGGTTAAATACACGTCTGCCAAAAGAGCCTGGGCCGACATCGGGTTTGCTTTGTCTGGGGTAATAGCGTAACCAGACGGGAAAGTATTTATAGCTGTAGTCAAATCACTGACTATTTGATTATATACATCGGCTACTGCAGCCCTTGGAAGTTTTTTAGTGAGATCTGCTGCGCCAATTGAAATAGGTATAGGACCATAAGTACGAACGAGCATATAATAGGCCCATGCCCTTAAAAAATAGGCTTGTGCTGCAGCCGCATTTTTCAGGTCATCAGTTGTAGGTACCTTTGAATAATTGACAAGTACATTATTTGCCTGGTAGATACCTGTCCAAAATGGTGACCAA
>Ga0182027_10012518_pt1 | contig 11912 bp, 15 predicted proteins | sample 712E1DmetaG_FD_121300 | JGI IMG/M metagenome (GOLD analysis project Ga0182027, IMG submission 121300) | Permafrost microbial communities from Stordalen Mire, Sweden - 712E1D metaG (Illumina Assembly) | ecosystem: Environmental > Terrestrial > Soil > Wetlands > Permafrost | place: Sweden...
CCTGTATCCGAATCGGTTGGGCAACCGGGCGTTGATGGGCTACTCCATGGGCGCATTTGAATCTTTGTTCGTCGCCGCCACCGGACCGACCAATCAGTATTCCGTCAGGACGAAGGGGTCAGTCCTGCGTTTTCTGCAGGGGAAACAGGGCGTGAAAGAAGTGAGAATTGCCCCCATCACGAATCAGTTTCCGTTGATTCAATTTGACCGGGTCGTCGCCATCAATACCCCCCTTCGACTGGCGCAAGGAATTTCCAAGTTGGACGAATTTTACCGGGCGCCCCTGAGTTGGCCGGTTGCGGAACGAGCCGATGACCTCGAAAACACCTTTCTCAAGGTGGCCGCCTTGAGCAAACTCACTCTCACGCCGCGATCCTCTTTGCCGTTTAATGCCATCGAATCCAAGTTTCTCATTGGGTTGACGTTTCGACTCATCCTGCGGGATATTATTTTCAGCAGTCAGCGGCGGGACAACCAGGGAGTCCTGCACCACTCGATCCGGAATTGGCGGCGCGAGCCGTTGTATCAGGAAATTCTTCAGTATTCCTACCAGGAATATTTTGAGAAATTTGCGATTCCGTATTATCAGGCCCGGGGCCTGGGATCGCCGGCCCAGGCTTCGCCGGGGCAAGTGGCGGAGACTCTGGAAAAAGCCGGCGATCTGCGGACGTATGACGCCGGTCTGCGCGCCAACCCGAAAATCCGCGTCATCGTCAATCAAAACGATTTTCTCCTGACGGATGAGGACCTGGTCTGGCTGCATGCCACGTTCACCCCGGGACAATTAACCGTCTTCCCGCAAGGCGGTCACCTGGGAAATCTTTCCAATCCGACGGTGCAAAAGTCCATTTTGGCAGCGCTGACGCCCATGCGGCCACCCGAACCCAAATCGGAGATTATCAACCCCTGATTATGCGCTGACTTGAGCCGCTTGGGAAGTGGCGAAAGGAATTCGGTGAAACCGAAGGCCCGCGAGGGCTGAGTGAGCGGGCGCGAACGAGTCAACGCGCAGTGGAAATTAGCCCAGGGTTGGAGCAACGCGACTACCCTGGGTAATCGTCCCACAAAATAAATTCCTTCTCCGCATCAGATGGGGAGAAGGTGGCCGAAGGCCGGATGAGGTGTCCCCGATTTGGCGAGGAGAGGGAGATTATTTTGTGGGAACGTGAACCCAGGGCGGCGCTCGTTTCACTTCGCTTGCCCTGGGCTATTATCTTTCGGGCTTACAGCCCTGTTGAATCGGACGTAGGGTTATACCCCATAGAGAAGCTACCGCCCACCGCGTAAAGTCCTCCCGAAAGCGATACAAACTGAATATGAAAAAAATCCTGTTTTTAACCGGCATTATCTCCCTCCTCACCACCACCGGATGTCTTGTTTCAGAAGGAGGAGGGCGCGGGCACGCAAGATATGAACATCATGACGAAGTCATAGTTGGGCCTCCGCCAGTAGTAGTGCGGGTCCCGGAAGTCGTAGTGCGTCCGCCGGAAGTCATCGTGCGGTAGTTCGCATTCGTGATGAGCAACGGCAACCCGGTTGAAAAAGGGCTCAGTCCGAGTCCGCCAGGAACTCATCGGGTCGGATGTTCCAGAAACGCAGCGCATGGTTTGTTTCAAGCAAATGAATCAATTCGTGGACATTCAGGCAATCAAACACAAAGCGCCGGGCTTTCATGATGTGCCCGGCGCTTTGAAAATGTCCCGCCACAAAATTCCACTGGCCGCCAAGGTGGCCGGCATCGCCTTCCTCGCCGTCCTTGTTCCGATTTATTTGCACACCTATGGCCCGGCCAATTTTTTATGGTTCTGCGATGTCGCCCTCCTGCTCACGGTGGCGGGCATGTGGCTGGAAAGCTCCCTGCTCATCAGCATGTGTGCGGTGGGCATTCTGATTCCGCAATGCCTCTGGCTGGTGGACTGCGGCGGCAACCTGCTGGGGTTTCACCTGATCGGCCTGACTGATTACATGTTCGATCGCCAGTTGCCGCTTTTCACCCGCGGGCTTTCACTTTTTCATGGCTGGCTGCCCCTGCTGCTCGTCTGGCTCCTGTTCCGGTTGGGCTACGACCAACGGGCTTTGTCCGCTTGGACGGGCCTGGCCGCCGGGTTGGTGCTCGCCTGTTACTTTTTTTCTCCACCCGCCGGTGCGCATCTGGCCAATCCCAATCTCCCCATCAACATTAATTATCTTTACGGTTTCAACGACCACCAGCCACAGCATTGGGTCAATCAAAACCTTTATGTCATCCTGTGGCTGGGCGCGCTGTGGCTTGTCTTCTTTCTTCCCACCCATCTGGCCTTGCGCAAGATCTTCGCCACGCCACCGCCGCTGGCCGTCCTGAAAGTCCACGTTCAATTTTTATAGAACCTGTCTGCCAAAGGAGATGCCAAAAACATCCAACATCCAACATCCAACGCCCAATTCTTCAGTCTGGCCGTTGGATGTTGGTTGTTCGATGTTTCCCACTTGAGGTCACGCCGGCTGGACCAGCCCTCAGATTCATGGACGGTTTGGTAGGGTAACACCCCATAGACCGGTCGAGGTGATTTTACTTATTGTTGCTCAGTGAAAAATAAACAAATCCTACAAAGTGAAGGGTCAGCCTGCGCGCAAGCTCGATTTCAGGCGAACCCATCCAACGCAACCGCACTTATTTTAACTTCGCTTTTGCTGGCGCTGGCCGTCCCGCATCGGCTTAACGCTGCCGGTCCAGCGCCAGTAAACCTTCGTTCGACCGCCAATTTCGTGATTCTGGCCGGCGCCGCAGTCACCACGACAGGTGGTGGCATCATTAATGGGAATGTCGGGGCCAGTCCGATTGCCGGGTCCGCCATAGGTGTGACTTGCGCTCAAATGAACGGGATAATCTATGCGGTGGATGCCAGCGGGCCTCCCTGTGCGGTGGTTGATCCCACCTTGCTAACCACGGCAAAAAATGACTTGACCACGGCTTTTAACGACGCCGCCGGACGAACAACCCCGACCGCCGTGAATATCGGTGGCCCAGCGGGAATCGGTGGGCTGAACCTTGCCCCCGGCCTCTATAAATTCTCGACCACGGTTTTGATAACGGGATCAGACCTCACCCTCACGGGTGGTCCAAACGATGTCTGGATCTTTCAGTGCGCGCAAGATCTTCAATTGGGCGTCGGGAGAAAAGTCATTTTGGCCGGTGGCGCACAGGCCAAAAACATTTTCTGGCAAGTAGGCACTTCAGCGGTTCTCGGCACGTCCTCGGTCTTTAATGGAACCATATTGGCCAGCCAAGCCATTACGATGAATGCCAGCAGCACAATGAATGGCAGAGCCTTGGCGTTCACCGCCGGGGTAACTTTCAACGGCAGTGGAGCGACTGCGCCCAGCGCCACTGCCTCCGGTATTGCCGTTCAACAGCCTCTCGGCACGAACCTGGTCAATGGTACTGTCACCAACAACTTTGGTTCGGTGGCCGTCGGCACCAACATCAGTCTCACCTTCACCATCACGAACACCGGCACTGCAAATCTCATCGGCCTGGGTGTCACGATTGCTGGCGCGAATTCGGCCATGTTCAGCGTGACTACCAATCCCGTAGCCTCGGTGAGTCCCGGTGGCACCACTACTTTTACCGTGCGCTTCGCGCCCGTTAGCATGGGCGTGAAGACCGCTGCGCTGCACATCGCAAACAGTGATATCAACAATAACCCATTTAATATCGCGATCACCGGCACGGGCACGGGCACAGGCGTCGTCCCCGGTATTGCCGTTCAACAGCCTCTCGGCATGAACCTGGTCAATGGCGTTGGCACCCAGAACTTCGGTTCGACGGCCGTCGGCGCCAGCAACAGCCTCACCTTCACCATCACGAACATCGGCACCACAAATCTCACCATCTTGGGTATCACGATTGATGGCACGGATTCGGCCATGTTCAGCGTCACTAATCTCATAGCCACGGTGAATCCCGGCGGCAGCACCAACTTTACCGTGAGTTTAGCGCCCGTTAGCACGGGCGTGAAGACCGCCGCCCTGCACATCGCAAACAGTGATATCAACAATAACCCTTTCAATATCGCGATCACCGGCACGACCGACGGCGCAATTATTGTTTCGACCAACGTCGTTGTGAACGCAGGCTCCGCCGGAATCTCACCCATCATGCTGAATCCGCAAACGGGCTTGTTCACAAACAGCGTTCTTTTGACCAACAACAGTCTGAATACCGTCGCCGGTGTCCGGCTTTATATCCTGAACCTTCCTGCCGACGTGCAGGTTTATAATGCGAGCGGCAGCACCACCAACAGCACTCCCTATGTGCAATATAATTTTCCCCTTGCTCCCGGTGCGACAGTTGATTTTTGGATTGAGTATTATCGCGACAGTCGCCAGCCGTTTTCCACGCCTACCTATGTGCCGCAGGACCTCACCAATGCCGTCACCCTGACCGTCACAAACGGCGTGGGCATCAAGATTACCAACATCTTGCTAACAAACGGGGAAATCCTGATCGGATTTCACTCCACACCGGGACGCACTTACGCCGTGCAGTATAGCAGCGACATGATTAACTGGCTGACCGCCGATCCGTTCATCATCGCCCCGGCCAACTATGTGCAGTGGATCGACACCGGCCCGCCCAAAACTCAAAGCTTCCCTGTCTCCCGTTACTACCGGGCCTTTGAACTGCCCTGAATCTAACCGCCAAATACCACATACTTATGAATCGAATTATTCTTTCCACCACGCTCGCTCTCGCCGCCACTCCTTTCGCTGTGCGCGGCCAGGATTTGCCTGAAAACCTCAACCGCTTCAGCTTTGGCCCGACCTTTGGCATGAACTTCAAAGCCGATTTTCAGAACAACGCATCGTACCTCAACACAATTAACCCAGGGCCTGCTGCTGGCGGCGCAAACCATACCTATAATGACGGTTACGTTCTCGTGGACAGCAGCGGAAACGCGGGCGGTCTTACTCGAAACTGGGGCTATCAAAACGCCTCTCAAGTGGCAGACAATACAATGCAATTCCACGCCATTCAGACGGAAAATTCTTCCTCAATCACCGGCAATCCGCAATACGGAGGAGAACTGATCTACCAGCGAGTCATCGGATCCTTGCCTTTTATGTCCGGCGACTGGGGTCTCGAAACTGGCTTTGGCTTCACGGAAATCGACCTGCGCGAGAATCTCAACGGAACTGCCATCTTCGATTCCTTTCCGCTTAACGGTGTGGTCCCTCCCGGTGCCGGATATAATGGGACCTACTCAGGTCCCGGCGCCCTGCTCGGCGACACGCCCACGCGCACCACCGCCGCCCTGACGGGCTATCAAAAGTTGAGCGGTCAGATGTTCAGCCTTCGCCTCGGTCCGTTTGCTGAATGGAATTTCACTCGCAAATTTAGTCTCGCCGCCAGCGTGGGCCTGACTTTGGCTCCGACGACAGTTGATTATGACTTCTCGGAATCCGCAGCTCTGGCCGGCGGCGGCACGTATGCGGAGAGCGGGCATTCGTCCAAGACCAAGCTGCTCTACGGCCCTTATGTGGGTGCGATGCTTCGCTACGACTTCAACAAGTGTTGGGGTTTCTATGTTGGCGCACGATACCAAAACCTGACCGACTTGAGCCAATCAATTGGCGATCGCACCGCCCGGCTCGACCCGGGCAACACGGTCTATGGAACCGTTGGCGTAAGCTGGAGATTCTAATTTGACCGCACAAAAATCACAGATGGGGAAAACACCCCATAGCGCCGGCAAGGTTTGCTCGTGTATTATGGGGATGTGAAATGAAACATTTTTCCGAAACCGAAAGTCAACCATCCTGATGAATCATCAACTATGAAACACAACCATAACCATGACAACCTCCGCAGCACCGACACCCCGCTCGTGCCCGTTCGCTTTGAATTCACTCATCCCACAGCCACCACCGTTTGCATTGCGGGCACTTTCAACCAGTGGCAGCCTGAAGCCAAGACCCTGCATTCCACCGGTTGCGGCAACTGGTGGAAGGAAACGGCTTTGGCGCCCGGCACCTACGAATACTGCCTCGTCGTGGACGGCCAATGGATGACCGATCCGCTGGCCAAAGAATCCGTGCCCAACCCGTTTGGCGGGAGAAACTCGATTTTGAAGGTGGCCAGCTCGCTGGAAGCGGCCCATCGCGACGACGCGACAAATTTACCGTTGAAAAACGCAAACAAACAGAAAACACAGAAAATATGAACAAACAAACACAAGCAATCAGCAATGACATGGGCGCTCTCGCCGAAGATGCGCGCGCCTTGATGGCCGCCACCGCCGACGTGGCCGGAGAAAAAGTCGGGGAAGCCCGCAAGCGCCTTGCCGCCGCACTGGAACGGGGCAGGGAAATCGCCGGGAATGTCCGGGACAAGGCGGTCGCCGGAGCCAAAGCGGCCGACGAAGCCGTGCATGAACATCCTTATCAAGCCATTGGTATCGCCCTTGGGGTCGGGGCGCTCATCGGTTTTCTGGTCGCTCGCCGGTGCGCTTGCAACCGCGATTGATTTCGTTATGGAAGAATCCACTGCCGGCTTTCGGCAACTGGCCGCGACGTCGAAACAGTTTGCGCAACGGCTGTTGACTATCGGGGAAAACCGGATCGAACTGTTGACGGTGGAAGTGCAGGAGGAGCGCGAGCGTCTCCTGCACGCCTTTCTGCTGGCCCTCGGCGTGGCGGCGTTCGGCCTGCTCGCCGGTCTTGCACTCACGGCTGCCATCGTGGTTTGGTTGTGGACCTGGTCACACGTGGCCGTCCTCCTGGCCTTGACCTGCCTCTATGGTGCCGCCGGGATTTATCTCTATCGGCAACTTGCCGGACTGTTGCGTGACTGGCAGACGCTTTCGGCCTCACTTGATCAACTTCGAAAGGACCGCGCATGTTTGGCAAAAACCCTCGTCTGAATTCGCTGGAATCGCGGAAGCAATTACTGATCGCGGAAAGCGAGCTCAACCGTGCCCAGCTGGTTCAGGAATGGCAGGCGATGGGTGAAGGAGTTCGCTCCATTGCCGACCGGGCCAGAACCCTCAGTTCCATCGCTTCAACGGCCGCCTCGTTGATTGCGGACCTGGCGTCCTTCCGGCGCAAAAAGTCCGCGCCTGCTGCCGAAAAACCATCGTGGTGGCAGACCCTTCTTAAAAGCTCCGGACTGATTTTGACCGTCTGGCAGGCATTTCGTCCGCAGGGCCGGGGTCGGGACGGAATTTAATTCGTAAATCAGCGGGTAGGGTTACACCCCATAGCATCCGCGTGTTTTTGGACTATTATAATTCCATGACTGACATAAGATTTTTCTTCAAAGTCGGCAAAGCCGGATTCGTATTGGCGGCCGTGCTCCTGGCAACGCTGACCGGATGCGTGGGTTACGTTGAAGGGCCGCGCGCCGGGGTTTATGCGGAGCCGCAGGTGTTTGTGGCGCAGGACGACTATGTTTATTACCCCAGCTATGAATGCTACTACAGCGTCAGCCGGCACCAATACGCATACCGCGAAGGCAACGCGTGGGTCGCGCGGCCAGCGCCGCGGGGTGTCTCGGTGGATGTGCTGCGGGCTTCGCCGTCCGTGAAGATGGATTTCCACGACTCTCCGGCCCAGCACCACGATGTCGTGGCCAAGCAATATCCAAAAAACTGGAAGCCGTCCGCGTCGAACCAAGGCCAGAAAGAAAAGCCCAAGAACGATCAACATGACGATCACGGACAAAACAACGATCACGGGGAAAATAAAGGAAGATAACCAGGCGAACCACGTTCGCACATTGAAAGGAACATTATGTTAGGAACTATTCTATTGATTGTGCTCATTATGATGTTGGTCGGCGCATTCCCTGCGTGGCCACACAGCAAGAATTGGGGCTATTACCCGAGCGGCGGACTGGGCGTGCTGGTGGTTATTCTGGTTGCCCTGCTTTTGCTGGGTAGAATTTGAAAGCCCGAGCCTTGCCGCGGGGCGCGAGTTGTCCCAACTCGCAGCGCGTGGCGGGACCGGTCACGGTTCGGATCATTTTAAGGCGGGTTGGTCTGGCGACGGGCTGCGGTTTGAGACAAACCGCGCTCCGGCCAAATCTAAATGAAAGACAAAAATATGTTACGAAGCATTAAACAGTTGTACGGAGACAAACTCGGCGCGTCCGATGGCGAAATTGGCCACGTGAAGGATTTTTATTTTGACGACCAGAGCTGGGTGGTGCGCTATCTAGTCGCGGACACGGGCTCGTGGTTGCCGGGGCGGCAGGTACTCATCTCGCCCCATGCCTTCCCCGAGGGCTTTCGGGGGAAAATCCTGCGCGTGAACCTGACCCGGAAACAGATTGAGGACAGCCCTCCGATTGAGTCGCACAAGCCGTTGTCACGACAATACGAGGAGGAGTATCACCGCTATTACGGCTGGCCCTATTACTGGCAGGGCGGCGGGGTGTGGGGCATGAGCGGCTTTCCAATTTTGGAGCTGCCGCCAATCCCTCTCCCGAGTGAGCCAGCCCCTGCGATTGGCCCGCAACCCGAACGTGCCGATGCGCATCTACGAAATACGCAAGCCGTGAACGGCTACCACCTCCAGGCAGGCGATGGTATCATCGGCCACGTCTGCGATTTTATGATGGACGATAAAAGCTGGGCGATCAGTCAACTGGTCATCAAAACCGGGCATCGGCTCTCCGGCAAAGAGGTGCTGATACCGACGAGCGCAGTTGCCCGGATCAGTTTCGACGAATCCACCGTGTTTGTGAATTTAACCAGGGAAGCCGCCGAGCAAAGTCCCGAACACCATCTGGTTTCAAACCGTGCGGCCGCCTCCGCCCCGCCTATTCTTGCTTTATGAAACACAATAAATTCTCCCAAAACCAGAACCAGAAGCCAGCCGGCGCATCCGTGCCGGCGGCGGTTGTGAACCTAAACCAAAACGAAATTGATTTTGAGCCGTCACCGGACGAAGTGGCCAGAAGGGCCTACTTCAGTTACGTGAACGAGGGTTCGCTGCCCGGGCGCCATGTGCAGCATTGGCTGGAGGCCGAGGTGGAATTGCTAGCGGAACGCAAACTCACCCGGACCCATGGGTTTCACAACCAGACTTAAAATATATTTATGAAAACAGCCACCGCCAATCTTGCCAAAATTGCCAGCCTCCCGGAAGCGCCCAAAATGTATGAAACCGAAAACGACATCTCAGAAAAGCGCCGGGCAGAACTGAACGCGCTCATGAACTTGCGGTTGTCGTCCGCCGTGGATCTGCAAATGCAGATCAAGCAGGCGCATTGGAACGTGAAAGGCCCGAGCTTCATCGGCCTGCACGAACTCTTTGACCAGGTGGACGAAGCCGTGGAGTCCTACGTGGACATGATCGCCGAACGCATTGTGCAACTCGGCGGCGTTGCCGAAGGCACAGTGCGTGTATCTGCCGTGCGCTCGTTGCTCGAAGAATATCCCCTTACGATTGCCGACGGCATGGCACATGTCGCGGCGGTCACCAAGGCACTGTCCACCTTCGGCCATGACGTTCGCAACACAATCAACGAAACGAACGAACTGGGTGACGCCGGCACGGCGGATATGTTCACTGAAATCTCGCGCGGCATAGACAAGTGGCTGTGGTTTGTTGAAGCCCATTCCCAGGCGGCAAAATAAAAACAACTACCGCCGTAAAACATATCTTACCAAGAAACAAGGAAACGCATGAAAACCAAACTCACCCTGCTCGCCATCAGCGGTTCACTGGTGCTGGCCGCGCCCGCATTGCTGGCGCAAGATACCAACACCTACGGCACCAACACCCTAACCCAAACTTGGAAATACCAGAAAGCGTTTGAAAATGACCGGTCTTTGGGCGAACGATCCCTCCTGCCACCCGGGCTGAAGGAGAAATTGAAGCTCACCGACGAGCAGAGAGGCGAGTTGAAGCCAATCGAGGACGACTTTGCCAACACTTGCCAGCAATACCAGGAAGCCAACCAACCCCGGATTGACGCCGCCGAGGAGGCGATTCGGCAGGCGCGCGCAGCGAAGGACACGGCACAAATTCAGGCAGCGCGCCAACAGTTGCAACAGGTCTGGGCCGGCCTCCGGCCATATCGGGTGACCGCCGTCAATCAAATCAAACCTCTGCTGACGCCGGATCAACTCGCGATTTTAGACGAAGCGAAAAACCAATGGCGCGAAAATCACGGTCAGGAAGCCAATGACCCGTCTGCGAATTGAATCATAACCACACCAATCCGCAGCAGCGACCCCGCGGACATCATGGGAACAAGCAGCAATTAAAGATTATTCCATTCTTAAACACCAAACCAAAAAAGTAAAAATCATGAACACCCCCATCATCACCAGAGACCTGACCAAACAAGCTCCGCACAGTCCGCGCGAACGCATTGCCGGATTTGCGATCGCCAGCCGCGCCGCGGATAAATGTCGCGCCAGCCTGGCGGGAACGCTCGGCGAATATCATTACGATTGTCCGTTGGACAACCAGCTCTTCAGTTTCAAGGGCATCAACGGCGAGCAATTCAAAACTGCCGTTCAAGCCGCGAAGAATTATGAAGAAGTCGGCATCTGGCTGCAGGCCAACGGCACGACGAAATCGCCGGTTGAAATCAAAGCCTGGTCGGATGAAATGGAAGCCGGCAGCCTGATGAAAAATCCGGAAAAGCGCGCTTACTTCATGGAGAGCTGCTCCCGGCTCGGTTTGAACCCTCAAATGAACACCACGTTCGACTGGCTCGAAGCGGACGACCGCGAAAGTTTCCGACGCAAATCTGTCTGACCCTTTTCACCTTCCACCTCAATCACCACCGGAAGACGATAAAATGAAATCATCCAAGACCAAAGTCGCGGAAACACCTCAGACGCCGGTTTTCCCGCAAGCCCTTCACCGACTGCGGCCCAATCCCCAGGCAGCCACTCCAAGTCAAAAGCGGGACAACACTTTCTCCCAATCCCGCGACACGCGCGAGGATCGCGGTCAACGTGAAATGAAAATCACGCATAGCTCACAAACCTTTCCGCACGGACGGTAATTATCAGCCTATGAAAACAAATCCATTGAAGCAGGGGATTCTGACCGAAAATTCCGCCGGCATCGGCACGGTGACACGCAAGATGGTGCGGGAGCGCGCGATTGAACTGGCCGTCATCAACGGTCGCGCTGCCCGGGACGTGTCGAAATCCGATTGGGACCAGGCCCGACGGGAATTGACGGGCGAACCGGACACGGACCCGAAAGCGGCAGTGCTTGAATCAGCGCCCGAATCCGAACGCTGGGACCCGGTGCCGGGTTCAGAAGGCGGCAAAGTGCCAGTGGCCCCCAGTGCCGATGAGGACGACGAAGGGCGCAGCGACAATGAGCGATTGGTTGAAGAAGGCATCGCCGGAGCGGAGCAGGATCAAATGCATCAAGCCAGCCTGAAGCGGGACAGTTAAAACTGAAGAACAAGGAAACAGTGGTGGAAGGAATCGAACAAGCTGTGAGTGCGTTTATCGGTCTCTTCAAGGGGAAAAACGCTGGCAAGATGGTGGTGAAGTTGAGTTGAGCCTGTGTCTTCCCGTTTCTGAAGTTTCTATGGGGTGAACACCCCATAGCGCCAGCCAGTGATTTCGGCTTACAGTTGTCGCCTGATGAGAAACAAAGAGTTGATCAAATTTTACTAACACCCGGATGAAGCCATTTTTTAAAATTGCTGTATTACTTTGTGTGTTCACCGGCACGGCTGTGTTCGTGCGGGCGCAGACGGCGGTTCCGCCGCCGATGGCCGCCTATCAACCCATGGCCGCCGCGCAGCTGGATCAGTTGCTGGGGCCAATTGCGCTTTATCCCGACCCGCTGATTGCCCAAATCCTGCCGGCGTCCACCTTGCCCACGCAAATCGTGCTGGCCGACCGTTATGTCAGCGGCGGCGGCGACCCCAACCAGATTGACCAGCAGCC
>Ga0182027_10012519_pt1 | contig 11910 bp, 7 predicted proteins | sample 712E1DmetaG_FD_121300 | JGI IMG/M metagenome (GOLD analysis project Ga0182027, IMG submission 121300) | Permafrost microbial communities from Stordalen Mire, Sweden - 712E1D metaG (Illumina Assembly) | ecosystem: Environmental > Terrestrial > Soil > Wetlands > Permafrost | place: Sweden...
CGGCGCGCTCGGCCTCCATGACGCGCGCCTGGCTCATGCTGGTGTCCACCATCAGGCCGAGCGTCAGCGGCAGATCGGACTCGCGCGAGAAATAGCGGATGGTCTGCGGACGGCCGTTTTCCAGCAGCACGAAATCGTCCTTGGTCAGGTCGCGGACGATGTCTCCGCGTTTGGTTCTGACGCCCGCCAGCAGGTTGACCACGTTCACGTCGGTGGAGAAGGTCGGTTCCTGCTGCCGGGCGCGCGCCAGCGGGCCCGCGGCGGCGAGAGCTGCCGTTGCGAGCAGAAACTGCCGCCGGGAGCGGAGAGCGGCGGGGGGCTGATGACTGCCAGTGTCTGGTTGCAGAAGTTCCGGTACCGGCTCCCTTAGGGTCGCGGCTCTGAACGCGTTATGGAGCTGCGCGCGGAAGCGAGCGGTTTGATACGCCAATTTCTGCAACTTAGTACCAAGTGGAACGTCCGGCATGGATCAGGTCCGTCAGGGCAATGTCCCCTGTAGAACGATGTTCGCCCGCGGCCGCAGGTTTCCAGCAATACGCCGGGCGCCTCAAAATGGGCGCGGCGCCGGCCGCTACAAAATGGGCGCGCCTATTGGCCCGAAAGGAAGGGTGACGCCGGCAGGTTCTCCCCGTTGAAGAGGCTGCAATCGGGCACGTCCTTCCAGGCGTAGCGCACAAACTTCGGCTCGGGCACGGCGGGGGTGGAGACCACGACCGTCAGCCCATCGATGCGGGCTTCGGCGGGGGCGAATTTGCCGTCCTGGCCGGCGAGCTCGAATCCCGTGACGGCGTCGCTTTTCGACTTCAGGCCGCCGGAAGTGTGGTCGAACCAGACGCGCATCGACGCGCCCTCCTGAGTCGCCTGGCGGAACAGCGGGCCCGCGTATTCAATCTGCTCACCGTAGGAGATGGCCCGCGCCGCCAGCGCCAGGCGGTTGCCGACTTCCTGCTTGTTCAGCGGATGGATATTAGTGGCCTCGCCGATGTCGATGGTCACGGCCATCCCGGTGTTGACCAGTTCGAGCGTCCGCCGCTGGGCGTCGCGCACAGTGGGCCACATGGCATCCGGCGCGGTTTTCCAGTTGGCGATTTGCACGAACAGGAACGGGAACTCGCCCTGGCCCCAGGCGCGGCGCCAGTCCTGAATCATGGTCCGGAACAGGCGCGCATAGAGCGCGGCGCGCTCCGGTCCGGCGTTGCTCTCACCCTGATACCAGATCGCTCCGCGAATGGGGAAGCGGGTCAGCGGCGCGATCATGGCGTTGAACAGGCCCGCCGGCTGCCAGCAGAAGTCCTGATTGGGATACCAGTGGCGCTCCCGCTCGGGCGGCGTCCGGCCCTCCGCCTGCGCCTTGGCGACGGAGTCGCGATAGCTCTGGTCGTCCAGGCGGCGTTGGAGCTCGATGTTGGTCTGGGCGTCCATCATCTTGCCCCACTCGGCGAACACCGGCATTAACGACACGTCGGCTCCGAGACCTGTGAGGCTGGTCCAGGCCTCGGCCGGCGTTCCGCCCCAGTTGGACTCGATCAGTCCGACCGGCACGCCCTCTTTCTGGTGAATCTGCCGCCCGAAGAAGTAGGCGGCGGCAGAGAACCTGGCGATCGTGTCGGGGCTCACCTGGGTCCACGTGGAATCGCCCCACTGGAACGCGGCGATGTCTTCCAGCGGATAGGGCGAAACCTTGTTGAGCGCCCTAAAGAGACGAATGCGCGGGTAATTGGCGGCGGCGATCTCGGCCGGCGCGTTGGCGGCCCCTTTCACTTCCATCTCCATGTTGGATTGACCCGAGGCGACCCACACATCGCCGGCCAGCACATCGCGCAGCGTGATCGTGTTGCTGGCCTTGACGGTGAGCTCAAAGGGGCCGCCGGCCGCGGCCGGCGGAAGGTAGACGCTCCAGCGGCCGTGCTGGTCCGCTACGGCCGAACGGGTCTCGCCGCGAAAGGTCACGGCGACGGCCTCGCCGGGCGCGGCACTGCCCCAGACATGGACCGGCAGATCCCGCTGCACCACCATGTGGTCGGCGAGCAGCGCGGGCAGAGTGACCTCGGCCAGGGCGGGCGTCATCAGCAAAACGGCGCAGGAGGCGAATCGGAGTAAACGGTTTGTAGTGGACATAGGCTTTGAAACAGCGATCATACTGCAATTGCCGGGCATGGCGCGGAGCAGGCCCGGCGTTTCTCTCAATGCCTCCAACCTGAGCGTGGCGATCCGTCAACGCACCAGCGCGGCCACGAGCACGCCGGCGGTGATCAGCACGGCGCCCAGAACATTGCCGACCGTTGGTTTCTCCCCGAGGAAGACGAAGGCCATGGCGACGGCCAGCGCGACGCTGAGCTTGTCGATGGGCGCCACGCGCGAGGCCGGCCCGAGCTTCAGCGCCTTGTAATAGCACAGCCAGGAGCAGCCGGTGGCGATGGCCGACAGGAACAGGAACAGATAGGAGTGGCGGGAGATGCGGAAGACCTCGCGGACGTTGCCTTGCACCAGCACGATGCCCCAGGCGAAGCAGACGATGATGACGGTGCGTAAGGCGACCGCCAGATTACTGTCGACGTCGCGCACGCCGATCTTGCCGAAGATCGCCACCAGAGCCCCGAACACGGCGGAGAGCACGGCGTAGAGAGTCCAATTCATGACACCTATCAATACTCCAGACGCGGCGGCAGTGGGTCAAGCCGGGCCGGCTGGAAAAAAGACGTCAGTCCCCGGTTTTCTTCCGGTCGAATTTCCAGGCGCTTTCGACCATCGAGTCGAGTGTGGTGTAGGCCGGCTTCCAGCCCAGAGCCTGCTGCAGCCGCGTTGAGTCGGCGACGAGAATCGCCGGGTCGCCTTCGCGCCGCGGCCCGACCGTGTACGGCGCGGTCCCGCCGGTCACGCGATCGACGGCGCGGATGACCTCCAGCACGCTGTAGCCTTGCCCGGTCCCGGCGTTGAACGACGCGCTCGCGCCGCCGCCCATCAGATGGTCCAGCACCGCGGCGTGCGCGGCGGCCAGGTCGCTGACGTGGACGTAGTCGCGGATGCACGTGCCGTCGGGCGTGGGATAGTCGTCGCCAAAAACCGTCAGCGGCTGGCCGCTCCGGGTGGCGCGCAACACCAGCGGGATGAGGTGCGTTTCGGGGTCGTGCTCCTCGCCAATGCCGAAAGCCTCCTCGGCGCCGCAGGCGTTGAAATAACGCAGTGCGACGAAGCGCAACCCGGAGCACTGGTCCATCCAGCGCATCGCCGTCTCGACCGTCAGTTTCGTTTGGCCGTACGGGTTGACGGGACGATGCGGCATGTCCTCGGTGATCGGCGTGCGCTCCGGATTGCCGTAAACCGCCGCGGTGGAGGAGAAAACGATGCGGCGCACGCCGGCCCGCGCCATCGAGTCCAGCAGGCTGAACGTCGCCCCGCAGTTGTTGCGGAAGTACATCTCCGGCTGGCGCGTCGATTCGCCGACCGCGATGAAGGCCGCGAAATGGACCACGGCGTCGAAGGAAAAGCGCGCGAGCAGGGCGTCCAGACCGGCCGTATCGAGCAGGTTCAGGACGTGCAGCCGCCCCGCGGGTACGTTGTGCGCGTAGCCGTGCGAGAGATCGTCGACGACCTGGACGTCGTGCCCGAGCCGCAGCAGATAATGCGCCGTGTGCGACCCGATGTAGCCGGCGCCGCCGGTGACTAAAATGCGTGCCATAGGAGTATTGGGCGGACCGCGATCGGGGCCCGCTCCTTTACGCTACCAGAGCGCCGTCGCAGTGCAACCAGGCGCGCGCCGCAGTGCTTCCATCCGCGTCCGGTGGACTCGCCGCGCAACGGGCGTGAAGGGCAGGGCCGGCGTCCGGGTGCGCGCGCACGCGCGCTGACCACGCCCAACGGCGCGTTGCAGCGCTACTGCTTCAACTCACGCTCAATCGCGGCCGCGAGTTCGGGCGACTCGGGAGTGATAGCGGGCTCGAAACGGCCGGCGACTTTGCCGTTCTTGCCAATCAGGAATTTGGTGAAATTCCATTTCACGTCGCCACCCTCGGCCGCGGTCAGGTATTGGTACAGCGGCGTGATGTCCTCGCCTTTCACCGAAACCTTGGCCAGCATCGGGAACGAGACGTTGTACTTGCGGCTGCAGAAGGCCTTGATCTCCTCGTTGGAACCTGGCTCCTGCGCGCCGAAGTTGTTGGCCGGAACGCCGACGATGACCAGTCCCTGGTCCATGTACTTCTCGTAGAGCTTTTCCAGGCCGGCATACTGCGGCGTGTACCCGCAGCGGCTGGCCACGTTGACGATGAGCACGACCTTGCCCTTGAAGTCGGCCAGCGGCTTAGGGGTTCCGTCGATGCTTGGGAGTGTGAAGTCGTAAATGCTGTCGGCCGCGGCAAGGCTCATGGCGAGTACACCTGTCAGAAGGGTCGCTTTCATTAGATTTCTCATAGACCCCTACAGATGACGGGAAGCAGCGGTCGGATGTAACGAAAACAAGGCGCTCCCGGGCGGCGGTATCACCGTCCCACCGCCCATTCCATAGCGCCGCGGCTTTCCACCACCTGCGCCCGGCCTGAGACGCGAAGATCGCGACCGCCCGTCCGGCGATGAGCCGGCTGTGGCCCCGGAACCGTGCGATTACTTTCTGGCGGCCAGGCGAACGGCCCGGCCCGTCTTGAGAGATTCCTTGGCCGCATCGAGGATCTCCACTACCTGGATATTCATATCGAGGCTGGTCAGACCCTGCGGCTCGGTTTTCGACTCGATGGAGTGAATCATGGCCGCGACCGGGGTGGAGGCCTCCGGCGGCAGTGCCGTGACGGGCATCGTCTGCGCCTCGCGCTGCCCGCTCTTGCGCAATGTGACCTCGCCGTCGCTCATATGGATGCCGCCGCCGAGGCCGAACACCTCGAGGTCCTGGAAGCCATACGGCAAATCCCAACTGCCCTCCAGAATCGCTACGCCCTGTTTGTAGTTGAGAATGATGTCCGCATTGTCCTCGACCTTTGGAAACTCGTTGGGGCGCAACTGGTTCGACTGCGCGTAGACGGTCTCCGGACGGCCCAGATACCACAGCGACCACAGCGCGTTATAGCAGCCAAAGTCCACCAGCGCGCCGCCGCCGTTCTTCACCGGATCGGTCAGCCAGTTAAAGAAGTACTTGTTCAGACCCGTCGGGCCGCCCGGCCCGCCATGGCCCACAATGCCATGCAGCCGCCACACTTTGCCAATCGCGCCGCTGTCGGCGAGTTCCTTGGCGGTGTAATTGGCCGGCCACCAGGCCATCTGGTAGTTGGTCATCACGTAAATGCCGTACTTGCGCGCCAGATCGCGGATGGCCAGCGCTTCCTTGTAGTTGGAAGCCAGGGGCTTCTCGAACAGGACGTGGATCTTGCGCGGTGCACAATATTCGACGATTTCGCGATGGCGGTTGTTTTCGACGAAGGCCCAGACGATCTCCGGCTTCTGCTGGTCGATCATCTTCTTCCAGTCCGCGAAGACCAGGTTCGCGGGCACCCCGCGTTTTTCGGCTTCGGCCACCAGCTCCGGCTCGGTCTCGGCCACGCCGACCAACCTGACCGGCTGGCCGGGAAGCACTTCCTTGAGATGGCCCCACACGTGGGAATGCACCAGACCGACGACGGCGATGGTGTGCTCCGCCGCGAATGCCGGCAGCAGCAGAAAGAGAAGCAGATAGGCGATTTTGCGCATTGTGCGTTCAGCGAACCTCCCCATACAGCATATGACTTAGAGGGAGGACCATTGAATCCCCGAGCCCAGGGCGCGCATCTGAGCAAACTCATCACGCCAAAAGGATTGATTTGGTGTACACTATCTAACCACTAGTAGACGTCAGGCGCGCGACAGGGAGGGATCCCGTGAAGCTGCGAACTTTGGTGGCCGCTGTTTTAGGAACGGCCGGCGCCGCGTGGGCTTTGGATGCCGGCCTGCAGGATCGGGTCCGTGAGCTGGAACTGGCGGGAGAAGCGCGGCAGGCGCGTCAGCTTCTGGACGATGCGCTGCACTCCTCGCCGGGCGACGCGGATGTACTGGAGTGCGCCGCGCGCTTCGCGGACATGCGCCGCGACGCCGAAGCGGCCGCCCTGTACCAGCGGCTGGCGGACCTGCCGGGGCTCGCCGTGCCACGGCGGCAGGCTGCTCTGCGCCGTCTGATTCAGTTGGAACTGGCCGCGGGCAATCGCCCCGCCGCGACGGCGCATCTGGCCGATTTAAGGAACACCGGCGTGGCGGCGCCGGAGCTGCCGCAGACGCCGCAACCGGTTTTCCCGATGGGCTATGTCGAAGTGCCCGGCCCTCTGCGCAACTTCTCGCGGATGGCGGCGCTCTCGCCCGACCTGCCTTCCGACGATCTGCTGCTGGCGCTGGCGCGCAACATTGTCACCAACGGATACCAGGCCGTCAGCGGCACGGAGACCCTCGATCAGACCGAATACTTGAAGCTCGTTCTGCGGTATCTCTCGCAAGCCCGCGAACTGGATAAATTCTCCGGCAGTGGCAAAGTGATCCGGATCGAGACCTGCGACTCCGAGAAGACGGGCGAGCTGCTGAAAATCCTGGGCTTCCGCATGCGCGGGGGCTGCGGCGGCGACGTCGTTCTCGAGACCGTGAACGCCTCGCGCGCCTTTCTGGCGATGGACTCCGGCTTCCCGCTCGCGCAACTGGAGCAATCCCTGCGCACGAACCGGCCCTTTGAACACGATTTCAAGCCGACCCGCATTCCGGTCATCTTCGGCTCCGAATACTGGCTGGCGGTCAAGGAGAAGCAGGCCGGCGAGTTCATCGACGCATTTCTGAACGACCCCGCGATGTGCCGGCTGTACCTGGGCCTGGCGAAGCTCGATCCCGAAACGGCCGAGGAGGTGCGCAAGGCGATGCCGCTGCAACGCATCCGCGCCTTCGCCCACGTCTTCGATTTCTTCGGCGGCATGTTCCGCATCCGCAACGGCGTCGCCACCGTGCCCGGCGGCGCCCGCTCGGCCGGCGCGTGGGCCGATCTGGCCGGCGTTGCGCCCGACAAGGGAGCGGCGTTTCTCGAGAAGATCGTCACCCGCGACGACGGCTGGATGGCCAGCTATTTCGATTCCTTGAGCCGGATTTCCGGGCCAGCGCTGGACTACCTCGCCGAGCCGGGACGTTTGAAGCGGTTCTATGCCGCGATTCGCGGCAGAGTGACGAGCCCCGGCCCGGCCCGGCCGGTGTTTCGTGCCAACACCGAGATGATGTTGCTGACCACGCGCCTCAACGTAGTCGGCGGCCAGGTGCGCATCCCGGGCAATATCGCCATTTGGAAGACCTTTTTCGTCCAGCATCCGGGCACCAAAATGGACGCCCGGCTGGCCAAGGCGGCGCCCGGTTGGAGCGCCCCCGACGACGTCATCGAGGCCCTGTTCGGGCTCACCCGCAAAGCCGTGGACAACGAGCCGCTCAAGATCTTCCTCGCGCTCAGCGATCTGGACTGCCGCCGCTCGAAACCACTGGAGCCCGCCACGGTCGAGCGGCTGATACACGACTACAAGATCTTCGACGCCCAACTGACCCTGCTCAACGAGGCGCCGGAACTCTCCGACTCCGCCATCCTGCATTACCTGGACGCGGCGCACGCGATCGACACGATCAAAGACAACGCGCTGCACGCGGACGCCGCGGGCATTTTCCAGGCGCTGGCCGGCCTGTGGCAAGTCTGGTACCGCAACCACGAAGTGCCCCCAGACAAGGTGGAGCTTGCTCTGGAAGCGGTCGCCGGGCCGTTCCAGAAGCCCAAGGAAAACAGCCGCGACATCTTCGACGCCGGACGCATGGGCCTGGCGGGCTTGCTCTCTGCCTGTGGCGTTGAACCGCAAGCTAATCCGCAGGCCAAGACGCTGGACCTGCTGGCCGGCTCGCTCTCACCTTCCGATCCCGACACACACGCGTTGCTGGTCGCGGAACTGAACCGGGTTCTCGAGGCCCAGAAGCTGGTCAGCCTGAAGACGCTATTCGACTTCGTCGATCAACTCGAAAGCCAGGCCCGGAGCGGAAAACCCGACACCGCGCTGCTGAACCGGCTCGCGGCCCGCGTCTCCGAACTCAATCTGCCCAAGCCCAGTCTGCCCTCGGCGGAACGCGTCAGCTACGCTTTCGGCTACTGGGTGGACCGCCATCTGGACGCCGAGCGGAAGCTGAATCTCAAGGCACAAATCGACAAGACGCAAGGCCAGAGTGAAAAGCTGCGCGACCTGCGCGGCCTGCTGACTCCGCTGCTCCGCGATACGCTCAGCGGGCTGCTCTACGCCTACTACGCCCCGCCCGGAGCGCAGGTCCTTTACACCAACCCGATGTTCGTCCGCAGCCACGATTTCAATGGGATGCAATCCGCGAACCAGACCTGGAAACAAACCGAAGTGGTCGGTTCGGGCTGGCCTTCGAACGCCGGCGGACGGCTCGTCGGCTCACTGGCCGGCCTGCCTTATGCGCTGGCGGAGGCCGAACAGAATTTCCTTATCCCGACGCGCGAACAGGCGTTGATCTGGGGCGACCTCGTGCCCCAATTGCTGGTGGGCGCGAAGGCCGGGCGGTTCTGGAACGTCACGCCATCCCAAATGCGCTGGGTGGCCCTGCACATGAGGTTGGGCGAGGCGCAGGTGGCGCAGGCCGCCCTCGACCCCGCGCGGCGCACCCAGGTGCTCGAATGGATCGAGCAGCATGCGCCGCCGGCCCGCGCGCGGCGCATCGAAGCCGCCCTGGCCGGCGGCGATGCGGCCGCCGCGCTGGAACTGATCACGCCGTCGGAACTCTACCTTTCCGGTTTGCAGGCCGCGGCCCAGCCCGTAGACCCGACGGACTTCATCGACGGCGAAATCCACCGTCTGGCGGCCGCGGATCCCGCACACTGCAATGAGTCCGCGATTGCCGCGGCCTTTGGGACGCCGAAGCCGACGCTGGCGCATCTGCAGGCTCCGCAGCTCCTGAACCTGAGAACCTTTCCTACCCTGATGGGCTACTCCAGCCGCATCCTGGCCGAAAGTTGGGAATCGACCAACCTCTTTTTCGTGGCACTGGCCGACGAGTTGATGATGCCGGCGGCGCAGTTGAATGTCGCCATCCCCGACTGGACCAGGCGTTCGGTGGAACAGATCTTTGCGACGCATCTCGAGGATTGGCCCGCACTCCTGCGCGCCATGCGGGTTACGGCCGACCAGGCCCGCGCGCAGAACCGCAAGCTGATGGCGGCGGAGAGCCGCCGCGGAACGGAGGATCGGCCGCAGTGAGCGTTCGAGATTCACTACTCACGCGCCGGGCCCTGCTCGGCACGGGCGCGGCCCTCGGTCTGGCCCGTGCGGCGCAGCGCGCGCAGGAGACCCGCCCCACCTTCCGTGTCAAGGTCGACATGGTCGTGCTCAGTTTCACCGTGACCGACTCCAGGGGACGCTACGTGAACGGCCTGAAGCCCACCGAGTTCAGGATCCTCGAGGACGGCATCCAGCAGAAGATCGCCACTTTCGCGGAAGGTAGCAAGCCGCCCGTTCAACTGCTGGAGGGCGGCATCACCCGGCCGCTCGGCAGCGCGCAGGCGGACGCTGCCAAGGGTGGGATTCCGACCGACGCCTTTACCGGAACCAACGTGTTCGTGCTCTTCGACACGAGCAATTACATGTACCGCGGCTACGTCTACGCCTCGGACGCGATCGCCGACTTCGTGCGCGGGCTGGATCGCGCCGACTCCGTGGCAATCTACACGTTTTCCCGGAACCTGACCCGGTTAGCGTCGCTGGACAGGGAGCGCAATGCCGTCCTGGAAGGCCTGCGCAACGCCGTCGCCGGCGACGACGCGGCGTTGTACAATGCGCTGCTGCTGACGCTGCGCGATGCGGCCAAAGTGCCCGGCCGGAAAGTCGTGATCGTTTTTTCCAACGGGCCGGACAACGCCAGCATGGTGGCCCCCGACGATGTGCGCGCCGTCGCCGAGGACGAGGGCATTCCGATCTACGTCATTTCCACCAGCGATGTAAACAAGGACCCGATCTCGAGCGGCGTGTTCCGCCGCCTGGCCGGGCGCACGGGTGGGAAAAGCTTCTTCGCCCGGACCTGGCAGAAGCAGGTGGAAGCCTTCGAAGCCATTCGCGAGGACCTCGGCAACAGCTACACCGTGACCTATTATCCACAGGCAAATCCAAACGAAGGCTTCCGCAAGATCAACGTCGAGATCATCTCCGACGTGGGGAAGAAGTACCGCGTCAGCGCGCGGCCCGGCTATCGTCCGCGGGCCGGCGCATAGTGTAGCGCGTCCGAAATTGCGGCGTGTATGGTCACGCCGACAATGATCACGCCGGCACCCGCTCCCTAACGGTCGCGGCTCAGTAACAACGGTCGCGAGTGCCTCGGCGTTTCTGAGCCGCGACCGTCAGGGAGCGGGTGGCGCGGGGCCTGGCGCTGCCACGCCGCCTCCGGCTTTCCGGCCGCGTGGCAGTGCTCACTTCCGGTTAGTCGAAATCGCGCGCAACCGGCGATCGACGCCCTGGTCCCGCGTTCTCCGTCCCTCAAAGCGGCGTGCGATCCGGCCTCCGGAAACCCATCCGGTTGAGACACCGGCCCGGAACTGGTGTAGATTAGTGAATTGGCTCTCGCTTGAGGCGGTGTTGGTGCAGATCTTCCTTCAGGGCAAACTTCTAGGCATCGAAGCCTTTCTCGAAGACTCGGGACCGCGCCCAGCGGTTTTCGCCGGGCGCTGCCTCTACGCCTCGCTGCTGGCCGAGGCCGTGCCGCGCGCGCTGCTGGCTCGCCTGGGCCTCTCCCCCGAACTGCTCGGCACGAGCGGCGGCGGGCAGTTTTTGGCGGTCCTGGCCGCGGAACACCGATCGGCGGCCCACGAGTTTCTCATCGATGTGACGCAGCGGCTGGCCGCATTCACCGGCGGCCGCCTGCGGCTGGCTTGGGCCGTTACCGAGAACCTCGGCGCATGGAGCGACGTCCGCAAGCGGCTGGACGAAACCATGGCCCGCTGGCGCGGGACCGCGGCGCTCGATCAGGCCGGGATTTTTGAGCCGTTCGTTCCGCGGACGGCGGAAGCCGACGAATTCTACGCCTCCCTCTGGAGTCGTCTCCCCGACTCCGCGGCCGTGCAGTGGGACCCCAGCGCGGAAGGCCTGCTCGCCCCGGCCGAACTGCCCCTGCCGGTGGCCACGCACACCGCTCCGAACGACACCGATCACGCCCCCGCCCTGCCGGCGGAGCTCGCGGCGCGCACGTCGGGCGCCCACGCCTGGGGCATGCTGCGCGGGGATGTCGATGGACTGACGGATCGTCTGAAAAAGGCCGCCTCAGTCGAAGAGCACATCCAGGTTTCCGTGCTGCTGAAACAGCTTTTCGCGGGCGAAGCGCAGGCGCTGGCCACGCAGCCCGAGTTCTGGCGCAAGGTCACCATCCTTTATACCGGCGGCGACGACTTCGCCGTGTTTGGCTGCTGGGACGCGCTGATCGCCTTCGCCAGCGGGATGCACCGCATCTTCAGCGTGGGCGTGGAAGAGATTCTGAAGGAGTTTCCGGGACCGGAAGGCAAGACGCTGTCCACGGCCCTGGCGCTGGCGCCGGCGCTGGATTCGTCGCTGGCGGACGTTTACAGTGAGGCCGGGCGGCTGCTCGAGATGACCAAGAGCGAGGGCCGCGACTCGATCTGCCTGTTCGGCCGCACACTCGATTGGAAACAGTTCGCCGCGGCCGCCGATCTGCAACGGACGCTGGTCCGGCTGATCGACGACTTTGGCTGCCCGCCGCAGTTGCTCGGCGATCTGGCGGCGTTTTACCGTGAAACCGACCGGGTCCTGCCGGCCCGCGCCGGCAGCCGCCGCGCCGTGGAAACACAGGACCGTCCGTGGCGCTTCTATCGCCGCCTGGGCCGCGTGCTCGACGTGCCGGCCCGCAGCCGCGATTTTCAAAAGGCTCGCAAGAGCC
>Ga0182027_10012520_pt1 | contig 11910 bp, 9 predicted proteins | sample 712E1DmetaG_FD_121300 | JGI IMG/M metagenome (GOLD analysis project Ga0182027, IMG submission 121300) | Permafrost microbial communities from Stordalen Mire, Sweden - 712E1D metaG (Illumina Assembly) | ecosystem: Environmental > Terrestrial > Soil > Wetlands > Permafrost | place: Sweden...
CCCCCCGCCAACTCCTGAACCGCCCCGGGTTTCCTGGAGGCTCCACTCCTGGAGAGGATGGAGCCATGGACAGACAGACGAGGTACCCCAAAGAAGTCCGGGAGCGGGCCGTGCGATTGGTCTTCGAACACGAGTGCGGGTACCCCTCCCAGTGGGCAGCGATCACCACGACGCCGATGCGGTGACGAACACCCATTCGCGGCATCCCATCGGTATTCCCACGCAGCACGAAACCTCTGGGTCCGTCCGCCAACGGGCGGACGCGTCGAGCGCGAAGAGCCTGCCAGAAGGTGTGTTTGGAGCCCCACGCCGGGGTCAGTGCTGCGCCGTCACCGACATGGGCGAACGCCACCGGCCGAGCGTGGCTGCACTCAGGCCGAGCGCCCCAACCAGAACGCAGGCCTCTGGGTCGCATCAAGCGCCGGCCCGCGAATGCCGATGGCCCATGCGACAGCATCAAGGGAGAATCCGCGTGAAACGTATCCTCGGCGGGCGGCTGGTCGCCTGCCTGCTGCTGTCGGCGGTCCTTGCCGCCGGCTGCGGCTCGAGCCGCGGCACGGTAGGGCCCTACGGCTCGCTGCAGACGCCGGGGCCACCGCCGCCGGCGAGGGCCGGCGCCCACGTCTGGGCCGTCGGCATGCCGCTGCTCGTCGTCGCCAGCGCCAACGGTGGCGCGACGTGGCGCACGAGTCATCGAGCGTCGCCCGGCGACCCCTTTACACAGGTGCTGTACGGCGTGGCCTTCGGCGACGCGTCGCACGGCTGGACGGTCGGCAAGACCGACGTCGTCCTGGCGACCACCGATGGCGGGTCGAGCTGGAATCTGCAACACGAAGGCCCCAGCGACGGCTGCCTGCTGGACGTCGCGGCGAGCGACGCGCGGCACGTCTGGGCCGTGGGGTACACCGACGGTCGTGCCCATGGCCTCATCCTCGCCACCGTCAACGGTGGCGCGACGTGGCAGAGGCAGTACGGCGGTGCGAACGATCTGGCCGCGATCGCCGTGACCGATGCCCAGCACGGCTGGGCGGTGGGCACCAAAGGCATACTGGCGACCAGCGACGGCGGGGCGCACTGGCGGCTGCAATGCGCGGTCTCCTACCCCTATCGCCTGCATGCGGTGACCTTCAGCGACGCCCGTCACGGCTGGGCCGTGGGCGGCACGGGCAGCGGCGTGATCGAGCCTGGGTTCATCATGGCGACCAGCGACGGCGGGGCGCACTGGACGACGCAGCTCTCCGGCGCCAGCGACCGCCTCAACGGCGTCTCTTTTGTCGACTCGCTGCGTGGCTGGGTCGTGGGCAACGGCGGCGTGCTCTACCGCACGACCGACGGCGGCCGGACCTGGGCGCTCAACCAGATGAGCACCTCGTGGGAGCTCGGCGCGGTGGCCTTCAGCGACGCCGCGCACGGCTGGGCCATCGTGCATCCGCACTGGGACTTTCAGACGGCCTCCGGCGGCGGCGACAAGAACGGCTGGGGGCTGCTGCAGCAGCTCGCGCTACTCAGGACGGTCGACGGCGGCGCGACATGGACGGTCGTCCAGTCGGCACGCGGACTCGCCTCGCCGGTCATCCTTACCGATGTGACCTGCAAGGACGTGCCCGCCGCGCCCTGAGCGCTGCGGCGCCACCCTCGCATAGGCAGCGATCCTCAGTGGCCGCCCGACGGCGCGTCCGGCCCGTCTGCCCCACTGCCCGTCGCCGCCTGCGACCCCTCTGCCCCACTGCCCGCCTCGGCCGCCTCCGCGGTGTCGACGAGACTGTGGATCGTGCCCGAGAAGATCACCTTGTGGATCGGGTACAGCCCGTACCAGTAGAGCAGCCCCGCCAGGCCGTGAGGCGCGAAGTAGGCGGTCTGCACGAGGCGCGCGGCGGCTGCGCCGCGCGGCTCGCACTCGAACTGCAGCCAGGCGCCGCCGGCGGTGCGCATCTCGGCGCGCAGGCGCAGCAAACGGTCGGGCACGAGCTCCTCGACGCGCCAGAAGTCGAGCACGTCGCCGACCCGCAGCGTGTCGGGGTCGCGCCGGCCGCGGCGCAGGCCGACGCCGCCGACCAGGCGGTCCACACCGCCGCGCAGCCGCCACGACCAGTTCCAGAACGGGTATCCGCGGCGCCCACCGATGCCGCAGACCACGGCGAACACGCGCCCGGGCGGCGCCTGCACCTCGGCTTCGCGGCGCTCCAGCAGAAAGCCGGCGGCCGTGGTGAGCACGACCGGCCGCTCGTCTCCCTGGCTGCTGCCCAGAGCGTCGCTCCAGGCGGTCTCGACGCGGCCCTCGTCTAAGGTCTGCAGCGCCCGCCGCACGGCCGTCTCGTAGTCGACCGGGCGGATGTCGGCAAACAGGCGGCGGGCCGTGTCGCCGCGCACCACGACCTCGCTGCGCAGGCCCTCTATGAGCGGCCGGGCGATGTCGTCGGGGATGGGCGTCACGAAGTGCACCCAGTAGGAGCTCAGCAGCGGGGTGAGCACAGGTACGGGCACCAGACGGCGGCGCAGGCCGCGCACGGCGGCGTAGCCGGTCATCATGCCGCCGTAGGTGAGCACGTCGGCGCCGCCGATCTCGACCACGCCGCCGCTCTCGGGCGGCAGGTCGAGAGCGGCCACCAGGTAGGCCAGGGCGTCGTCGACGGCGATGGGCTGCACCCGCGTGTAGACCCAGCGCGGGCAGACCATCACCGGCAGCCGCTCGGTCAGGTAGCGGATCATCTCGAACCCGAGGCTGCCCGAGCCCACCACCACGGCGGCGCGAAACTCGGTGACCGGTACGCCGGCCTCCGCCAGGGCGATGCCCGTCTCCTGGCGGGAGCGCAGGTGCTCGGAGAGATCGGCGTCGGGGTCGCCGAGCCCGCCGAGGTAGACGATGCGCCGCACGCCGGCGGCCGCCGCGGCCCGACCGAAGGCGCCCGCCGCCCGCAGGTCGTGCGCCCGAAAGTCGCCGCCGGCGGCCATGGCGTGGATGAGGTAGTAGGCGGTGTCGATGCCCTGCAGGGCCGCCGGCAGCGTGGCCGGCGCCAGCACGTCGCCCTCGACGATCTCGACTTGGGGCGCCCACGGGCGGTCGCGCAGGCGCGCGGCATCGCGCACCAGGCAACGCACGGAGTGGCCGCCGGCGACGAGCAGCGGCGCCAGGCGCCCGCCGATGTAGCCGGTGGCGCCGGTCAGAAGAATGCGCTGGGCGGCGCTCAACGCTCACCTCGCGTTGCGGTCACGGTGACGGCGACCTCGGTCACGCGTCGTCCCCCAGCGGCGTCGTGGGGGCCGTCGGCGAGGCCGGGCGCGGTAGCGCCCGGCCTCGCCGCGGTCGTCTGTCCGAGCTTCCTAGTGCCTATTCCACCAGCTCAGTGCGTTCAGGAAGGCGGAGCCGTTCGGCGTGCCCACGCCCGTGACGTCGTCGTAGCCACGGCGCGTGTGCAGCGTCCCGGTCTGGTTCATGGTGCGCACCGAGAACGTGAGGCCGTCGGCCGCGCTTTCGCCGTTGTCGAAGTCGCTGCGCACGGCGGCGATGGTGGTGCCGGGCGGGGGGCTGACGACATCGCGGAAGGCGCGACTGCCGGCCAGCCGGTAGAACAGCGGGTTGGCGAAGCCGTGAGGCCAGCCCGCCCGCTGATCGGCGAGCGCCATGACGCCGGCGAACAGGGGGCACGAGACGCTCGTGCCGCCGATGCGGTAGGTGTCATAGGAGACGCTGGTGTCTAGCCAGGTCTGCGTCTCGCCCACCAGCATGCCGGTCGTGGGGTCGCCGTCCATGGCGACGTCGGGCACTGCCCGTCCCGGGGTGGACGAGAAGTACTGACTGATCGACTTGGGCACTACCCTGAACTGATACCAGGGCTCGCCCATGAGCTGGCTGGTGCCGCCGCCGCTGCCGTAGAGGTAGTTGCCGGGCAGGCCGGGCGTCCAGACGCCGTCGGTGAGCACGCTCTTGCTCGTGCCCCAGCCGGTCTCGAACAGGTAGTTGTTGTGGGCACCGACACCGAGCGAGGTGCCGCCCACGTCGGTGATCCAGGGGCTCGACGCCGGCCAGTCGACCGTGCGATACCCCAGGTCGGCGACCTCGTCGCCGTCGTCACCCGACGAGAAGTAGACGCCGATGCCTTCGCAGGCCGCCTGCAGGAAGATGGCGGTCTCGGCTTTGACCAGGTCGGGCGGCATCGCCTCGCCGGCGTCGCCGTACGAGTTGCTGATGATCTGGGCGGCGTGATGGTCGACGACCCAGTTCAGGGCCACGTCCATGTCGGTGTCGCTGCTCGTCAGGGAGCCCACGTACACGATCCGGGCGCCGGGCGCCATGCTGTGCACGGCCTCGACGTCGAGGGTCTCCTCGCCGTACCAGTCCTGCTCGTCGCCCTGGGCCGGCTCGGTGACCAGGCCGGGAGCCCAGACCTGCCGGAACTGGCCCTTCTTGAAGGTGGGCACGCCGTTGTCCTTGGAGTAGCGATTGACGTCGTAGACGATCGTCGGCGCCGCGTAGGCGTCGATCACCGCCACGGTCACGCCGCGGCCGTCGTTGCCGTGCTTGATGGCGTTCGTGACGCCGTAGGCGCCGCGGAACTGGGCGGGCGTGTAGCCGCGCACCGCGTAGGGCAGGTACGTGCCGTAGCCCTGGGGCTGATCGGTGGCGATGGTCTGTCCCCAGAACAGCGACCACGGCTGGCCGTTGCGAAAGCCGGCCGGCGGCGGGGCGATGATCTTGCTGCTCAGCGGATGGGCGACGCCACCCTGATCGAGGCCGACCACGGCGGTGACGACGCTCTTCAGCGACGCCGGGATGCTGACAGGCGACGCCGGCGCGCGCAGCGTGAGCCCCTTGACGGTGTATTCGTTGAGTTTGACGGCGAAGGCCGTCTGGGCCTGAGCCACGGTGCCCCTCGCGGCCACGTAGAGCCGGTTGGCGGGGATCGCGGTGATCGTGAAGCCCTGGCTTTCGAGCCAGGCTCGCACGGCCGTCACGGCCGACTCGCTCGGTGCGAACCGGGCGCGGAACTTGGCTGCGCTCAGGTAGCGCCCGTAGGCGGCGCTGGACGGGTTGGAGACGGCCTTGGCGTAGGCCTCAGCCTGGCCGGCATGGCGCCAGCCCAGGTACACCTGGAAGCTCACCGCCGCAGCGCCGTTGGCGGGCGCCTTGAGCGCCGCGGCCGTGGCCCACGGTGGCACGCTGCCGCTGACTTTGGCGCTCCCGGCCGGCGCGGCCGCCACGCTCACCGCCAGCAGCATGGCGAGCGTCGCGCCCACGACGAGCGAGATTACCATAGAACGTACGATTCGATTCATGTGGACCCCCTCCTGGTCGACGCTGGTTCTCCCAGCGAATCCCGAATCTACAGCGACGCGGCGCCCGCGGCAAGATTCGCGCGTATTCCGGGCGAACGGGGCCGCAAGCCGCCGGCGGCGCCGCGGGCGGTCTCACTCGTTGCGCAGATAGTCGGCGATCGCCTTGCCCACGTGACGGGCGACATCGTCGGGCAACGGCGGCACGTCGTTGGCCGCGATGAGCTCGTGGGCCCGCTCCCAGGCGTCGTTGACGAGCGGTGTGCCGACGTACTGGTCGAACGACCCGCGATGCCACAGGTGGGGCTGCCAGAGCTCGCCGGCACGGTAGAAGGTGCGCGTGCTCTTGCGCCCCAGGAAGTGCCCGCCGATGCCGACGTCGATGATGTCGGAAACCAGCGCCCGTGCCTCGTCGATCGGGTCGTCGCGCACGAAACGCTCGATGGCGTTCACCGTGTCGGCGTCGAGCACGGTCTTGGCCAGACTGGCGGTCTGGGCGCTGTCGAGCAGCCCGAAGGCGAGCATCACCTCGCAGCCGGCCAGCGCCGAAGCCATGCCGGTGAGCATGCCCTCAGCGCCGGCCTGCAGGTCGCAGGCCTTGGCGTCGGCGCTCACGGCGCTGCCCTGGGCGTGGAGGCCGTAGAAGTGGCTCATCTCGATGCAGGTCAGGTTGATGAGAGCGTCTTCGGGGGTGCCCGACAGGTAGAGCCCGCTGCGCATCTCGGCGACCGCCGAGCCCACTGCCGAGACCAGCGCGCAGCCCGGCGCGGCGAGCTCGAAGAGCACCACGGCGCTCAGCAGCTCGGCCATGTTGAGGATGCTGGTACCCAGGACGCTCATCGGCCCGGTGGTGCCCATCTGCGGCATGGGCAGCACGAACACCGGACAGCCGGCGCGGGCCATGAGGATGTGCGCCTCGGTCATCTCGCGGTCGTGCTGCAGGGGCGCGATGGTGCAGTTGGTCACCGAGTAGATCGGCCGTTCGGAGAGCGGCGCTCCGGCGATCGCCTCGAGCAGGTCGATGAAGACCGGGGCCTGTCGAGGAACGCGGACCTCGTCCTGCAGGTGCTTGCGCGAGTGCTCGAAGGTGATGCGCGCCATCTCGAGGTTGCCCACCCGCGGATCGACGTCGCCGGGCGTGATCGTCGCCCAGGTGAAATCGATCTCGGGCACCGCGTCGTAGAGGCACATCATCTCAGCGAGGTCGTCCTGCGTGCCCTCGTGGCGCTCGCCGGTCAGGTCGTTCAGCATGTGGGTGGCGGCGCCGTCGCTGGTGTAGAGCATGCCGTCGGCGCCCACGAGGCAGTCGTAGGCGGGATCGCGTCCGGCCAGCAGCACGGTGCGGGGCACCAGGGCCAGGCAACGCTCGATCAGCTCCCAGGGCAGCTTGGCCGTGAGGTGCTCGGCGTCGACGGTCGCGCCGGCGGCGATCAGCGGCTCGGTGAGCGTGGGTGAGTTGTAGGCGACGCCGACCTCGGCCAGCACGCGCAGGGTCTGCTCGTGGACGAACTGTCTGTCGGCGTCGGTGAGGTACTGCAGATGTGCCCTGGCCACGTGTCCTCCGCTCGTCTGGGGTGGTGTCGCTGCGGGTGCCGGTCGGCTGCGAGGCGACACTATCTCACAAACGACGCCGGGCCGACCCCCGCCGGCCTCAGACCTCCTCGGCGCCGACCTCGACCCGGTCGCGACCCGCGTGCTTGGCGCGGTACAGCGCGTCGTCGGCGAGCTCGACGGTGCGATTGACGCTCCAGCCCCCGACCGGCCGGGTGACCACGCCCACCGACAGGGTGACCTTGGCGGCGGCCGGCAAGCCAGCCGCCGCCGCGACGCCCGCCGAGCCCGCGCGCATGCGCTCGCCGACGGCCAGCGCGTGCCCGCCGTCGGCGTTGGGCAGGATCACGGCGAACTCGTCGCCGGCGTAGCGCGCCACGACGTCGCCCTCGCGCACGCAGCCTTCGATCATGCGCGCCACCTCGGTGAGCACGGCGTCGCCCTGCAAGTGACCGAAGGTGTCGTTCACCGCCTTGAGGTGGTCGAGGTCGATCATCAGCAGCGCAAGCGTCGTGCCGCCGCGGTCGGCCCGCGAGAGCTCTTCGGCGAGGCGGCGGAAGAACTCGCGCTGGTTGAGCAGGCCGGTCAGGCCGTCGCGGATGGCCGCCTGCCACAACGTCTCCTGGGCGTCTTCGACTCGCACGGCCATGTCGTTGAATGCCCGGCCCAGGTCGTTGACCTCATCGCGCTTGACCGGCGAGACGGCGACGCGGCGCTGCAGATCGCCGGCGGCGATGGCTCGCGCGGCGCCGGTCAGCGAGCTCAACGGCTTGACGAGCTGGTTGGCGAGGATGACGCCGATCAGGGCGGCCACCGCCAGCGCACCCAGGGCCGCGAACACCGTGCCGCTCAGGAGCTGCCGCTGGGCATCGACGATCGGCTTGCGCGTCTCGGCGGCGATCATGCTCGCCTGCCCGCCGTCCAGCGGCAACGCCTGGCGGGCGCCGCTGTAGCCTTTGGCCACGGAGACGCTGACGCCATGCCCGGCGGGTGCGGCCTCGATGTTCGTGACGAGCGGCCGGATCGCGCGGTCGCTGACGGCGACCACGCGGCGTCCCAGGACGAAGGCGATCTGGGAGCCCGTGGCCCGCTCCATCTCCGCGACGAAGCGGCCGTCGACCGCCTTGGCGACGATCACCGTGCCGTAGCGCGGCGCCCCCGCCTGCTCGCCGACGATCGGCGCCGCGGCCACCAGCCACAGCCCGCCGTTCCACGTGGCCCACTGCGACCCCGCCGTGCCGCGGGTGCCGTCGCCGACGACCGCCGCCGACAGGAGGTGCGCCGGGAACCCCGACGAGCTCGCCACCGGGACCCCGCGAGAGTCGAGCACGACCGCCTCGACATCGTGGACGCGCGCGAGGTGGTCGATCACCTGCTTGCGCAGCCAGGGTACGTCGCGGCTCGCGACGTGCGGAGCGACCACGGACGAACCGGAGTCGACCGCCAGCAGCTCGAGCGACTCGCGATGGTCGCCGAGGACGTCGACGGCGACGCGCAGGTGGTCGGTGGTGCGGGATGTCTCGAGCCGGTCGAGGCTGCCCATCGTGGCGTGGTACGAGATCGCGAACTGCGCGGTGAGCGCCAGGACCGCCGCCAGCAGCACGCCCGCCAGCACCTTGGCGCGCAACCGCGGATGACGGAGTCGCTGGAGCACGGAGACCGAGCCGTCGCGCTCCGGTCGATCTGAGCTAAGCGTCACGCCTTCTCTTTCGGGCCTCCGGTCGCTTGCCCTGCTCCTGGCCTGCCGGCGCCGACCCCGCGCCCGCACACAAGCGCGGCCGTCGCGCCAGGTGGCCGCGACGCCGCGACACCGCGCCCGGAAGGCTACTTGATGAGCGGCCGCACGACGAAGAACATGATGATCGCCGGCGCGATCGCGCCGGCCGACCACCACAGCAGCGAGAACGAACCGCGCTTGACGATGCCCTGCACCGCGGTCACGACGCCGATCACCGCGGCGACGCTGGTGAGCGCCATGCCGACGTAGACGCCGAGCACGGTGGGCAGATGGTGCATGGTCACGGCGTGGTGGATGTTCTCGGCCATGGCCAGCGAGACGATCGTGCCGAACATCAGCACGACCAGGCCGGCCAGCCCTGTGAGCAGGGCCGCCGCGCGCAGCGTGCCCACGGGCACGTAGTCGCTGATCTGGCTGGCCCACGGGTAACGGGTCAGTTCGTCCGGGGTCAGGGGACGGGCCACGTCGCCTCCTTGCCGATGGTTTGCTCGTGGCAAGGATACGTCGCCCACGACGATGGTACAATCCAGCCGCCAGCCAGCGAACACGAGCCGCCCGTGAGTCAGGACACCATCGTCGAGATCGTCGGCCTGCACCAGCGGTTCGGCCGTCGCACGCGCACGGTCACCGCCCTCGCCGGTGTCGATCTGACCGTCCGTCGCGGCGAGATCTTCGGTCTGCTCGGTCGCAACGGCGCCGGCAAGACGACGGTCGTCAAGGCGCTCCTGGGCCTGCTGCGGCCGACGTCGGGGTCGGTGCGCGTGTTCGGGCGCGAGCCGGGCGACGCCGGAGCTCGCGCCCGCATCGGCTACTCACCCGAGGAACCGGGCTTTCCGCGCTATCTCTACCCCCGTCAGATCCTCGAGCTCTGCGGCGCCCTGAGCGGCATGACCGGCGCCGCGCTGGCCGCCGCGGTCGAGCGCCAGCTCACCTCGTCGGAGCTGCAGTCGGTCGCCGGGCGCCAGGCCCGCCAGCTCTCAAAGGGCATGGCCCAGCGTCTGTCGCTGGCCCAGGCGTTCCTGCACGAGCCCGAGCTGCTGATCCTCGACGAGCCCACGGCCGACCTCGACCCCATCGGCCGCCGCCAGGTGCGCGACCTGATCGTCGCCGTGCGGGCGCGCGGCGGCACCGTGCTGCTCAACTCCCATCTGCTGTCCGAAGTGGAGCGCATGTGCGACCGCGTGGCCATCATCCACGCCGGCCGGGTCGTGCGCGAGGGCGCCGTCGACGAGCTGCTCGCCGGCGACCGCGAGCTCGAGGACGTCTTCATCGAGGTCGTCGAGGGCGCCGGCGGCGGGACGGGCTACGGCCCAGCCGGCGGCTGGTCCTCTCCCCTCCCGCCGCCCGTCGACCCGACAGGACAGCCCGGCACGCCGCCGCCCGCCCTGGGAGCGCGATCCGACCCGCCCGTCCCTCCGCCACCCGACTCGCGCACGCGATCCGGCCCACCCGCGCCGCCACCCACCGAGCACCCGCCGTGGCTGGCGCCGTGAGCGGCCGGCTGCGCACCGTCGCGCTCATCGCCAGGGCCACCCTGATCGAGCAGGCCAACCGCCGCCTTCTGTGGTGGCTGGCCGGCGTCGCGCTGGCGCTGGTGGTCGGCCTCGCCCTGCTGGGCATCATCCACCCCATCGCCGAGCTGAGCACGCGCGACACGGCGAGGCTCTTCGCCCGCAGCGCCGCCGGCTTCTACACGCTGATCACGGTCATCGTCCTGGGGATGGGCATCATCGGCTACGACCTCGACTCGGGCGCCGCCATCATGTTCGTCTCGCGCCCGGTGTCGCGCGGCCAGTACCTGACGGGACGCTATCTGGGCAACGCCCTCACGCTGGCCATCACGCTCGGCGTCATGGGCCTCGGCACCTTCGTCGTGTCGCTGGTCGGCGGTCGCACGGACTGGACGCTCCTCTACGACTTCATCGTGCTGGCCTGGAACGCGGCGGTGGTCCTGGCGGTGATGGTCCTGCTCACCGTGATCGCCGGCATGATCGCCACGGCCATCATCGGCTTCATCACCTGGGAGGTCGTCGGCAACACTTACCTTCTGATTGGTCTCATCCACGCCCACGAGATCACCGGCTGGGCGGCCAGGTTGCTCACTGCCTTCGTCGTGATCTCGCCGCACGTGCTGAGCTCGCCGCTCGTGGCCGGCAGCGTCACCTCGCTCAACGGTGGCCAGACGACCTTCGTCATGCCCGGCCCGACGCTGCCCGACTTCGTCTGGTCGCTGGCCTGGATCGTCGGAGCGCTGGCGGTGGCCACCGCGCTCTTCCGGCGGCGCGCGCTCTAGCGCTCGCGCCCGGCGGCGGCCTCCCCGGTCAGCTCAGCGACGATCCCGGCCATCTCCGGCCAGCCGGCCAGCAGCACGTCGCGGCGGCCGAGCTCGAAGTCGGCATACTCGAACCCCGGCGCCACGACGCACGTGACGAGCGACCAGTCGAGGGCCGGTAGAGCGCTCGGCTCGCGAGCGCTCGGGTCGTGACCGACGGGCGCCGCGACGACGCGGGCCGCCTGCCAGACGTGGGCGGGGACGCGAGCGGTGGGGCTCGCCGCGCGGCCCACCGTGGAGCCGGCCGTGGAGCCCGCCGTGGAGCGTGGCTTGGGGCGCGCCGTGGAGCGTGGCGTGGGGCGCGCCGCCGGCCGTGGGTCGCCACTCCCGAGCCCGAGCAGCACCCTGCGCGCGCTGCCGTCCGGCTCGAGCAGCCACAGCTCGAGTGGCGCTCCGCCCTGGTACACCCACAGTTCGTTCGACAGCAGGCGATGGAACCGGCTCGGGCGGTCGACGGTCAGCAGGAAGGCGATCGAGGTGGCGCTCACCCGCCGTCCCTGGACGGCTTCGACTAAGTCGACCGCGCGAAAGGTCTCGCGGAAGAACCCGCCCTCGGGGTGCGGCTCGAGGCCCAGGGCGACGATGACCTCACCGGCGGCAGGATGGGCTTCGTTCATGCCATCATGATGGCAGAAAGTGATGGCATGATGACACCAATGGAAAGCCCCGCCGTCAGCTGCGCGGCGGGGCTTTCGTGCGCAAGCCGATAAGCCGGATTCTGTCGTTGGGTGACCATCCATCTGGGCCCCGCGTTGCCGCGAGGCTCATGCGACCAACCCGGAAGCTTCGGGCGAGCAACCCTCGAGCGCTTCCCTATTTGGTCTTGCACCGGGCGGGGCTTGCCGAGCCGGCCTGTCGCCAGGACCGCTGGTGAGCTCTTGCCTCACCGTTTCACCCTTGCCCGCACCCCCGAAGGGGCCGTTGGCGGTCTGCTTTCTGTTGCGCTGTCCGTCGGCTTTCGCCGCCTGGACGTTATCCAGCGCCCTGCTCTGCGGTGTCCGGACTTTCCTCGACCGGC
>Ga0182027_10012521_pt1 | contig 11910 bp, 12 predicted proteins | sample 712E1DmetaG_FD_121300 | JGI IMG/M metagenome (GOLD analysis project Ga0182027, IMG submission 121300) | Permafrost microbial communities from Stordalen Mire, Sweden - 712E1D metaG (Illumina Assembly) | ecosystem: Environmental > Terrestrial > Soil > Wetlands > Permafrost | place: Sweden...
GAAGCGGGATGCGCTTATTTTACATAAAATTATGAGCAGTTCTACATACACCATCAGCCAGGCCCAGGCCAAACTGCCCCGCCTGATCAAGGAAGACAGTTTCGCCATCTCGGTTCACGGCGAGGTCAAGGGCTTCTACCTGTCCAAACAGAGATTGGAAGCCATGATTGAAAGCATTGAGCTTCTGGAAAATCCCGAATTCACGGCGGCGCTCAAGGCGCACCGTTCCGGCAAGGCCAAAACTTACACCGTGAAGGAATTGGACGGAAAATTTTCGGCATGAACACCCGCATTGAGGTTCGCCAGCAGGTGCATGACTTCATCGCCGCGCTGGCGCCGGAACCGCGCCGAAAAACCTGGGCGGGAATCAAAGGACTGGCAAACAGCAAGGGCGATGTCCTCCAGCTCGAAGGCAGGCTATCGCCCTATTTCCGGCTGCGCGTCGGTAAAATGCGGGTCGTATTTGAAGAGAAATCCGAGGCTGGCGCGCGGGTGTTGGTTTGTTTCTTTGCCGGCTACCGGGCAACGGTCTATAAAACCCTGTCCTCAATCATCGCCAACAATCTGCTTGGCGAATTGTAATCATCATCGCACAAATGCCAAACGCCTCCTTAAAAACCATCGTCGGGCACTGTAATGCTTTGCTCCGCACCAACAAAATTGGCGACTACGACGGCGCGGTGAACGGCCTGCAAGCCGGGAACTCCGGCGCCGTCACGCGCATCGCCGCGGCGGTGGACGCGAGCCTGGCCACGGTCAAGCTGGCCATTGCCGCCCGGGCGGACTTGCTGATCGTGCATCACGGATTGTTTTGGTCGCCAGCGCATCCGTGGACCGGCAAAAAATATGAATTGCTCCGGCTGCTGGTGAAAAACAACCTGGCGGTTTACAGTTCGCATCTGCCGCTGGACGCGCATCCCCGGCTCGGCAACAACGCGCAGCTTTGCGCCGCGCTCGGATTGAAAAATCTGCGCCCGTTTTTCGTCACCCACGGCCAGCCGATCGGTTTTCAATCGCGCACCAAAATCTCCCGCGCTGAACTCGCCGCGAAGCTGGCCCGCGCAACCGGCGCCAAACCGCGAATCGTTCCGGGCGGCGGCAAAATCTGTCGGCGCATCGGGGTCGTGACGGGTGGCGCGGGCGACGGCTTGAAACTGGCGGTGGAGGAAGGCGTGGACACCTTCGTTACCGGCGAAGGCCCGCATTGGACTTACGCGTTGGCGGAAGAATACGGCATCAACGTCTTTTACGGCGGTCACTATGCGACGGAGACGTTCGGGGTAAAGGCGCTCGCCGCACATCTTTCCCAAAAGTTCAAGCTGCCGTGGGAATTTCTTGATCATCCGACGGGTTTGTAAAGTAGCGCAGGCGTCCCGCCTGCCGGCTTGAATTTAGCTGAACAGGCGAGACGCCTGTGCTACTGCAATTGCGGCAGCATGCGTTCGGAAATTTTCTGGCCGATGGCCAGGGCGGCCGTCGCCGCGGGCGAGGGTGCATTGACGACGTGCAAAATGCCGGACGCCTCCTCGAAATGGAAATCCTCGACAAGTTTGCCGTCGGCAGTCATTGCCTGCGCACGGATGCCGGCACCGCCGGTTTCCAAATCTTCTTCGCGGATTTCCGGCACGAGTCTTTGCAACGAGCGGCAGAATTCGCGCCGGGAGAGCGAGCGGTAGACTTCGTAGCCGCACAGGCTGGGATACGCCATGAGAAATTTCCACAAACCGGGAAAGCAAAGGGATTCGGCCAGGTCGCGCAGGTTGACGTTCGACCAGCGATAGCCTTCCCGGGCAAAGGCGAGCACGGCGTTCGGCCCGGCTTCAATCCCGCCGTGAATCAAGCGCGTGAAATGCACGCCGAGGAACGGAAATTTTGGATCCGGCACGGGATAAATCAGATTGCGAACGAGATGCTGCCGCTCTTTTTTGATTTGGTGGTATTCGCCGCGGAAGGGAATGATTTTGGCCGACGGTTTCTGGCCTGACGCTTTGACGAGCCGGTCGGAATGAAGCCCGCCGCAGGTGATGACGAACCGGGCGCGGAAATTTCCGGCGGTCGTTTCGACGATTCGTTCACCGCCGTCCGGAACAATTTTCAGTACGCGCGCGTTAAGACGGATTTCGCCGCCGTTTTTGCGGATGAGTTCACCCAGTTTTTCGGAAACCGCCCGGTAATCCACAATGCCTTCCTGCGGGACGTGAATGGCGGCGATGCCGGCGGCGTGCGGCTCGATTTCCCTGATTTGTTCCGGCGCAAGTTTGCGAAGCCCCTGCAGTCCATTGGCATTGCCGCGTTGCCAGAGATTTTCGAGGCGCTGCAGTTCATCCTCGGACGTGGCAACGACGATTTTGCCGCATTGTTCGTGGGCGATGCCGTGTTCGCGGCAGAAGGCAACCATTTGCTGGAGGCCACTGACGCTCAACCTCGCCTTTTCCGAACCGGGTTTGTAATAAAGGCCGGAGTGGAGCACGCCGCTGTTGTTGCCGGTCTGGTGCGCGGCAAGTTTGGATTCCTTTTCGAGCAGCAGCAATCTGGTTTGTGGCCGTGCTTCCAGAAGGCGATAAGCCGTTGCGAGCCCAACGATGCCGCCGCCAACAATAATTGTGTCGTAATTCATCGGATTTTGAGGATGGACAAATTCATTTGACCTTTTTGCTGCCGCTTTTTGAAAGGAAGCCGACGATCATGATTTTGCCGTCGCTGGCGACCATGCCGAGAAAGCGGAAAAGCCGCCGCCACAAATTCATTTCCGGCCACGCGGCGAGCGTTTCCCTGGCCAGCGTGTCGGCTTCGGCGATGCGCCCGAGCGCGCGGAGACATTCCACCTTCATGTCCTGTGCCTGCCGCACCCGCAAGTTGGACATCAAAGTCGCATCGAGAAATTTCAGCGCCTCTTCAAATTGTTTGCCGGCGATGCGCTGTTGCGCGTATTTCAAAAGTTGCGCGACCGCAGCGGCTTCTTTTTCAAAATAAGCCGGATTAAAGGCGCGGCGTTCTTCCGGCGTGTGCAATGTGAACCGCTCCTCCTGAAACACGGCGTAGAGGTCGGAAAATTTGTCCTGCTGCTTTTCCAGTTCGGCGGCGCGTTGTTCGAGTTTTTGCAGCGCGGCATCTTTTTTTTCAGGATCGAGGTTCATGGCTTCAATTAATTTTTGGGCGGAAACCTTGCGTTCGTCCAGCGCGAGTTGAAAAAAACGCGCCCAAAACGGCACATCGCGCATCCGGCGCGTGCGGCCCTTGCCGCGAATCGGCAGCACGACAATTGGCAGCCAGGCATAGCGGCCGGCCATCTCGCCAATTTGGTGAACCCAGCGGTCATCATACCAATAGGGAAAATACCCGCAGAAAAGTTGCTGGAGTGTTTCGAGCCAGCGCCAGCCGAAAACCGGATAGGTGCAGGTGTCCGCGGTCATCGGGTCGTGCGGGCTGGCGAGAAAAATGCCGTCGGGAAATTTCGCCGCGACTTCGCGGAGAACATCATCCCAGCCCGGCGTATCGAAACGAACATCATCGCCCAGCACCATGTAGATTTCGGCGGTGCGACCGGAATTCTGCCACAAAATTTGCTGCATCTCGCCGAGACCGGAAGTTTGCGTGCCGATGTGCCAGTGCAACTGAACACCCGCGTCGCTCAATCGTCCGTCATCAATTGCCTTGCGCGTGGTGGAATCGTCTTCATCCACGTAAAGCCAGAGCGAAACTTTTTCCTTTTGCGCGGTATGGGTCTTGAGCGCCGCAAAAACATCCGCGAGCATTTCGGGGCGGCCACGCGTGGCCATGATGAGGCAGATTTCCCCGGGATTGATCCGCGGTGTGTTCATGGAGCGTCAAATTTGCGACGGTCTTTAAGGGCCTCGTAATTTTTCGAAAACCATTCCGCCGTGTGCCTGCCGGGAAATTCGCCAGCGGCCTGAAAGCTGGCGAGGTGCAGAATCAAGCCGGCATCCTGATGCTGTTTGAAAACGGCATCGGCCTGCTCCCGACATGTCAGATCAAACTGCCGCCGGCCAAACGCGAAAAAAGAAATGCCCCGCCGCGCCAACTCCTCCTGAAGATGATGGCCAACAAATCCTGTTCCGCCTGTGACCAAGACTTTCATGTTCGCAAATTTACTCAATTGAATTCAACAACTGGCAAAGCGACTTGATGCGGCTGGTTTCCAGTTCGGGATAATTGCCAATATATGCGCCAAAAAAATGAACGTGATCCACTTTTGGATAATTTTTGTATTCGTCCGGCATCAATTTGCGCATGAACGGCTGGCGCAACTGGTTGCCGCCGCCGGAAGTGCCGCGACGGAATTCAATTTTCCGTTCGCGCAAAGTCTTCTCAATGCGATTCCAAAGTTCCTGATCGGGTTCGCGCAAAACCAAAGTGAAGGCGTAGTTGCAACTGCCTTCGCGGGCGAACCCGGTGAAGTAGCGCTTCGGGTCAAGGCCATCGAGGAAACAATTCAAGTTGCGCGTGCGGATTTGGTTCCGCTCGTCGAGCCGTTTTAATTGCGAGCGTCCCATCACCGCATTGATTTCCGTGCTGCGGACGTTGTAAGCCGGAAACGCAAAAATGAAGTCGGGGTTCAAATCCGGCCATTCGGTTTGGTAGCGATTCTTCAGCGCGTCGGATTTGCTTTCGCGCACCATGCCATGCGACCGGAACATGCGGAGCATTTCGTAAAAATCCGGGTCGTTCGTGCAAACCATGCCGCCCTCGATGGTGCTCATGTGGTGGGCGTAATAGAACGAAAAATTCGAGGCGAACCCGAACGAGCCGAGTTTCCGTCCCTTGAACGTCGCCCCGTGTGATTCGCAGGCGTCTTCAATGAGCGGGATGTTGCGCTTCTTCAATTCCGCCAGCAGATAATCATCAAGCGCATTGTAGCCAAGAATGTGCGTGAGAAAAACCGCGCGCGTCTTTTTTGAAATTTTGCCGACAACCTGTTTTGCGTCCATCCCAAGCGTGCGCGGGTTGATGTCCACGAACACGGGGTCGAAGCCGTTTTGCAAAACGGACGCGATGTCGGAAACCCAGGTCAGCGTCGGCACAATGATTTCTCCGCCGCCAAAGCGTTCGCGAATGGCGGCCAGGGTGATCTGGTTGGCCGACGAGCCGGAGTTGACGAAGACGCTGTGCTTCACGCCGAGCCATTCCGACCATTCCTGTTCGAAGGCGGTGACGTTCCTGGACTGCGTGAGGATGGGATCGTCCTGCTGGAGAAACTTGATGATCGCGTCGAGGTCGGCGCGCGCGATGTTGTTCTTCATCAGCGGCCAGTCGCGCAGTTCCGCGGCGGCAGATTTACTTTTCATTGTAGTAATCGCCATATTCGACAATGATGGTGCTGCGTCCATCCTCGCGCTCCAAGGCCTTTTTGTAGGCGGGGAAAATTTGTTCCGGTTCGTCCAGGCGGATGACTTCAATCGTTTTGCACATCAGGCGAAATGCTTCCGTGAAATCACCGACGTGCTGATGTTGCGGATGCAACGGCCGCTCAGAGCCGATGCCGGTGCGGATGATGACCTTGGGTTTGTAACCGCCGTTGGAAACAATCGGCAGTTTGTCCAAATGATTCACGATTTGATTGACGGACAGCAGAAGAAAATTCCAGCGCGGATAAATGCTCACCGGCACGTGGCCGGCGAGCGCGAGACCGGTGGACATGCCCATTTGCATTTCCTCGGAGACCGGCAGTTCCAGCAATTTGTCGCGCGAAACATTTTTCAGCGTGTTGCTCATGGCCGTGCCGGGACAGGCGACGGCCTGGCCGAGAAAAATCGTTTTTTCGTCGCGCGCGAGAAATTCCATCGCGCGGCAGAGTTCGTCGAAATACTTCATGTCAGAATTGGACACGCTTGCCGGCGCCCGCGTGCGGATATTTGGTTTGATACTTGTAATAAACCACCAACGGATGGCGGCTGTTTTCGTAAGTGAGCAACGGCTGGTTCCAGGATTCGCGCGTGTCGGTGCAGACGGACTTGCCGTTGTCCTCGACGATGAAACGGATGGGCAACTGGTGGTTGGTGGAATACTTGATGCACTCGTGGGCGACGCCGGTTTCGGAGGTCATTTCGCCCATGAAACAATGCACGCGCGCCTTTTCGCCGCGCCGCTTGACGCCCATGGCCGCGCCGACGGCGATGGGAATGATTCCACCGACAATTGCCGATGAGACGACGCGATGTTTCGGGAAACAAAGCGAAATGGACCGGCCCGCGAGAATTTCCGCCTTCACTTCTTCCCGCGGAACGCCCTTGAGCAGGCATTGATAATGGCTGCGCCACGAGCAAAAAACCCAGTCTTCCGGCTTCACGTCGCGGAAAATCTCGATCATCTGCGCCTCGTTGCCGGAATATAAGTGGACCGGCGCGCGGATTTTGCCAGCGTTGAAAATTTCCGCGATTTCCGTCTCAAAGGCGATCAAATCTTCTGGCGTCATGTTATGTCAGGCTGCCGGAAAGAACGCATGGCGTCAAGTTTTGGCGCGGCCAAAATGGGTCGTCGCGGGGATGGAAGGTCAGGCGGAAGCGCCGGGCGCGCCGGCGTCCAGTTCACTGAACGCCTCGATTTGCCGTTTGCTGCGCGCCTTGTCGTGCTTGGCGAAATCCTCCTCCCGGTCGAAGAAAATGATCTGGCTGCCGGAAAATTCAAATTCAAACGGCACTTCAATCAGCCGGTTGAGCTGTTTGCGGACTTTGGCCTGCTTTTCCGGCGGCACAAACAGCAGGATGAATCCGCCGCCACCCGCGCCCAGCAGTTTTCCGCCGATCGCCCCGGCCTTGCGCGCTTCGTCATACAATGCATCCACGCGCGCGTTGGAAACCTTGTCGCTCAATGCCCGCTTGGCCTGCCACGCCTGATGCAGCAGTTCACCAAACGCGGTGAGGCTCCGCCCGCTGTTCAGAATGGCGCAGCTTTGCTCCACATAATCGTGCATCCGCGTCAGCAGCGAGGCGTGTTCCTCCATGCTCACCGCGTAACTCGACGCCACTTCCGACGCCGTGCGTTTGATGCCGGTGTAAAACAGCAGGAGGTGCGAATTCAATTCCGTCAGCCGCTCGTGGGTGAGCGTCATCGGTTGCACGGTGAAGTCGCCATTCCGTAAAAAACTGATGCGGTTCACGCCGCCATAGGTCGCGCAGACCTGATCCTGCGAACCGACCGTTTCTTTCAGCACCTCCTGTTCGAGATGGATGCTCTGCTCGGCCAGTTGTTTTTTCCCGACCGCGAGGCCTTGCAGCGCCTGGAGTGCGTTGAGCAAACCCACCGTGAACGCCGAGCTTGAACCCATGCCGCTGCGGCCGGGCAGGTCGCCGTCGTGGTGGATTTCCATGCCGCGTTCGATCTTCAGGTAACGCAACGACTCGCGCACCGACGGGTGCATGATTTCATCCACCTTGTGGCAGCTCTCGATTTTGGAATACACCACGCGGATGCGGTGCTCGAAAAACGGCGGAAGATAACGGCAGGTCAGGTAACAAAATTTGTTGATGGTCGCCGCCAGCACCGCGCCTCCGTGCTGCCGGTACCACGCCGGATAATCCGTCCCGCCGCCGAAAAATGAAATCCGATATGGTGTCCGGCTGATGATCATAGATTGTGCTGCCAGCGTGAAAATTAACCGCTCTGAAATTCCGTCACAAGCCGTTAAATCTTCAATTTTCCCTGCGCCACCGCCGCCAGGAGCGCCGACCAGTTGCCGCTGCTGTAAAAATCCGGCTCCCGCAACAACGCCTGCAACCCCTTTGACCAGCGCACGCAACTCAAGCCCGCTTCAACTGTTGCGCCGGTCGCCACCGTCGCATTCGGGGCAAAGTAACACCACATCCGGTTTGTGAAGCGCGAGGTTGAAGGTGACAGGCTGGCGAGCAATTCAAATTTTTCCGCAACGTGGCCGGTCTCCTCCAGCAGTTCCTTGCGCGCCGCCTGCTCCGGGGTCTCGCCTTTCTCGACATGGCCGGCGGGCAGTTCCAGAGTCACTTCCGCGACCGCGTGACGGAACTGCCGCACCAGCAGCAACTCGTTTTTCTGTGTCACCGCGACGATGCAGACAAAATCCGGCGACTCGATGGAATAGTTCGGAGACGGTCCTGCGCCCGCCGATTCCAGCACTTGAAACCACGGCGTGGAGAAAACGGTTTTGCGTTCTGGAATTTGTCCGCTCATGCCATTCAAATCAAAAACTCCCGCAGATTTTTCCGGATGAAACTCTCCGCCTGGGGCAGCGACTCCGGCGTGCCGATGTCGAGAAACGGCACATCCGTCACGAAGGTTTTCAAACGCGCGCCGCCGTGGATGAGCAACGGAAACACATCCGTCTCAAAACTCAACGGCGTTTTTTTGGGGAAATTTTCGACGGCGGACGGGCGAAACAAATAAACACCCGCATTGATGATGCCCACGCCCGGATTCTTTTCGTTGAAGCCGGTCAAATCGCCGTTCGCGTTTTGCAGAATGGCTCCGAATCGTGAAGCATCGGCGACGCGAACGCCGAGAATCGCGCCGTCCCAATCTGGATCGTCAAGCGATTGAAACATTTGCGCCAGCGGTGCCGGCGCAAGCGAGTCGCCGTTCAGCACCAGCCATGCCGCCGGTTTTTCGGTCGAGCCACGAATCGCGTTCAAAAATCCACCCGCTGTTCCGAGTGGTTTGGTTTCCGGCACACAACTCACGCGGACATTTTTGACCGGCTGCAAATGGAAATGTTTTTCCACGACTCCCGCCAGATGGCCGGTGGACAGAATCACGCGGCGGATTTTTTGCGCGGCCAGATAACGAACGATCCATTCGAGAAACGGCCGGCCGTTCACCGGCACCATGGGTTTCGGCAAATCCGGCAGCAAATGTTGAATGCGCCGGCCAAAGCCGCCGGCGAGGACGACGGCGGTGATTTTTTCAGGTGACACGCTCACGGCGACACGCGGTCAGACGTTCGAGTAAATCGTGTTCCGCAAAATGGTAAAGCCCTTGATGAGTTCCACGATGCCGCGGTCCAGGCCCCATTCCGGCTTGAAACCGGTTGCGGCGATGCGCGCGTTGCTGACGATGTAGTCACGTTTGTCCGGGTCTTCGCCGATGGGAGCCTCGACAAAAACGAATTTTGGCAGATGCTTTTGAATCACGGCGCAGAGTTCGAGCTTGGAGAGGTTCGCGTCGTCGAGGCCGACGTTGTAAGGCTTGCCCTTCATTTTGTCGAAGTTGGCGATGCCGTGCAGAAACGCCCGCGCCACGTCGCGGATGTGGATGTAATTGCGTTTGAAATGTCCCTCGAAAATCAATACGGCACGGTCATGGACGGCGCGATAAACAAAATCGTTCACGAGCAAATCAATCCTCATGCGCGGCGCGCAGCCGAAAACGGTCGCGAGGCGGAAGCTGATGCTGTTCTCGCGAGCGAGCACGGCTTCCTCAGCTCTGACTTTCGTGATGCCGTAAGTCGAAAGTGGTTTGAGCGGCGTTTCTTCGGTGCAAAATTTCCCTTTTTCACCGACGCCGTAGCCACTGTTGGTGACAGGCATGATGATCCACTGGTTTTTTCCGGCAAGACGGCAAATCATTTCAACCGCGTCCTGATTGGTAGTTTTGGTGGCGATGGCATCGGTGTTGCAAATGGGCACGCCGACGAGCGCGGCGAGCGGAATGATCAAATCGGCCTTGGCGATGAGCGGCTTGACGATGGATTCTTCCCGGCAATCACCGCGAACGACCTGGAATTTCTCAAACTGGCAGCAGTCGAGCAGGCTGTTTTGGTTGAAATAAAAATTGTCGAGCACGGTGACTTCGTGCCCTTGCGCAAGGAGCGTGGGGGTCAGAACCGACCCAAGATAACCGGCACCGCCGGTGATGAGGATTTTCATGTTTGTTTTATTGTTTTGCCGAAGGCTGTAACCGTTGCGTCAAATAAATCAGAAACCCGAACAAAAGGATCCCGATTCCAACGGCGGTCAGAGTAACGTATAACGGGCCGTTTGGAAGCCTGAACTGAAATTCCACCGTGTGCTGGCCCGGCGTCAGATAAACGCCGCGCATGAGGAAATTGCAGCGCAGCAGTTCCGCCGGTTTGCCGTCCACCGTCACGCTCCAGTGCGGATCATATTTGTCATTGAGCAGCAGCACGGATGGCGCGGTGGAGTTGGCGGCGAAGACGAGATGTTTCGGCGCGTAACTTTTGAATTCCACCGTGCCGGAATTTTCGTTCGTCGCCACGACGGGCAGATCTTTTTGCGGAATGGAGATTAAAACCGTTTTCGCCGGATCAAAATTCAGGTCGGCGAGCGTTTTCAACACCGCCTGGTCATTGGTATTGACCTGCCAGTTGGAATACAGTTTTGCGCGGGGCAGCGCGCCGGTGAATTCAAAGAGCGCCAGGTCGCCATCATTGTTGGTGGCGACGGTCAGTTCCTCCAATTGCGGCGGGTGGAGGATGCCGGGTTTGGTCACGACGTCAAACCGTTGCGCAATTCGGAAACGGTGCTGCACGGGGTCAAGTTGCTGGTTCATCACGTCGAGGAAGCCGGCGGCACCGAGCAAATAACGCGTGTTGGTCAGTTCCCAGTGCCGGGCATACAGCGCGGCATCCGCTTGCGTGTGCGGCCATAGCGCTTCGAGATATGCTTTCAAATCCTCCGGCATACGTGGCATCTGGATAATGTCGAGGCACTGGATGTTGTAATATGGAAAGTGATGCTGCATCCATTCAATGCGGTAAAGGCCGTTGCCGCCAAACGAATTATCATAGGATCGCAATTGTTGCTGGGCATCGAACGGCAGGCCGGCGACACGGTGTTCGTAAGGTTTGTCGCGCAGAAGTTCCACGACGGGATTCAGCGAGCCGATTTCGTATTTTTGTTTGTAATCCCAGTGGATGATGAAAGGCAGGTTCGCGCGGCCCAGGTCAAAGACCAGAAAAGCGCCGAGCAGCACCGCGCCGAGCTTTGCGCGCGGCCCGGAAAAAAAACCGGCGATGACCAGTATCAGCAAGGTAATGGCGATGGCAAAGAGGACGATAAACCATCCGACCTGGCCGATGCTGAACGCGGCAATCTGCTGGGCCAGATCCTCGTCGCCATAGCCGACTTTTTTAAGGTATTCGACTAATTCCGGTTTGTGTCCGGCAAACATCAGCCAGCCAATGACGCTCGCGCCGAAAACTCCCGCGCAGGCGAAAGTCCATTTGCGGTCGAAGACGTCCCAATGCCTGGTGACGATTTTGCCTTTGCCAGCGGTTTCGGTTGCCAGATGGCGTCGGCTCAATGCATGAATGCCGTAGGCGAACAACACCACCTCCGCCCACACGAAAAAGTTGAAGAACTTCGCCGGGCTGCGGATGGTGGAGAAATACGGCAGTTGGTAGAGCAGGCCATAAAACATTGGAGCGAACCGTCCCCACGCCAGCAACAGCGACGCAACCACGACCACTGCCCAAAACCAGATGAATTTTTTCTGTAGTTCGGAGAATGGTGATTTCTGCCGTCGCAAAGATTGTGCAATGGTCCAGAACGCTACCAGCACCACCAAAATACCACAATAGTAGCCGCCATAACCAAAACGCATGTTGCCCGCTGGCGGGGTTCCTTGCGCACCGCTGTCGAAAAAACGGTCAATTTCCGGGTTGCGTCCCATGCCGCCCCAATAAACTCCGCCTTGATAGGCATTCTGCAACGAAGGCAGCATTTTGTTGGGTGTGTCCATCCGATAGCCGAACAGTCCCGGCACAAAGGCGCCGAGCGTTTCTTTTTTTGGTAAACTCCATTGTGTCGCCCAGTCCCAATGTCCCGCCTTGGTTTCCGTGTCCTGTCCGGTGCCGGCGATGCCTTGGATTTGCGAGCCGACGAGCGAGGTGACGGTTTGCACAGCGATGAAACCGGCAAAGACGGAAATCACCGCGACCCGGCCGATGCCACGCACAATTTTGGC
>Ga0182027_10012522_pt1 | contig 11909 bp, 8 predicted proteins | sample 712E1DmetaG_FD_121300 | JGI IMG/M metagenome (GOLD analysis project Ga0182027, IMG submission 121300) | Permafrost microbial communities from Stordalen Mire, Sweden - 712E1D metaG (Illumina Assembly) | ecosystem: Environmental > Terrestrial > Soil > Wetlands > Permafrost | place: Sweden...
ATACGGTTTCGATTAGGTTAACGCTTATGGGCCGTTGGCCTGGGCTCTGCTAGTCCGCCCCTTCGGGGCTCGTTTTGGCAGCAGTAGCGCTCGCACCCCCCGTGTCCAGCCGAAGATATGGGTGATGATCAGCCCCCTTGGGGGAGAGAGCAAGTCGTGCCAGGCCAGAAAAGTTCAGTATAAATGTGGAAACTCCAGCGCCTGGATTTAGCCCGGCCCAGCCCCAAAATGCCGCCCCCGCCTTGCGGGATCGGCGCTACGCCAAACTGGGACACTACGGGCGAGCTAAATTTGCCGCTGAATCAGCCCGCAAGTTGGTACAATCATCGGGATGAATCGCTTCCGGAACTACCGGGGCGGGCATCCCCGGGTGCAGAGGCCTGTGGAAGGGTGTTTGAAGGCGTCTCGGGTGCAGCAAGTTCGTGTGGACTGGAACCAGCACACAAGTTGGTCTTGGGTGGAGTTGGTAATGTCCTAATATGGGATGTAGGCCGCGTCCCGTCCCGCCGAAACGGGAGGACAGGCCAAGCCGCCCCGAGGGGCGGCCATAATCTTGAGACAAGGGCGGTGAACTCATCATGGCAAAAACTATTCATCCCGTTTGTTCGAAGACCCGGTGGAAGGGCAGGGAAGCGTACACACTCAGCAATGGCCTCGTCCAAATGGTGAATTTGACGGGCGGTGGCCACATCGCTGAGCTTCGTTTTGGGGACGGAAGCGGTTTTCCCACCCTTAATCCTCTCTGGATTCCTAACTGGAAGGGCATTGAGCCATTCCAATACCGCGCCAAAACGCACTCCAAACGCTATGGGCCAATATCAGAAGGGAAATTGCTTTCGGGGATTGCCGGCCACAATATCTGTCTGGATTATTTCGGGTCGCCGTCGGAGGATGAAGCCGCCCAGGGCCTCTCAACCCACGGCGAGGCGCCGAGCTTGAAATGGCGGAAATCAAGCGCACGCCTTCGAGCTGGCCAGTTGAGCTTGACGCTCTCCGTTCGCTTGCCCGAGGCCGGTCTACAGTTCAGCCGCGAGATTGGGATGCGAGCCGGAGAATCGGTGGTCTACCTTAAGGAGACGGTCGGCAACGAACGCAAGCTCGACCACTTCTTTCACTGGACCCAACATGTTACCCTGGCGCCGCCTTTTGTCGCGCCCGAGGCTAGCCGCGTGTTCATTTCCGCCACAAAAGGGATTACGAGCCCCGATAGTTATGGGGGGAAAACGCTGCTTGAATGCGGGAAGGAGTTTCAATGGCCCTTTGCTCCAGCCAGCTCCGGGGGCGAAGTTGACCTATCCCACTGCCTGATCCGAAAGGGCTCAGGGATTATAGCTTCCCTGCTTTTGGATCCCGCGCGCGACATACAGTACGTTGCAGCACTGAACACCCGGCATCACATTTTGTTTGCCTACTGCTTCCGCCGTGCGGATTATCCTTGGGTCACAATTTGGGAGGAAAACTGCGCGCGAGAAAGCGCCCCATGGAATGGCCGCACGCAGACACGCGGCCTGGAGTTTGGCTCATTACCTTTGCCGGTGACGCGCCGGGAGGCGTTCGCCCGAGGTCCGCTTTTTGCCACGCCGACTTTTTCCACGGTGCCCGCTCGCGGCCGATTGACGATTCCGTACGTCGCCTTCCTGGCTCACTTGCCGGAAGAATTTAGCGAGGTTCGCAACATCAGTCTTGGCAAGAATGAGATTCTTATTAAGGGCGGAGAGCCAGACCAAGTGGTTACCCTTCCTGCTGTGGGACTCGTGGCGGCGGGGCTGGCGTGAAAAAGGGGCCTGGGAGGGACTTAAAGACTCGTCAGAAGAAATCATGGGTTAGTTCCGGCTCGGGCAGCTTGCCAAGTGAGTGATATACGGCGAGTTCGAGGACTCGGTACGTGCGAAAGCCGTAGGATTTTCTCATGGTGACTTTGGCTTTGTTGTTCAGGTCCTCCACAACGCCGCTGGAAATCAGTTTTTGCGCCCGGAAGTAGTTGAGGATCAGCTCCCGGTGCTGTCGTAGGAAGCGGTAGCATCGATTTAGAATTGTGATCAGTTCCATGGCACGGACAATGCGAGGAAAAAGCCCCCAAAGATAGTTCGCTCCGCTTCTTCGTCGCCAGGGACCGCCACCGCATCCGTTCCGGATAGCTGGCCGCGTCCTGGATGGGCGTGGACATCCTGGATGCTCGTCCGGCTTCTTCGCGGCTATTCGCAATGTCAACCGGCAGCCAGCAGCCAGAGAAAGCGGGCTTACGGCGGTAGAGGTTGCGGCAGGAGCCGGTCTCCGAGGACCCAGCTACAGCGCCTCCTTGAGGTTTCGCCGATACTGTTCAAAGGCCTTGCGGCCGGCGCCGGTGAGGCGGAGCAATGTCTGCGGCACCTTGCCACGATAGGTCTTTGTTACTGCGACGTAACCAGCCTCCTCCAGTCGAGAAAGATGGCTGGAAAGCGTGCCTTTGTTCATACCGGTTTCGTGTTGTAGATACAGAAAGTCGGCCCGGTCGACGGCGAACAGGAGTGCGACAATCATGAGCCGCCCAGGTTCGTGAATGACCCGGTCAAGATCTGCAATGGTGCGAATCTGTTGGTTCATTGGCCTTCCTGCGCTGGAGCCTGCGTATGGCGAAGATAAAGCCAAAAACTGATGCCGCCGGAAATCAGCAGCATCGTGGCATAAGCCATCAAAGAAAGGAGAATGGTCCCGAGGAGTTTGGCACGATCCGGGTGGGCCACCGGCGACTCGCTGCCCAGCGCGCGCAGAACATCCGCGGGAAGGAAAGCAATCACAAACGTGGCGACGGCTATTGCGCCGACGATGACCCACTTCCAGCGAACTGCCCTGGCGAAGTTGTAGCCATAGGACGCTGCAAAAACAAGCCCGGTCAGGGAGGCAAGCATCGACATGTCCCAGTGCCGTCGGAAGCCGACGGCCAAACCGACGGTCCCCAGCGCGCCCAGTGCAGCGGCGATTGCCGATGTATGCCATTGTCTCCGGTACTCGACAAACCCCGTGCGGGGATACGTGATGCGCGTCTTTACGGCTTTGGTGCCGTAGCGAATGAGCAACGCCAATCCGACGAAAGCAAAGAACGAGATCCGGTGCCAAATGGAGTCCGCGGGTGAGCGCATCAGCAGCCACAAAAGGAGCGCAAAACCCAGGCACATGACGCTGGCACCCAACTCGCCCAGTCCGTCGACGTTGTAGTAGAGCCGAGGCCGATGCAAGAGGTTTCCGACCTGATCCATGTTCATTCCTCCAATCGACAACATCGGCAACGCATTCAGGGCCGCCGTGATTATTCACCTACTAGTTTGCGCCGCCAACCTGTAGGTGTCAAGAGAAACATTCGACGGTTACTCTCATTTCACATATCAAGCGTACATTAGCGGAACTTGACCGTTACGCACCGTCGGAAATCGGAGAAATCTGGAACCTGGCTTCGTCCAGCGACGTGCGGTTTTGGGAATCCGCAACCCGCAAACGCAGCAATGTACAAGGCAATCTACAACGACCGTGGGCATTACTACACAGCGGCTCGGCAGGAAAACAGCGATCCTTTGGCGAGACCCGACGCAGCCTTCACCTCTTCTGCACTGAGTCCCAACGGTGAGCCCTGTTACCCACAAATTCTCCGGACGAGGCGTAAATACAAACCTCCTGCGACAACTCTGAGTTGCGCAGCCTACTGCTTACTGCTTACCGCCTACTGGTCCTACACAATCTTGGAGGAGTAAATGAGCAGCTACCAGAATCCTGCCGTGAATTTTGACGTCGATGAGGTATGCCGGCGTTTCTCGGTAATTTATACAGGCGCCATTTCAGATGTGCTGGATGAGATGGGTTATCGCAACCAGGTTCTGCCGCCGGCAATTCAAGGTCTGACGATGGACCAGAAGATCGCCGGGGTGGCAATGACAGTGGAGGGCCAGCCCACAGACAGTGTTGACCCAGAAGTGATCTATATACCGATACTCCAGATGCTCGGCGACCTGAAGTGCGGGGATGTGATCGTGTCGCAGCCCCACGAGAGCCTAAGCGCGCATTTCGGGGAACTCTCCTGTGAATCCGCCAGGTTTCGAGGGGCCCGCGGCGCGGTGATTGATGGTGGGGCTCGCGACATCGATTACATTCTGAAACTGGGTTTTCCTGTCTTCTGCCGTTACCGCACTCCTACCGATGTCGTGGGGCGATGGAAAGTCGTCTCTTATGGCCAGCCAATCCAGATTGGGGGAGTTGGGATTGAGCGCGGAGATTTCATCGTGGGTGACAAAGACGGTGTTCTCGTGATACCGAAGGAAATCACGCTTCAGGTGCTCGAGAAATCAGAGGAGGTCGTTAACACGGAGGACCTTGTCCGCAAGGCGATTCTGCAAGGGGTTCATCCCGTGGAAGCCTTCCGGAAATATGGGCGATTTTGAGCCAGGAGTCGGGAGTCAGAAGCCAGGAGTCAGAATAAAGGCCTCCTGATATCGGTTAATAAGTATCAGTGGTAGAAGAAGATTTGGGGAGGCCAGCACCCTGTGGCATACGCAAAGCCAACCTGCGATCTTCTGACTCCTGGGGTTTATCGCTTCCATAAAAACTTTCGATTTAACACATGGGTAGGTGGTCGGGCACACTAGGTTGTGTGGGGAAGGGGTGAAGTGTCTGCGATCGAACCACGGGTTTATACCCTCATGCGTGGTAGAATGTGAATTTGGTTCGAGTTATGTTGTTAAGCCCGCCGAATCCTTAGAGATAACAGGTCATGAGCTATAAAACTATCTCCCGAGGTTTTCCGGAACCTCAGGGCCTATACGACTCTCGCGACGAGCACGATGCGTGTGGGATTGGTTTCGTGGCGGACATTTCCGGCAAGAAAAGCCACGACATCATCCTCAAAGGCATCGAGATTCTCATCAACCTCACGCACCGGGGCGCCTGCGGCTGCGATCCGCAGACCGGTGACGGGGCGGGAGTCTTGATCCAAATCCCTCACGCCTTTTTCGAAGCGGAGTGCACACGGTTGGGCTTCGCACTGCCCTCGCCGGGTGAATACGGCGTGGGCATGGTGTTTCTTCCGGTGGAACCGCACGAGCGCATGAGCTGCGAGGCCCTCGTGGAAGAGATCGTGCGTGACGAAGGTCTCTCCGTCCTCGGTTGGCGGGACACTCCGGTAGACGCCAACACAATTGGACGCTTGGCCCGCAGCACCCAGCCTTACATCGAGCAAGTCTTCATCCGGAAAGCCTACGGGATGGACCAGGACGCCCTGGAGCGGAAGCTGTACGTCATCCGCAAGCGCGCGGAAAACGAAGTAGGCAAAACTGAGCTGCGGGAGAAGAGCTTCTTTTACATTCCCTCGCTCTCTTCGCGGACGATTATTTACAAAGGTCTGCTCCTGGCTCCTCAGATCGCCCACTTTTACAGCGAATTGTCGAACTCGGAAGTCAGAAGCGCGATTTGTCTGGTTCATCAGCGCTTCTCCACCAATACCTTCCCCACCTGGCATCTCGCACATCCGTTTCGCTACCTCTGCCACAATGGTGAGATCAATACGCTGCGCGGCAACGTGAATTGGATGCAGGCGCGGACTTCCGTGCTGGCTTCGCCGCTTTTTGCCGGGGACATCAAGAAACTGGAGCCCATCATCGCCCCGGGGGGCAGCGATTCAGCCAACCTCGACAACGCTGTTGAACTCTTGACGCTTGCCGGACGCAGCCTTCCCCACGTGATGGAAATGCTGATTCCGTCAGCCTACATAAGCGATGCCACGATGCCGGAGGACGTCAAGGCTTTCTATGAGTACCACGCCTCACTGATGGAGCCCTGGGACGGCCCGGCGGCCGTGGCCTTCACGGACGGCCGCGTGATCGGCGCCAAGCTCGACCGCAATGGATTAAGGCCGGGCCGCTTTCTCGTCACCAAGGGTGGCCTCGTCATCATGGCCTCCGAGGCGGGGGTGTTGCCGGTGAATCCCGCCGAGATCCGCTTTAAGGGCAGGCTCGAGCCAGGCCGCATGCTCCTTGTGGACACGGAAAAGGGGCGTCTTGTTCCCGACGAGGAGATCAAGAAGGAGTTGGCCGCGCGGCAACCTTACGCCAATTGGCTAAAGGAAAACCAGATCACGCTGAAGCAGTTGGCCGACCCGGCGCGCGTCCAACCCACTGACCACGCCTCCATCCTGATGCGACAACGCGCTTTCGGGTACACGGACGAGGACCTGCGCATCATCATGATCCCCATGGCGCAGAACGGCGAAGAGCCGGTGGGGTCGATGGGAACCGATACTCCGCTCGCTTGCCTTTCGGACAAGCCCCAGTTGCTGTTCAATTACTTCAAGCAGATGTTCGCGCAGGTCACCAACCCGGCCATTGACCCCATCCGTGAAGATCTGGTGATGTCGCTCAACGACTTCATCGGACGTGAGGGCAACATCCTGGACGAGACCCCTCAACTTTGCCACACGCTCAAGAAGCGCCATCCCATTGTAACCAACTGGAACCTGGAGAAACTGCGCCGCGTCAGCCAGGGGGATTTTCTGGCCACCACACTGCCCATGCTTTTTCGTGTGGAGGGAGGCGAGAAACGCCTCGGGGAGGCTGTGGAAGGCCTTTGTCGTAGCGCCTCGCTGGCGATCAAGTCCGGCTATACGCTGTTGATTCTCTCTGACCGCGGCGTGGATGAAGAGTACGCGCCGATTCCGAGTCTCTTGGCGTTATCCGCCGTGCACAATCACCTGATACGCGAGAAGACGCGGAACCAAGTCGCCCTCATCGTGGAGACGGGCGAGCCGCGCGAGGTCATGCATTTTGCGCTCCTGATCGGCTACGGGGCCAGCGCCATCAATCCCTACCTGGCGATCGAAACGCTGGAAGACTTGCACGTAAGAGGGTACTTCCCCCCCTCTTACACATTCCAAAAGCTGCTGAAGAATTACATCAAGGCCGTGGATAAAGGGCTGCTCAAGGTCCTCTCCAAGATGGGGATTTCAACCCTGCAGAGTTATTGCGGCGCTCAAATCTTCGAGGCAATCGGGCTCAACCGGGCGGTCATTGAGCGGTACTTCACGGGCACGCCCTCCCGGATTGAGGGTGTGGGTCTGGAGGTTTTGGCCCGCGAAGACCTCATGAAGCACAAGCTTGCCATGCAGAGGCCGGCTGCATCCGACACCGAGTTGGAGGTCGGCGGCAGCTACCAATATCGGGAGCAAGGTGAGCGGCACCTGCTGAATCCTCTCACCATCAGCAAACTTCAGCATGCGGTGAGGCAGTCAAGTTACCCGGCGTTTCAGGAGTACTCGAAGATCGTCAACGAGCAGAGCCGGAATCTCTACACCCTGCGTGGCATGCTGGATTTCCGGCCCGCCGGGCCGCCCGTAGCGCTCGAAGAGGTGGAACCCGCGTCCGAAATCGTCAAGCGGTTCGCCACCGGCGCGATGTCCTTCGGATCCATCAGCAAGGAAGCGCATGAGACCATGGCCATCGCCATGAACCGCATTGGGGGCCGCTCCAACACCGGCGAGGGCGGAGAAGACGAAGCGCGCTTCCGTCCCGACCCGAACGGCGACTCGCGCCGTAGCGCGGTGAAGCAAGTGGCCTCGGCCCGGTTCGGTGTGACCACAAATTACCTGGTGAACGCCGATGAATTGCAGATCAAGATTGCGCAAGGGGCCAAGCCCGGCGAGGGCGGCCAGCTTCCCGGTCACAAGGTTGATGAAGTGGTGGCTCGGGTGCGCCACGCCATTCCCGGCGTCAGCCTGATCTCGCCCCCGCCGCACCACGACATCTACTCGATTGAGGATCTGGCGCAGCTCATCTACGACCTCAAGAACGTGAACCCGCAGGCGAGAATTTCAGTGAAGCTGGTGGCTGAATCAGGCGTGGGAACAGTGGCGGCGGGCGTGGCCAAAGCGCATGCCGATGTTATCCTCATCTGCGGCTACGACGGGGGAACCGGGGCCTCCCCGATTTCCTCCATCCGGCACGCCGGCATCCCGTGGGAGCTTGGCCTCTCGGAAACCCAGCAAGTCCTGGTGATGAACGACCTGCGCAGCCGCGTCCGCCTGCAAGTCGATGGGAAATTGCAGTCCGGGCGCGATGTGGCCATCGCCGCCCTGCTCGGCGCGGAGGAGTTCGGGTTTGCCACAATGCCACTCATCTCCATGGGCTGCATTATGATGCGCAAGTGCCATCTGAACACCTGCCCGGTAGGCGTGGCGACGCAAGACCCCGAACTGCGCAAGAAGTTCAAAGGCCAGCCTGAGCACGTGATCAACTTCCTGTTTTTCATTGCCGAGGACCTGCGGCAGGTTATGGCGCAGCTTGGCTTCCGCAGAGTCGATGAGATGGTGGGGCGCGTCGATTGCCTCGTGCAGCGCCCGGACGTGGACCACTGGAAAGCCCGCGGCTTGGATTTGTCCTCAGTCCTTCACAATCCCCAAGTGCCTACACGGGTGGGTCGGCGCTGCCTGATCAAGCAGGACCATGGGATCGAGAAATCGCTCGATTATCAGTTGATCGACCATGCGCGGGAAGCGCTCGAGCGCCGCGCCCAAGTCTCGATCAGCCTCCCTATCCGAAACACTCACCGGACGGTGGGCGCGATGTTGAGCGGCGAGATTGCCCGCCGTTATGGCTCCGAAGGTTTGCCTGATGACACGATCCGGTTCGAGTTCACGGGTTCGGCGGGGCAGAGCTTCGGCGCTTTTCTGGTCAAAGGCGTCACCATGGTTCTCGAGGGCGAAGCCAACGACTATGTCGGCAAGGGGCTATCCGGAGGCAGGCTCATTGTTTATCCTCCCCGGACCGCGTCGTTCCAGCCCGAGCAGAATATCCTGGTGGGGAACGTAGTTCTGTACGGGGCTACGAGCGGCGAAGCCTATTTCAATGGCATGGCCGGCGAGCGGTTCGCGGTGCGCAATTCCGGCGCCACGGCTGTGGTGGAGGCGGTGGGCGACCACGGTTGTGAATACATGACCAGCGGGACGGTGATCGTGCTGGGCAAGACCGGGCGTAATTTTGCTGCCGGCATGACGGGTGGAATTGCTTATGTCCTGGACGAAACCGGAGAGTTCCCCAAGGTGCGCTGTAACCACGCGGGCGTGGACCTCGAGCCCGTCACCGATTGCAAGGATGCGGACCTCATTCAACTCTTGACCGCTCGTCATGCGGAGCTGACCGGCAGCCCGCGAGCCAAGTGGATCCTGGATAACTGGGAGACGATGCTGCCGAAGTTCATCAAGGTCTATCCGCACGAGTACAAGCGAGTTTTGGGCGTTCCTCGCACCTCTGCTGCTTTGGCGGCAGCTCATGCTTCCTCAGCGGCGTCAACCCAGGAGGCGCTCCGTGGGTAAGGTGACTGGATTCATGGAGTACACGCGGGAAGTCCCGGCGCGCCGGCCCGTGCCTGAGCGCGTCAACGATTTCCAGGAAGTGTACCAGGAATTTCCGGAGCAGAAGCTGCGCATTCAGGGAGCGCGCTGCATGGATTGCGGCGTGCCCTTCTGCCATACGGGTTGCCCGCTTAACAACATCATCCCGGATTGGAATGACCTCGTTTACCGCGATCGCTGGAAAGAAGCCATTCGCGCCCTCCACGCCACCAACAACTTTCCCGAATTCACCGGACGCGTGTGCCCGGCGCCCTGCGAAGCTGCCTGCGTTCTCGGTATTAACAGCCCCCCCGTGACAATCAAGAACATCGAACAGGCAATAATCGAGCACGCCTTCCGCGAGGGCTGGATCCATCCCGAACCCCCTTCCAGCCGGACCGGCAAGCGCGTGGCCATCGTCGGCTCGGGACCTGCCGGCTTGGCCGCTGCGCAGCAACTGAACCGCGCGGGACATACGGTGACGGTGTTCGAAAAAGCCGACCGCATCGGCGGCCTGCTGCGGCATGGCATTCCTGACTTCAAATTGGAAAAACGCTTCCTTGACCGGCGACTCGATCAGATGGAACGGGAAGGGGTGGTTTTCAAGACTCGGAAGCACGTCGGTGTAAACGTTCCAGTGGAAGAGGTGCGCCGCGAATTCGACGCCATCCTGCTGGCCGCAGGCGCCGAGAGCCCGCGCGATCTCAACGTGCCGGGACGCGAGCTCAAGGGCATTCATTTCGCCATGGAGTACCTGCCGCAACAGAACCGCCGCTTGGCCGGCGATGCTGTGGCCGGGCAAATCCTGGCCACAGGTAAGCGGGTATTGATTATCGGCGGCGGGGACACAGGCGCGGACTGCCTTGGGACCTCCCATAGGCAGAAGCCGGCGTCGGTTCATCAGTTCGAGATCCTGCCCATGCCGTCCCTCGAGCGCTCTCCCAGCACGCCCTGGCCACTGTGGCCGATTCAGTTGCGGACCGAAAGCGCCCATCAGGAGGGAGGGATTCGAGAGTGGGCAGTGGCCACGACCCGGCTTAGTGGCGACGAAAATGGCCACGTAAAACAATTGCATGGGATTCGGGTGGGGCCACCCCCCAAGTTTGAGCCGCTACCCGGAACGGATTTTACGCTCGACGTGGACCTGGTGCTGATCGCCATGGGCTTCCTCGGCCCCGTCAAGAATGGAATGATCGAAGCGCTGGGCGTGAACCTGGATGCGCGGGGCAATGTCGAGGCCGACGCCAATCACATGACCTCGGTTCCCGGCGTCTTCGCCGCCGGCGATATGCGCCGTGGCCAATCGCTGGTTGTGTGGGCTATTGCTGAGGGCCGCAAGGCGGCGCGCGGTATCCACAAATACTTGCAAGACGAAATCCAACTGCGATAGCCAGGCAATGATTCCCCTCCTTAATAAGGCTGATCTCTAACCATATCTTCGGCTGGACACAGGGGCAGACGTGAAGAACAAGCCCTCTCCCTTGGGGAGAGGGTGGCGAGCGTAGCGAGCCGGGTGAGGGGTTACTTGGTTATGTCAGCCCATCTGATCCCCTCCACGCCGTGCGAGTGACCCCTCACCCGGCCCGCGCCGGCTGGTAAGAGCGCCGGCCGCGGTCCACCCTCTCCCCTCGGGAGAGGGCAAAGACCCATTATGGCAAGGAGGAGACCAGGGTGTGCTCCCCAATTGTCGAATGAACACGGCGGTGGTAGAATTGCGCGCATGAATCGAAGAACATTTCTGTTTGCCGTGGCGGCTGTCGCCGGCCTGCATACCGAAGCAGAAGCTGCTTCCATACCCATCATTGACACGCACATCCATCTCTACGACCCCGCACGCCCCCAGGGCGTGCCTTGGCCCGGCAAGGACGAAACTCTCCTCTACCGGCCTACGTTGCCCTCCCGGTTCCGGAGCGTCACGAAAGGGCTGGGCATCGCAGGCGTGATCGAGGTTGAATGCAGTCCCTGGTTGGAGGATAACCAGTGGGTTTTGGATATTGCGGCGAAGGACAAGATTATTGTCGGTACCGTCGGAAACCTGGAGCCGGGCAAGCCGGACTTCCGCAAGCATATGGATAGGTTCCACCGGAACCCGCTGTTTCGCGGCATCAGATACGGCAATCTGTGGAATAGGGACTACCACGCGCAGTTCTCCGCGCCGGACTTCATTTCCGACCTCAAAGCTTTTGCGGATGCCGGTCTGGAGTTGGATTCCCCGCAACCTGACCCGGTTTTGATCGGGGACTTGGTGCGGCTCACGGATCGGATTCCCAGCTTGCGAGTGGTGATCGATCACCTGCCAAACGTTGAGCCTCCCACAGAAGCGCGGGCTCGAAGTGAGTACGAATCTAATTTGCGCGAGCTGGGGAAACGGCCCCAAGTCTACGTCAAAGTCTCCGAAGTCTTACGCCGGGTCGGCGGTCGAGTCCCTGATGACCTGAATTTCTACCGGGCGAGACTGGATGAGATCTGGGACATCTTCGGCCAGGACCGGCTGATATACGCCAGCAACTGGCCGGTCAGCGATCTCAAGGCAGCATACCCAATAGAGCTGAAAGTAGTCCGCGAG
>Ga0182027_10012524_pt1 | contig 11907 bp, 14 predicted proteins | sample 712E1DmetaG_FD_121300 | JGI IMG/M metagenome (GOLD analysis project Ga0182027, IMG submission 121300) | Permafrost microbial communities from Stordalen Mire, Sweden - 712E1D metaG (Illumina Assembly) | ecosystem: Environmental > Terrestrial > Soil > Wetlands > Permafrost | place: Sweden...
CCATTTTAAATGATGAGAAGAGGAAAATCTTTATTAAATATAATACTGCACTCAATAACAAGTTTTATCATACTTATCATATTTCTTATTATTGCAAATGTTCTTGTTTCTTCTATTAACAATAGCACATATACAAATATAATTGGATTTTTCAATTCTCTTTTGGGTTTATTTTTTATGCTTTTCCTAATTGGGATGATAAATAGTCTTTTTTGGAATTTTGAATTCCCTTTAAATCTGCTTGCGCCTATATCAGGAGGAATATTAGGAATATTCATAGTAAGTTTGATATACAAATTTTTAGCATTTGCTCAAACTTTTGTGTATTTTGATACATTAGCAAAGATACTCTCATATAATATATATGCAATTGTATTTTTTGCAACTCTTATAATTGGATATTTAATGATATTTATTCAAGAAAACAGAAGAGCAGAGAACTATCCCAGAGAAAAGAGGTATCCTAAGGAGGAGATTAAGAAGAAAGAGATTAAAGAGAAAGTAATAGAAGAGAAGAATAAAAAACCTTACAAATCAGAATTTTCTTGGGAAGAAGTTGGAGACGAATTTAAGAAGGTATCTCTCAATGTAGGAAAAGCCTTGAATGTAGCATTTGACAATAAAAAGAAAAAAGATAAAAAGATAAATAAGAAAAAAATAAAAAAATAAAAAAATTTATGCTAGTCTGAATGTTGCAGTTATTGATGCAGTTACATCTTGTTCGCTTGGATTTATATTCGTTGCAGTTTCTTTTGCCAATGTGATGTCTGTTGGAGCTCTTCCACTTGCATCGTTTGCTGTATAAACATTCCAAGGATAATAGTTGAAACTATTTACCTGAACTGATAAGAGTTTTCCTGCTTTCTTACCAAATCCGGAAGCAATCGCATCTGCTTTTACTGTTGCATCTTGTGAAGCCAATTTAAGAGCTTGTGCTTTGTAATCATTTTGGGCTGCCTGACTTAATTCAAAGTTTATGTAGCTTATTCCTGCACCTGCCTTTACTCCTGCATCTATTGCTGGAGAGAGTTTATCGCTTTGATTAGAAGAAAGTTCTAATTTAAGTGAATGAGTTGCAATAAATCCATCTGTCTTTTGTTTTTGACCGTCCCAGTAAGTATTTGGATAGACATTGAAACTTTCTGTTTTTAAATCGCTTTCATTAAATCCAGCTATTGTTATTTGCTCAACCAAATCATCGTATATTTTGGTATTTGCGTCTTTTGCTTCAGCACTTGTACTCCCATTTGTTTCAATACTAAAGTATACTGAAATTACATCTGGCAGAGCTTTTATTGTAGATACCCCCTCAACTGTAACACTTTTACCTGAAGCGGGATTCCCAGTGCCAAACCTGCTTATGGCAAAAATAGCTATTACCAATACAACAACAGCAATTATGCATGTTATAACTATTGCGCTGTTTTCTTTTTTCATATTTTGTTTCCTCCTTTCATCTGTATTTGTTTAAAGTTTCTTCCAATTTACAATTGAAATTATGAGTATCATTAAAAGTGCTCCTGCTAAAAACCAAGGCCATATTAAAGTTGCATGAGGAATTGCTGAGGTTGTTGTATAATCCAAAGCTACACCTGTTGCTGCTGGAGATGAAACTGTTGTTTCTACACCTTTCATAAGAATATTCTGTGAAGAATCAATTGCTGGAGCAATAATATTTCCTCTTGCATATTGACTAGCATAGGTTATTTTTTCATAAGCCCAAACTGCAAAAGTTCCGGCTGCAGTAAGTATAAGTGCTGGAAGAATTGATTTAAATTTTTGAGAGGGGGATTTTTTTGGGGAGATTACAATTGATTTATTGGATAATTCATACATAACAATCTTCTTCCCTTTTTGACTCCAGAAGAAATTTTTTCTTTTTTGTATAAATCCTGAGTCAAGAAGTTTTTTTATGTTATAATCAAGAGTATTCATAGGAATTGTTAATGCATCTGATAAATCTTTTTGACTTGCTTCCTTTTTCTCAGAAAGGTAACCTATTATTTTTTTGCATGTCTTGCTTCCTAGCACTTCTGAGATGGATTTTGACTTTGAATCTTCAAGTGATATTAACATAAAGTGATTTTCGTCCATGAAAAATAGAAGAAAAACCTATTTATAAATAATTTGAAGGGTTCAAATGGGTTAGAAGCTATTATAGAAATATAAACAAAATAAATAAAAAGTATATTTCACAGATATATCTGTGAAACCAGAAGTAAATATATTTATAATTAATGTATTTTTTCTAATAATAACTATAATCACTTTTGTGAGGTTTCTATTTTTTCAAGGTTATCTTTCTTGGTTATGTCTTATTATAGCAATATGGATTGTTTTCTTGGTATCCATAGAAAGAGCAAAAAAAGGAAGATATCATGACAGATTGAATAAGAGAAAAATAAGAAGATAAGTTAATATTATAGATTAAATCACATAAATCAATAAAAAGTATTCTTTCTATAAATATTTATGATATCTGAAAGTTTATTGACATATGTTATACTGCTGCTTGTTCTTCTTATAATCTTGCTTATAATATGGATAATTATTGAGCAAGGGGCTAGAAAGAGATATATGAAAAGATTACAGAGGCTGAAGAAGAATGCTGAGTTAAGGATTATAGGTTAAAATTATTTTTTCCTTACCCATCTCTTGTTTTTTCTACCGCCCCACTTAGCATACATTCCAATGTAAATTATTTCAAGTATCCAAATTACCAGGAAACGTTCAAAAAATGTTTTATCAAAAATCATTACAGGTATCCCTATTATACTTATGACTATTGTTGCTATTGTTATTCGCCAGAATACTTTTTTCCTATTTCCAAAGGCTACAAATTCCTTTTCAAGTTTATTAAATTCCTTTTTCCTAGTATTGCTTTTCCTCTTTTTTTTCATATTAACCTATTCTTCTTGGTAAATATATTATTTAAATTTGATTATTTCATATTTTTTGTAACTTTAGAACCAATCAACCCAACTGCCTTCTTCATCAATTTCATTGTCTTTGTGCTTTATTACTCCAAAGAAATTTTTCCCTTTCTTGAAGTTGTCATGCATTAGCCATTCATACATTAATCTGTCTCCCTTATTTTTAGGAAGAGAAGGCAATATTTTTGGAGGAACCCAACAGGGAATTCCCTCATCGCTTTTTTTTAATTCTCCTTCATATTTTCTTGTCCAAATTGAATAATAGATATAAACGAGAAAATCTTCATGGTTTTTCCAGTCTGGGAATATTCTGTCTTTATTATCAAAAAGAATTGTTCCTCTAAGAACTTGATTAAGGGGTTTTATTCCTGCTTCATCTTTGTCCTCTCTCATTGAAGATTCTAATCTTCCTTCTGGATTGTATAATCCTTTTTCATAGGGCTCTAATTTTCCTCCTGGAAGAGTAAAACATCCAGAATTTGGATCATTTTCTCTTTTATCTTTCTTAATCATTAGAATTCCTTCATCAGAAGTAATGTAACTCATAGTTCCATATTTCATATAGATTAATAATGGTTCTATTTTAAAAGGATTATTGCAATATTAAGTAGTTGTTAGAAAGATTAATTAATTATTGTACTTCTTTTTGGTATAAAATATCTGTATTCAATTGTTTGTGTTTTTGTATCATAGAGAATTCTGTCGTTTCCATTTTTATATATTTTAATGTGAGCAAAATGTGTAAGTGTGTCTTCCCATCCTTCTTTAGTTAATTCCTCTACAGATTTATTTTGTTTCTTCTTCGTACTTGTGTTATCTATATTATTTTTGTTAATTGTTCCTGTCATAATTTAATTAGAAATATTATCATTTTTAAATCTAGAGGTTTTCAACTTTTCTCTAATAATCTAGCAATTGAATGGATTGACTTTAAATTTGCCCTGTTTCGTTGAACTTTGCCATGAGTCTTTCAACAATTACTTGTGGAGCAAAGCCTTTTCTGCTGCAATTCTTTGCAAAATCGTCATAGACTTTTTTGTCAACAGTGTAGTCAATCTTCATCTTTTGTGCGCCTGATGGTGTTGATGCCATAAATAGCTTAAAGAATATTGGTATATAAAACTTAGGGTGTAGTTTTTAAACTCGACATGGATTGTTAAACTATGAATATTTTATTTGTATGCAAAGCAAATGTTGGAAGAAGCCAAATGGCTAGTTTTTTATTTAATAAATTGTCAGAGAAAAACAAATCAATTTCTGCAGGAATAATGGTTGGAGAGAAGGAAGGGGAACCTCTTCATGAATTTGTAATAAAATGTATGGCTGAAGAAGGCTTGGATTTATCAAAGAATAAAAGGAAACAATTAACTCCTGAGATGGTTAAGACGGCAGACAGAATTATTGTTATGGCTGAAAAAGAAAATTTACCCGATTATCTTGCAAATTCAAATAAAATTACATTCTGGAAGATTAGTGATGCAAAGAATATGCCTTATGAAGTTCATGTCAAAGTCAGAAACGAAATAAAGACATATGTTAAAAGACTAGTAAAAGAAATTGGATAGTTAATCTTAATAATTCATTACTCACTTTCAGCAACTTTTTTTGGTATAAACTTTTAAAGGATAATTTTCTCTTTTAATCATGGTTGAAGTTAATAGAGAGATGCAGAAGAGAAATCTTGCTGCCCTTGCAAAGAGTCCTGGAGGATTTCAATTTACAAAAACTTTTTTTCCATATACTTCTAGCGAGATAGGACCTTATTATGTTCAGAGCGCTGCGATTATGGCTAATGGACCTGCATATTCTGTTGCTTGTAATGATATGGCTACACTAGTTAGAAATGTTGTTGGAGAAGGATTTGATGGAGTAGTTTCTGGAGGAGAATCAAGGGACTGGTGCTTTTCAGGACCTGTAGCTCAACTTTTAGGAATGTCTCAAACAATGATATACAAAGCTGATGATACAGGAAAATGCAAAACAATTGGGGCAGATATGAAGGGAAAGAATGTTATTCATGTTGCAGACTTAAATAATGAGGGAAGTTCCCCTAGAGATATGTGGGTTCCTACAATTAGAGGTGCTGGAGGAAAAGTTGAGAATGTTTTCTTTTATGTTGATAGATTAGAAAGTGGCGTTGAAGAAATGAAGAAACTTGGATTACAATCTCATTCAATAATCCCTCTTGATGCGGAAGCATGGAAATATCTTCAGGAAATTAATGTAGTAACTCCTGAGATTTATGAATCTCTTTGTAAAAGACTTGAAGATAAAGACGCTTGGGCAAAAAATATGTTGAGAAGTGAAGAAGGACTTGATACTTTAGTTTCATTATTAGCAAGCGGAAAGACAAGAGAGAAAGGTCAAAAAATATTAAGTGTTGGATATCCGGAGGTTAGTGCTGAAATTATTAATTTGCTTGTGTTAGGTTCAAGAAAAAATAAATGGCCTGGAGTTGAAAGATGGTTGTAGTAAAATATAATCTTAGGGATGCTTGGTTTGAAGCTGTTGATAAAAAAAATTCAATTTTATGTGCAGGTGTTGACCCTGCTGATTATTTAATGGGCAGAACTGACAAGGGTGCAGGATTACCTGTTGGAACAAATAAAAGAGATTGGTCTTTGAGTTATGTCGAGGCTGTTGCGCCTTTTGCAGCTGCAATAAAACCAAATTTAAGATATTTTAGTCGAGGTGGAGATAGCGAATTATTGGACGAAATGTGTATGCTTGCACATGATAAAGGTTTGATATTTATTCAGGATAGCAAAGAAGCAGATATAGGAGAAACAAATGATGCTGGTATCTTTGGAGCTGCTTTAAGAGGAGCACATGCTGTTACTATTGCCCCATTTGCTGGAAATATGAAAGAAGCTGCAGGACAGGGTAAAGACAGAGGAATAGGAATTATAACAATGGGATTGATGAGCAGTCCTGATTATTTAAATGTAAAAAATATGTGGGTGGATGTATCTGATGATGTAGACAATTATGAAGTTAATGATATTCAAGCAATAGATGGGAAGCCTCATGTAAGATTTTATATGAAGCAAGTAAGAGATGCAAACAGATTTGGTTTAGCTGGAATAGTTCTCGGAGCACCAAGTTCATCAAATCATATAACTGAAGAAGAAGTTGCAAAAGTCAAAAATTATTCTGGAAATTTATTGCTTAAGCTTGTTCCTGGAATAGGAAAGCAAGGTGGTGAAGTTGTTATGTTAGCTAAGCATTTCAATAAAGATGAATTAATTGCAAATGTTGGAAGAGCATTAATGTTTCCTAATGGAGCTTATTCTGGACCTGAAGATTGGGTTGCTGCTGCTAAGGAATATAAAGAGATGTTAAACAAGTTAAGGGCATAGTTTATTCTTAAAATGATAGATCCACATGTTCATTGCAGAGATTGGAGGCAAGATTATAAGGAAACAATTGAACATGCGTTAAGTGTTGCTGAAAGAATAGCCCTATCTGGAGTTTTTGATATGCCTAATACTTCTTCTCCAATAACCTCAAGAGTACTTATTGAAAGAAGACTTGAGGATGCATATAAAATTAATTCTCCTGTTTTTTATGGACTTTATGCAGGTTTAACTTCTAATCAAAATCAAATACAAGAAGTTGTAAAAGCATGGAGAGAACTTTTTCCAAAGCATGGAGATTTAGTTGGAGTTGTTGGATTGAAAATGTTCGCAGGAAATTCTGTTGGAAATTTGGGGATAATTGGAGAAGACGAACAGAGATTAGTATACCACACTTTACATGACGAGGGTTATAAAGGAGTTTTAGTAGTCCATTGTGAAAAAGAATTCTTATTACAACCTCATCTTTGGAATCCTTTAAATCCAAAGTCACATTCTCATGCGAGACCTAATGAGTCTGAAGTTGAATCTGTAAGAGATCAAATAAATTTTGCAGAAGAATATAATTTTATGGGAACGCTGCATATCGCTCATGTTTCTGTTCCAGAATCGGTTGAATTAATAGATAGAGTAAGGAGAGAAGGAGATATAAGAATTACATGCGGATTAACTCCTCACCATTGTTTATTGAATTATGAATCTATTCCAGAATCAAAGGATGGACTTATTTACAAAGTAAATCCTCCATTAAGAGATAATATTTCTCAGAAAAAGATGTTTGAATTGTTAAGAGAAGGAAAAATTGATTGGATAGAAACCGATCATGCTCCTCATACTTTAAGAGAAAAATTAGAGAGGCCATTTATGTCCGGATTTCCAGGATTACCTTTTTATCCTAATTTTTTATCTTTTTTGAAAGAGAATGGATTTTCAGAAGAGCAATTGAGAAATTTAACACATAGAAATATATCAAATACATTTGGTATTACTTTGCCTGAGAGGGAGATAAATCCTTCAATGGAATTGCATAAAGAATATGAAGTAGATGTATATGGAGGAATAAGAAAATGACTGTGGGAGAAAAAAGATTAATTGGTTCTAAGAAAGTCTGTCCTTTTACAATTCCTTCTGGAATTATTACAACAGAAGTTTCATCTCTGGAATGGATGGCAAGAAATATTGAAGAATTAGGAATATTAACGACAAAAAGTATAGGACCTGAGCCTCGTTCTGGAAATAAAGAACCCATCCTTTGGCAATACAAATCTGGAGAGTTCATAAATGCCGTTGGATTAACAAATCAAGGAGCTGTAGAATTTGCAAAGAAACTTTCTGGTATTAATTTTCCAAAGGATAAATTTCTACTTGTATCAATATTTGGAAAAGATGCTGAAGAATTTAAGTACGTAGCAAGAACTTTGGAACTTCATGCTGATGGCCTTGAATTAAATTTATCCTGTCCCCATGCAAAAGGATATGGAATGCAGTTAGGGCAAGATAAAGATATTGTAAGAGAAATAACAAGGGAGGTTGTGGGATTAACAACAAAGCCTGTTTTTGTTAAGCTAACTCCTAATGCAGGGAATATAGGGGAGATTGCAAAGACTGCTATGGATGCAGGAGCTTATGGTATAGTCGCAATAAATACGGTTGGTCCGGGTTATTTGTCTGTGGATGGGCATCCTGTTTTAACAAATAAAATTGGAGGAGTTTCGGGAGCAGGAATAATTCCGATTGGATTAAAATGTGTAAGAGACATTGGACAAGCAGTTGGAGAAAATGTTCCTATCATTGGTATGGGAGGAATAAGAAATGCTTCCGATGTCAGAGCTTATGCAGATGTTGGTGCAAATTTTTTTGGGGTTGGAAGTGCTTTGGCTGGAATGACTGAAAAAGAAATAAAAAATTACTTCTTCGATCTTAGAGAAGATGTTGATAGTGATAGCTTTACAAATAATGCGGAAGAATTATTAAAGAAAGTTGATATGAAATATAGAAAAGTTAGTATAAGAAAAAGAATAGATTCAGCATGTGATTTTAAGATTATTCAAACTAACGAATTAATTGATGCAGAACCAGGGCAATTTGTGTTTGCATGGATTCCGGGTGTAGGCGAAAAGCCTTTTTCAATTATGGATGATAATCTTCTAACTTTGGGAATTTTAGAAAGAGGAGATTTTACAAAAAAATTAAATTCCCTTAATGTTGGAGATGAATTTTATGTGAGAGGACCTTATGGACAAGGTGTTAGAGTTCCCAAAGAATCAAATGTTGTTTTGGTTGGTGGAGGATGTGGGATTGCAGGATTGTATATGCTTGCTAAAAGATTCTCTCAAGAATCTAATGTCTTAACATTGTTAGCTTCAAAAGATAAAGAGCATATTGCTTATCTGAAAGAATTTGAAGGATATGGGGAAGTTAGAGTTGCAACAGAAGATGGAAGTTTGGGAAGAAAGGGGCTTGTTACAGATTTAATTGAGAATATAAAAGAGGGAAGTTATTTTTTTAATTGTGGTTCTAAATCTATGGTAAATGCTGTTTTACCTTTAGAATTAAGGGTTTCAAATCCAGAGATAGTTTATTCGTCTGTAGATTATATGACAAGATGCGGAGTTGGTATATGTGGGAGTTGTGCAAATGAAAAAGGAATAAGAACTTGTGTAAAAGGCCCTTTTATGAAATCAATATAAGATAAGGTTTTGGAGTTAAAAAAATGAGAAGATATAAGACAAATTCTGAGAGAAGGGTAATTCTGTTTATTTAATTCATTAATTTATTCTCTATACTTCTTTTGAGGAAATAATGCTTACAGTGCAATCTTCCTTTAAACAACCCAAATCTCTTGAGAAGCTAGGATCTTTGAGAACTTTTTCAGAGTTTGCTGGAACATAACCATAGATTGTCTTGTTTTCGTTAATTTTAAGAGCTTCTGAATATCTATTATACCTAATTTGAATATTGAAACCCTCATCCTTATAATTTGTTACTAGAATAAAATATCTGTCTGTTCTTATTTCATAATTAAACAGTTGTTCAGATGAATTCATAGTGCTTAATTTTGAATTAGTGAAATTAAATGATTCTCCCTGAATCTCTTCATTTCTATTGAATATAGAATCCTTAAAAATTAGCACAAGGAGAGCAAGAACAATTAGAATTCCTGTAATTATTATTATCTTTTCTGGGAAAGTTCTTCTTCTCTTGTAATCTCCTTTTTTTCTTGATTCTGCCTCTCTTATTTCTTCTATTAGTTTTTTCTTTAATTCTGGATGTCTTTCTGGTGGCATAGAATAAAATCTACTCTCTTCCCTTTTCTCTTCTATACTCTCCTCAGTTTCTCTTATTTCTTTTACTATACCTTCTCTTAACTCTGGATGAGGATCCACTTTAATTGGAATTTGCCTGTTTCTTGTTTCTCTCTGTCTCCAGTAGAGAGGAATTCTTGTATCTGTTTTTTGATATATCTTTTTATCTTTTGATATTTCAGGAGAGGTCTTTCCAACTTTTTCAAGGAAAAAATAAATTTCTTTTGAAGATTCAAAAGGCTTGCCTCTTTTTAGCTGTTCAGCATAGAGTGCATTACGCTGTTCTTTTGTGCAAAGATATAAATTTTCTACAGCGTCGTTAAATATTTTACCATCTATGTGATATATCTTATATTCTTCAAAAGGCAAAGGATATTTTTCTTTATTTCTTACGTAGATATATTTTCTAGCAATATCTCTGCTTAATTTCTTTCCCTCTTCTTCTAAAATTTCCTCTTTAATAGGATTGTTGCCTTCTTTTTTTAAAGGAGATTTTTCTTCATCACCCATTAATTATAAAGAAATTTAAAATTTATAAACCTGTCTTTAATCTTCAAGATTCAGATTCATTGATTCAAGTTCTTTTTTTATTGTGTTAAAATTATCTTCTTTGCCTGTTTTTATTTTATCTTTTTTCTTTTCTGCCCATTCTTTTTCATCTGTTAAATTTTTTATTTTTTCCTTTATTCTTTCAATCTCGGTGTATATTGTTTTTGTTTCGTCCTCTTTTATAAGACTTCTACTGTTTTCTATATCTATCTCCTTGTCTTTTATGCTTTTTATTTTGTCATATATTTTTTCATTGTTTAATTTTGATTCATTTAGTAAATTTAAAAGACGGTTTCCTTTATCTTCCATAAATTCACCTGCAAAATTATCTTTGTAGAGCTTAACAATTGCCATTCTGTCTTCAAATATATGAAAGAAATTTGAAAGAGCCTTGAAATCAATAAGCTGCCTCAATTCAGATATTTCATTTTCAACTTCTTTTTCCTTAATTTGAAGAGCATTTTCTCTTTCTATGTTCTCTTTATATTCTGAACTGTTTTTTATTTTGTCTATACTTTCTGAAAATTTATTGTTTTCATTCTCTTTTTCTATAATCTCTTTTGAGAATTCTGCTGTTTTTTCATCTGCTTTTATTAATCTTTCATTCAGTTCTTTCATTTCACTCATTTTTAATTTTATTAATGAGAACTTTTTGAAAGTTGATATAATTTCTTTGTCTTCATTAAATAGAACTATAAGTTCTGTAGAGAATCTTTTGAGGGTATCTCTTATATTACCCATTTCTTTTCCTATAAGAATTGTCGCTCTTTCGTAGCTCTTTCCTGAATTTTCATTAAAACGCAGGAAAGCTAAGTTTATGTCTTCTGTAACTCTTTCAAGAGGAGTCTTGTCGCTTTTGTTTTCTGTTGCAGTATTTTTAGCTTCTTCAATATTTTCTATAAATCTTTCAAGGAATTCTATATATTTTTTCCTTCCTTCATAGACCGCAGATTTTATCTTGTCGTTTTTCTCTTTTGCTTCAATATTCACATTATTTACAGTCTTTATGTTCTCTTTAAGCTCTGTTAGATATTTCTTTATATTCTCATTAATTGTGAGGATTGCCTTATCTTCTTTTATGACTGTTTCGTCTGTTTTCTTTTTTACGTACTCCTCTATATCCGAAAATTTTATGCTTCTTTTTACAGGAGCTGTTTCTTCAGGTTCACTGAATATTTTTTTTATAAAACTTAATATTCCCATTGTTCTTTGAATATACAGAACTTAAAAAACCTTAGTTTTTAGGATATTGCAGCATAGAAATAATAAGTTGTTGGAGAGGTGTCTGTCCCATGACCGTTTTCTAAGACGAGCATTTCAAAATCATGTGGATTATTATCAAATCCCAAAACATTTTCATTTAATAGAGATGCAAAAACAACACTGTAAGTTGTTGGCTCGTACATTAGAACTTCTTCAAAGCTATTATCTGTTCCTGTGCCTGAGTTGTCATATATTCTAGTGCTAGAGCATTCTCCTTCGTCAAATTGATTATAATTAACATAAAATTGGTTGTGCGTGTTTGGTCCCTTAAGGTAAAATGTTTCATTAACCCCATCTAGGTCGTTTGGCCCTATTCCATACTGAAATTCTAATTGGGATAAATTAGTTCCATAGAGATTTGTAGTTCCTCCATTTCCCGCTTCATTTGCATATGTTCCGGATGCTGTAAAGTTAAAACATTGAATTTGGTTCCAGACAATTGAGTTATTTGTTGATGCGAATATCTCCCCTTTTGGAGAGAGGAGAGACCAATTGTACATA
>Ga0182027_10012525_pt1 | contig 11907 bp, 6 predicted proteins | sample 712E1DmetaG_FD_121300 | JGI IMG/M metagenome (GOLD analysis project Ga0182027, IMG submission 121300) | Permafrost microbial communities from Stordalen Mire, Sweden - 712E1D metaG (Illumina Assembly) | ecosystem: Environmental > Terrestrial > Soil > Wetlands > Permafrost | place: Sweden...
CATCTACACTTATGCTGTAGTAGCTGTAAATAGAAGCTAACGCGCATAATGTATCACGAACGACAACGTGGCAAGGATTGCGGCATGACAGACAACCGCCTTAGGACACGCGATTCCGTAAGGCCTTCTGCCAAAAAAAAAGGAAAAACTTGTGCGTTTACGTTAAACGGCGAAGCAAGGCCGACGTTTGCGAGAGAGCATGAGAGTCCTGCTAACTGTGAGCTAGATCACAGTTAGCGCGTTAGGTCGTCATCACTGAGCGCAAATTATCTCTGCGTCGCCCGCCCTAGCAGTCAGAACTGTCTGTCATCGTCGAGTTCGGAACAGTCGTGGATATCTACGGTTTCCGTGCCTTCGTCGTTGACCGGGCCTAACGCAACTTCCGTGTGCGGCGTGAAAGGCGCTGGTCCGCAATGGTTGCAAATCCCGTCCGGGAACTGGTTTGCTCAACCCGGAAGCAATCGAAGCGGTAGTGGATGAGACGAAGCTTCTGGAACCTCCAATGTAGAAAGTCGCTCAGGCGATTTGGCGAGTCTATTGGCCGCACTCACCAGATCGGGCAAGGATTTCGTCTCTTCAGACACTCAAGTCCATAATTTATAATCACTTGTCGCGTTCATTCCTTGAATCCAGTCATCTGATCGCAGGGATGGGACTAACATCAATGTTTTGAGTAGTTCAGCGCCATGTTGCGGATTCCGGTACTCGGATGCAGACCAGGAGGTCTGCCGCTCCAAGGTGGGGGGATAGGCAATCATGTCGGAGTCTGGTCCAAATGTTTCAACTCTAGTCGCTCAGCCTCTCGTAGAGGGGCAGGTCGTTAGCGGCACGCTGTTCAGTGAGCCGATGCGGGTCGAAACCATTAGGGAGAACGGCTCCGGCACTTGGGTCGTCGGACTTTGCGGCCTCAACACGGAGAAATTTCGAAGAGTCACCCTAACGACCGCTGACTTCGCTCAACTCCAGATTCAAAAGCCGCAGGCATCATACCAAGGTAATGGTCATGTCCTCCGCATCGGCGTTCAGGCGTACTCGCTCGGCATCGCCTATGAGTTCGACCCCTACTTCGGCCTTTCCATCTCCCGCGTGGACCCTCTGCCCCACCAGCTTGAAGCCGTTTACGATTACCTGCTGAAGTTGGCGCGTGTCCGCTTCCTGCTGGCCGATGACGCCGGAGCCGGAAAAACCATCATGGCCGGTCTGCTCATCCGTGAATTGAAACTGCGCGGTCTCGCCGAACGGATTCTCATCATCTGCCCGGCGAACCTCGCGTTCCAGTGGCAACGGGAATTGAAAGAGAAGTTCGAAGAGAAGTTCGTGGTTCTCAAGGGCGACCAGATTCGTGAACAGTTCGGCATCAATCAGTGGATTGAGACGCCGATGGTCATCACATCACTCGACCTCGCAAAGCGCGAAAACATCCTTCCCGGCCTGAAGCAGGTGCGATGGGATTTGGTCATCGTGGACGAGGCCCACAGGATGTCATGGTCCCCACCCTCGCGGAAGACCGCACGCTATGCCCTCGGCGAGTTGCTCCGCGACTCTTCTGACCACCTTTTGCTGCTGACGGCTACTCCGCACAAGGGTGACCCGACGAACTTCAGTCTCTTTCTCCAACTCCTCGATGAGGATGCCTACGCCGATGTGAAGTCTATCAAGGAGGCGATGGAACGCCGCCGCGCTCCGTTCTACCTTCGCCGAACAAAAGAGGCGATGGTCTATTTCCCGCAGCGGATGCCTGACGGCACTTGGGAAGCCAAGAAGATTTTCACCAAGCGCATTCCAACTACGGTGGACTTCCACATCGACGGTGCAGAGGACGAACTTTATCGCGAGGTCACGGCCTTCGTAAAATCGCAATCGCACCGGGCTGCTGCGAACGGCGATGACCCACGGGCGCGTGCCATTCGATTCTTGATGGCACTCTATCAACGCCGCCTCGCATCGAGCACACATTCACTTCGCCGGTCGCTTGAAAATCGGGTTAAGCGGCTTACAGAGAACCTGAAGAAGGCGCAGGAGATTGCACGCTTCGCACCGCCTGACCTGCCCGACATGGACGAACTCGATGAGATGGAGGACTCCGAGCGCGAACGCCTGGAGGACATCATCGCTGCCGTCAGCATCGCCCGGAATCCCGAGCAAGTGCGGGAAGAAGTTGCGGAACTGAACTTATTGGTGGAACACGCCATCCGCGTCGAGGATGCCAACTGCGAGGCAAAGCTTTCCAAACTCCACGACCTGCTACACCAGCAAGGCTTCTTCGACAACCCGCAACAGCGGCTCCTCATCTTCACTGAGTTCAAGGACACACTCGACTATCTCGTGAAGAAGCTAAGGGAGTGGGGTTTCGGTGTTGGCACCATTCACGGCGGAATGAACATTGGCTCACGCGATGACGCTGGCACCCGGCTGCACGCCGAGCAACAGTTCCGTGAGGGTGCAACGCAAGTCCTCGTCGCCACTGAGGCGGCTGGCGAAGGCATCAACCTCCAGTGCTGCAACATCCTCTTCAATTACGACATCCCCTGGAATCCGAATCGGCTCGAACAGAGGATGGGGCGCATCCATCGCTACGGCCAAACCAAAGACTGCCTCATCTTCAACTTTGTAGCGACGAACACGATTGAAGGTCACGTCCTCCAACGGCTCCTCGAAAAACTTCAGGAGATTCGTGACGCGCTAGAAAACGATTCGGTCTTCAACGTGGTTGGTGAACTTCTACCCCCCAACGAGATTGAGCGCATCCTCCGTGATTTCTACGCAGGGAAGATTGGCAACGCTGATCTCGAAGAGCGGCTTCTCCGCGATGTGAAGGAAGAACACTTCCGTGCCATCTGCCAGAACGCTCTTGAGGGGCTGGCGACGAAGAAGCTGAACCTTGAGATGCTCATTGAGCGGCGTGCCCGAGCGCAGGAGCGTCGGGTTGTGCCGGAGACCATTGCGCGATTCGTAAGAGACGCATCGCCTCTGGTTCCGCTCACCATGAAGACATTCGTGACCCTGCCCTACACGTTTGAACCTACCGCAACGCCTCCGGCTCTTCGCCAGTACGACAAGCGTCCCGACTGGAAGCTACAGCCTGTTGCCGCCCGATACCCGCGCTTCTCCACTGACCGTGAGATTGCGGACGCGAACAACCTTGAGTGGGTCACGCCGGGGCATCCGTTATTCGAGGCCATCCGCAGGCACGCTGTCGAGAAGTCTCAGGATGCTCTGGCCGAGGGCGCGTGCTTCTACTCCCTCGAAGCCGACAGCCCCAAGCGCGTTGATTTTTACCGCGCACGGATTGTGGACGGCCTTGGACAAATCGTCCACGAGAGGCTCTTTGCGGCGGAGATTGCCAGGGACGGAACCATCAGTGCATCGAGCCATACGGTTCTGGGCAATGTTCAGCCAGTCAATGATGTGGTCATCCCTCCAGAACTGTTGAACGCCCCTGAGCCCTCCGCGTGGCTTCACGAGAATCTACTCCTGCCGTTCTTGGAAGAAGTTCGGACAGATCGTACCGCCGAGGTTGAGCGCGTGGCCGCACACATCGAGATGTCGCTTACGGAACTCATTGCCAAAGAGGACTCGTCTATCGGTCGCTGGGAGGACGAGGCGGAGCGTGGAGTGGAGGGTGCAGCCGGAAACCTCAAGCAGGCTGAAGACCGGCATTCTCTTCTTATCGAACGGCGCCAGACCCGCCGGCGCGAGATGGAGCAGCAGCGGTCGCTCACGCTGCAAGCAGTTGACCGGCTGACCAGCATCATCATCCTTCCGCATCCCGACCGTGACCTTCCCGGTATGGCGAACCTTCGCTGCGACCCGGCGACTGAGGCCCTCGCAATACGGGCTGCTATCGAGCATGAGCAGTCGCTGGGCCGCGTTGTGCAGGACGTTTCCGCGAAGAACCTCGGCTACGACATCACCAGCATCGACACAAACTCCGGCGAACTGCGGCTCATCGAGGTCAAGGGTATTGGGGCGCACACCGGCACCGTCTGCCTCACGCCGAATGAAAAACGGGTTGCCGAGGACAGGCCGGATTGTTATTGGCTCTACGTCGTCTCCAACTGCAAAAGCGAAGAGCCATGGCTTAACGACCCCATTCGCAATCCATCGAAGATGCCGTGGATTGAAGTGCAGAAGGTTGACCACTTCTACCTGACGCTCACGGCCATCAACGTGGCATCGACCGACCCCAAGTTGTATCCAGACAGTGGCAAAAGGAACTGAGAGAGGCAACAGCAAGAGATGATTCCCAAAGAATGTAAGCGACTGGCCGAGGTCGATTTTCCCATTAGGGCCGTAAGCCGCCATTCCTCGAAAGAGAAATCTATTCGCAGTCGGCACCCAAGTACATTTCATCTTTGGTGGGCGCGACGTCCACTTGCGGCTTGTCGTTCCGTGCTCCTTGCGTTGTTGCTTCCAGACCCGTGCGATGAAAACTGTCCCGAGACGTTCAGGACTGAGGCTCGAAGTATTTTGTCGCAGGTTCAGGGAACTCCCGGTTCAAGCGCTGAAGACTTGCGTAAAGCGCTTCTTAGATTCATTGGGGATTTTGCGGAATGGAATAATTCAGAGAAAACTGTATACCTGAATGCCGCTCGTTCTCTAGTACGAGTTGCGTACGGGGATGAACGTCCTCTCGTAGTTGACCCGTTTTCTGGAGGGGGCTCAATTCCGCTTGAGGCGCTTCGGGTTGGTTGTGATGCCTTTGCAAGCGACTTGAATCCTGTTGCATGTCTTGTGCTTCGGGCAATGCTGGAAGACATCCCTCGACACGGAGTAGAACTGGCCGACAAACTTACAACGCTTGCAACTACTCTACAGCGGAAAGCTGCCGTTGAATTATCGAGACTATTTCCAGCGGAGGTCGATGGAGGGCAACCAATCGCTTACCTGTGGGCGCGGTCAGTGGTTTGCGATACGTGTGGTTGCGACCTTCCGCTCGTCCGCTCTTTTTGGCTTAGCACGAAGAAGACAAATAGTCGTGCATTGAGGTTCTCCGTGGAGGAAGGCAAGGGTTGCCCTCCTAAGCTAGTCTTCAATGTCTTTGAACCGAAGAATGAGTCAGAAGTTGAGGCGCCCACAATTTCGGATGGGAAAGCAACCTGTCCGGTATGCAAAAACTCGATGTCGGCGAAACGAGTTAAAGTCCAGCTAACACAGCAATCGGGCGGTACTGATGCGGTGCTTGATGGGAACAGGAGAGTTGGCGGAGCCAACATTCTGGTAGTGGTAGTTCGAACAGCAGTGGGCGTTCGTTATCGTGTGCCAAATGACGACGATTGGGGCGCAGTAAAGTTTGCCCACGAGGAGACACAGAGACTCCTGAGCGCCAATCCAGATGTATTTCCAAATGAACCCATCAATCCTATCCGACCGTCACCGAATGCACGCGGTGTCTCTGGTGCGACACGTATTGGAATCACTGACTTTGGCAAGCTTTTCACTTTTCGACAGAAGTTAACTCTAACGACAATAGGCAGACTGATTCAGGAAGGTGAGGCAGAGGCCACAGAGAAGCGAATGCTTCTATTGGCTGTCTCAAAATTGTCTGAGCGCGTCTCCTCTTTTGTAACGTGGATTAACTCGACTCAAGCACCCCGAGGAACTTTCTCTCGACAAGCGCTAACCATCGCTTGGGACTTCGTGGAACTCGTAGCTGTAAATGCAGAAGAGGAGTTCTTAGAACTTGTCGAAGCCATGTGCAAAGTGATTAAGCACATTGCAGGGAGCACAACCCACCCCGCTGTTGTCGTACAAGCGTCTGCTACAGCCTCGCCGTTGCCAGACGAAGAGGCGTCTGTCTGGTTTACAGACCCGCCATATTATGATTCCGTCCCATACGCTGACCTCTCGGACTACTTCTTTGTATGGCAAAAGCGTATTCTTCCCAGCGCCCTTTCAACAGACATCCAAGACGAGACAAGTTTCGGATTAGTTCCGAAAGCAGAGGAGTGTACATGGGACGCAGCGCATAAAGTTAACGGCATTCCGAAGACTCCTGCGTTCTTTGAAGCAAAGATGGGAGATGCCTTCGCGGAAGGGAGACGAGTCTTATCGAATTCGGGTGTTGGATGTGTCGTCTTTGCTCATAAGACAACTGAAGGATGGGAAGCCCTGTTAGCAGGGATGATGAAGGCGCGGTGGATTGTCAACGCCTCTTGGCCTATCAAAACGGAAAGAGGAGCACGACTCAACGCAAGAAACTCCGCTGCGCTTGCAACGAGTGTCCACTTAATCTGTCGCCCACGAGCAGAGAATGCTCCTATCGGGGAATGGACCGAAGTCTTTCAAGAGCTACCAATCCGAGTCGGGAATTGGTTTGAGAGGCTTCAGACGGAGGGGATTCGAGGCGCAGACCTCGTATTCGCTTGTATCGGCCCTGCGATGGAAATCTACAGCCGGTACACTCGGGTCGAGGATGCTGAGGGCCGGGATATTCCTCTCGGAGGCGACCCCACGGCAATTGAACCCTACAAGCGAGGATTCCTCGCCTACGTATGGGAGACAGTCGGTAGGCTTGCTCTTGAACAAGTGCTCGGTACAGCCGAGGCCAAGGCACGCAACGGCACAGCAGGGGCTTTGGAAGAAGACTCTCGCCTGACCGCACTCTTCCTTTGGACACTAGAAGCCACGGAATCTGAGACCGACGACATCGAGTCCAAGGGAAATGATGATGATGTTGACGACGAAGAAGATGACGAAGAAAAGCCAAAAAAGAAGAAGAAAGCTGGGCTATCTTTGATTTACGACGTTGCTCGTCGATTCGCCCAGCCCCTCGGAATCCATCTCGATAAATGGGAAGGCCGAATCATTGAGACCGATAAGGGAGTCGTTCGTCTCCTTCCGGTCGGCGAACGCGCGACACAGCTATTCGGCGAATCGGATGCCTCCGCGATGGCACACCGCATCGAGCAGGATGTGAAGGCCAGCCGCAACTACACCTTCGCGTTCATGCAGGATGTGGCCGCACCGCCCGAGATTAAGCCTCGCGGACGCGGCAAAGCCAAGACCGCAGTTGGCACAGTCTCCGAAGTCCCAGCACCGCAGATGGTGACCACGCTCGACCGTCTGCACGCGGCGATGCTGCTCCAGTCGAGTGGGCAGTCGAATGGACTCCGCGCCATGCTGAAGGAAGAGCAGCAGCGTGGCCCTGATTTTCTGCGTTTGGCAAACTCCCTCTCTGCCCTGTACCCGAAAGAAAGCGAAGAGAAGCGTTTGCTTGATGCGATGTTGTTGGCAGTACCGAGGAACTGAGGCGAATGGAATGAGCGGTCAGGAAATCATCTTGAATCTGTGGTTCGTGATTGACGACGAAGGGTTGATCTATTCCCTTCGAGCGAGATGCTATGTCCACAGTGGCACGGATGAAGAAAAACTCGCGTTCTTACAGAGTGTTGCCGGGACGGATTACCTGGTCGCGCAATCATTCGAAATTCCTGAACGGTTTCACACCACCGTTCATAACGAACACGGAAGCGATAAGTTACCTATGGCTACATACAGTGGCATTCGGGCAACTGTCCCCTTCGCCACGCTGTTCGAAGATGCAATTCAGGAAATGGAGAAACAGGTTCCAAAGCAAACTAAGCTGCGAATCGGGCAGCAACCAATTGTATGCATGAACCCTCTGCTGGGGGACGAAGACGGGAATATGCGTCCGCTGACAGAGAACATTGAATGGCTTTCGTCAGATTCCTCACGGTGACGATGGAGGAACTGGAGTAACTGATGAGCACGATTTGGCAGGTCGGCGGAGGACTGGCGGGAAGCCCGTATGACGAGCTATTCGTCAAATACGGACTTGCGCTTATCGGCCCTGGCGATGCCGGTCGGTGGACTCCAGAACGAAACGATGCCGATTTCGACGGAAGCTATGTCAGGCGATTTGCCACGGAGCCGCAGATTGGCGATGTGATTCTTCTGCGGGTTGGCAGCGACAGGGTTGTGGCCGTCGGTCGGATTGCCAGCGAATACCAGTACCTCGAACAATTCGATGACGTGAACGGCTGGGACTTGCAGCACGCCAGACGAACGCGGTGGAGAGTGTTGTCGAGCCCCGAGATCTTCCCCACGCGGGTATTCGGAGCCAATCCGCCACGATTCTCGGCTGTCAGTTCCGATGCGATGATGCAGTTTGCCAGTGATGTGATGGCAACTGGAATTGAAGGATGGCAATACAACACCTTGCCGCTGCTTCCGCCGCCTCAGCCAGAGTGGAGCAACCCGCCCGAGTCTCTCGACAAGTTGGTAGGGCTGGCGCAGGACTGGGCGCGAATGATTTGGCAGGAAAGAAGCTTCTGCGGCACTCCAAGCGAAGACGAGATGCTTGTTCACTTCGTCGTTCCGTTCTTCCGAGGGCTGGGGTGGCCGCAGGAACTTCTTGCGTTGAAGTGGAACTACATCGACTTGGCCATATTTCGTAAACTTCCAAGAACTCCTGAGAACTGCATATTGGTTGTGGAGGCGAAACGGTTAGGAGTCGGTGCGGAGAGTGCTCTGCAACAAGCGATTGACTACTCCAACAAGCTTTCAACTCGTCGCGATGTTTTGTTGACGGACGGCTTTCGGTACCGGCTGTATGGAGCAAATGTCGATTTTCAACCTGTCGGTTACGCCAATCTGCTTGCATTGAAGGATAGTGCGGCGGAGTTGGCGAAGCAGCTAAGGTACGTTAGAACGAGGGATGCCATTCAATTGGCCGCAGAAGTCTGATTTCAGGGAACAAGAGAGAAGAACCAGCCATGGAACCTTGGTATAAGAACACATTGCCTCGTGCCGAAGTCCGCGAGGGTCGCTCATTCAACCCCGATGAATTTGCCATTGCCTTGGAACAGGTAGCGGCCAACAAAGGGCCGGAAGACTACCGCGACCCGGTGAAGTTCTTCTCACGCACATGCTTCACACGTGCTCTGGGGGAGCATATCGGCATGATTCTCCGCCGTCTGGCAGGGCAGACCGAGAACACCGCTCCCGTGATGACGCTTGTCACTCAGTTCGGCGGCGGCAAAACCCACACCTTGACCGCCCTCTATCACCTTGCCAAGTCGGGCAGCAAAGTGAAGAGTGATTCCGGCGTTGCACAAATGCTCTCAGATGCGGGGCTAAGTGAAGTTCCTGCGGCTAAGGTCGCAGTCTTCGTTGGCAATGCGTGGGACAGTGGCGTGGGACGCGAGACTCCGTGGATTGATATTGCTCGTCAGCTTGCTGGAGATGCGGGAGTCAAGGCTTTGGGTCTGTCCGCGAGGGACATCCCGCCCGGTACCGATTCAATCGCAAAGCTTATCGAGGTAGCAGGCGGCTCGGTTCTGATTCTCTGCGATGAGGTCTTGAACTACATTAACCGCTATCAAGGGGACGGTGCGAACGCCGACAAGTTCTACGCATTCATTCAGAACCTGACGGTGGCGATGACCGGGACTCAGCGGTCAGCCGCTGTCATCAGCTTGCCCCGCAGCCAGGTGGAGATGTCGGATTACGACATGCAGTGGCAGGAGAAGATAAACAAGGTCGTGCGGCGTGTTGCCAGAGACCTCATCGCAAACGATGAGGCGGAAATCAGCGAGGTTGTCCGCAAGCGACTGTTCGAGGACTTGGGCTCTGAGAAGATTCGTAAGGCTGTCGCGAAGTCATACGCCGATTGGTGCTTCGACAGGCGCAGCCAGCTTCCGCCTGAGTGGACGGCGGTTGATTCCGCAGCGACCGAAGCAAAGGCTCGTGAATACTTGCGAACCCGCTTCGAGTCTTGCTATCCATTCCATCCGGCAACCCTATCGGTCTTCCATCGAAAATGGCAGTCACTGCGTCAGTTTCAGCAAACTCGCGGAGCCTTGGCACTGTTCGCCCAGTGGATTTCTTTCGTATATCGGGATTCACACGTGAAGGCACGAAACGAGCCACTGATAACCATCGGTTCCGCACCGCTGGAGTCTCAAACTTTCCGTGCTGCTGTCCTTGGGCAGTTGGGAGAATCACGCCTGCTCAATGCGATAGAAGCGGATATTGCGGGACAAACCAGCCACGCGATGGCTCTCGATGCTGATACTTCGGGGTCGCTGCGGGACATTCACCGTCGCGTTGCCACTGCGATACTTTTCGAATCGTCAGGAGGGCAGACCGACAAAAGTGCTCACTTGCCTGAACTGCGGTTTGCCCTTGGTGAACCCGGCATAGAAACAACCTCGATCGACAACGCTGCTACACAGATGGAGGCACGCGGCTTTTTCATCCGCCGCAAGGGTGCGGACGGATTCCAGTTTGGGTTCAAGCCGACATTGAAGAAGGTAGTAAACGACCGCCGTGCATCGTTGGACGAGGAAGAAGTCACGGCAGAGGCACGCAGAATTGTGCAGAAGGAGTTCGAGCGTGGGAAGATCCTCCCGGTGATCTCATTTCCAGAGGACGGGACAGCAGTTCAAGACACGACCAAACTGGTTCTCGTTGTGATGAGCCCTGACCATGAATGGGCAGACGATGGCTCGACAAAGAAGACCATCTACGAATGGACTCGCAATCGAGGGCACTCTCCACGTCTTTATCCCGGCTCCCTCATTTGGTGTATTCGAAAGCAAGGCCGCGACCTCCGAACCAAGGTTGAGATGCTTCTTGCATGGAGAATCGTTGAGCGAGATTACCTCGATGGTTCCTTAGCAGGAGAGTTCGACGCATCCGACCGAGAGGAGATTCAGGTTAAACGCAGGGATGCAGAGGGAGCAGTAGATGATGAAGTGTGGGCTGGATACCGATACGTCGTGCTGTATGACCCAAAGGCGGAATCGGGCGTAACCGTCATCGACTTGGGAGCAGGACACGCTAATGCTGGAGAGACGCTTAGCGGACGTGTCATCAGCACACTGAAATCGCGAGCATTGCTGAACGATTCACCGGGTGCTGGGTATCTGGTACGGCGTTGGCCGGAGCCATTCAAGAAGTCTGGCGCTTGGCCTGTCTCTGCTCTTCGACAGGCATTCCTAAACGGCACGATGGAGCGGCTACTGGAGCCAGACGATTACATCAAACACAAGTTCCCGGAGTTCATCATCAACGGGGATTTTGGGTACGCATCGGGAGCGCAAGAGGGCGGCTTCTATCGAATCTGGTTCAAGGAAGAACTACGCCAAGACGAAATCAGCTTTGACTCGGATGTGTATCTTTTGCTGCCAGCGGTTGCTAAAGAACTGACCGCGAACGCGGCTCACCCCACGGTGATTGTGAGCCCGATAAAGCCTGAAACGCCTGACCCTACGGGTGAGATTAAGGGGCCACTGTTTCCTGCTACAACTGATGACGCAACGTCGCCCACCCCTAGCAAACGCACCATCACGGTTCGCGGAGAGATTCCCACAGAAGTGTGGAATCGGCTAGGACGAACGCTCATTCCGAAGCTAAAGATGGGCGGTGATTTGAGCGTCGGGCTGATTGTGAGCGTCGAGGTCGAGGCCGAAACAGGTCATGGATTCCAGCAGGAACTGATGCAGATTCTACAAGACCTGAACATCGCTGACTCGGTTAAGGTGGATTTGAAATAGCGCGGCAGTTCATAGAGCCGCAAAGGAATATGAGCGAATTTGAGTAGAGGATGAATTCCATGAGTAGTCCTTCAATCGCACCTACTGCTGAATCAGAGGCAAACGACTTCCTTGAGCGCCGCAATCTCCGCATCAATGAGTGCAATAACCTCTTTCAGAGCCATGCCGAAATTATATCTTTGAGAAGCCATGCAGCTCCCAGCCAGCGTGTTTTCTCCCGCCCCCCGCACGGTTAGGCTTTACAAGCTCCGAAGCCGCGCGCAGCGCGCCTCTCAATCTGAGTGGGGGCGTTGCGGGGTCTCCTTCCCGCTGGGGTGGGTAGCGAAGGACGCCGCGCGGCCGGAGCGAGGGAGGGAGCGCCCTCCCAACAAAGCCGGAGAATCAC
>Ga0182027_10012526_pt1 | contig 11905 bp, 13 predicted proteins | sample 712E1DmetaG_FD_121300 | JGI IMG/M metagenome (GOLD analysis project Ga0182027, IMG submission 121300) | Permafrost microbial communities from Stordalen Mire, Sweden - 712E1D metaG (Illumina Assembly) | ecosystem: Environmental > Terrestrial > Soil > Wetlands > Permafrost | place: Sweden...
AGCGGGGCCACCAGCGGACAGAACACGATGGTCCATACCGGTTGTGAATTTGTATTTTGTTTGCGGGGACAACTGGAGTATTTAGTCGAAAAACAGTTGATCGAATTAGCGGCCGGGGACAGCCTTTTATTCGCGGCGGAGCTTAATCACCGCTGGCGGAACCCGGGTAATATAGTCACAAATGCCTTGATCGTCTTGTCCGGATTTTTGGAGGGAGAGCCTCCACATTCCATGGATTGGAAAAAAGCAGAGCAGTAAAAAAGCTGTTTGCCAGAAATTTAGCAAACAGCTCTGATTTTAAAAGCGAACCTCAGCCTAAGAGTACATGCCCCAATCCAGGGCGGAGGGGTCTTCCATCATACCGAAATCCCACATATCGGGAATCATTTCAATGGTTACAGGTTTATCGAAGGCTTCCACAGCTTTTTGCCGGGTCATCTCGATCATAGCTGGACCATAGGGACAGAAGGGTGTGGTGAGGATCATTTTCATATGAACAATTTCATTCTCAAGGCTTACGTCACGTATCAGACCCAACTGGATGATATTCATACCGATCTCGGGATCCACTACTTCCGAAAGCCTGGCCCGTGTATTTTCGACCAATTCCGGATTAGTATCGTGAAGTGACCATTTGATTTGATTCGTAACTTCTTTTTGTTCCTCAGACATGTCTAAATTCCTTTATCTTATGATTTGCTGGCGCTGAGCACCGGCTGAACAACATATGTGCAATGCGCGCCTCCGTTCAGAATACACTGGACTTTTTCTGCGGGTAAAGCCAACATTTTCGATATCAAAGCCTGATCCACCGTACAAACCTCCGGGTGGCTAATGCCTATCTGGTAATAAGGGCAAGATATCTCGTGAATCTGATATTGCTCGCCTTTCTTTTCCCATTCAACGGTAAAGCCTTCTTCAGCCAACAGTGTCTTGACGAAATCAAGACGTTCTTCCATACCAAGGCCTTGTACCTGGTCGGTATAGTCGCTTGCCATATCATCCGCAATCTGGCTAAAAAGCTTGGTAACTACGGGTGCGGGCATCGTTTCTTTCATTTGGGTCAACAAACGGGTGGTCAGACGCAGGTAGCGGGTAGGGAATTTTTCCATCCCTTCCTCGGTTAAGAAGTAAACCAGGCGCGGACGTCCAACGCCGTGGCGTTCTTCCTCGGCTGCGACCAGCCCTTCCACCTGAAGGTTCGTTAAATGATGACGGACAGATATGGGATTAATGCCGACTGCTTCGGCTAATTCATTGATGGTCCGGCGGGGTTGGTGAAGAATAGTTTGTAATATCCGATCGCGCGTGCTTTTCATATTGATCTTCCTCTCGTTGTCCGTTAGGATAGCGAGGGTAGTCGGGTAATTGTTTGAAAGTATACCCGGCCGCACACTAACTGTCAATATTATAGATATTTATGATAAATATCCATCTAGGCTGATTATTATCAGTAAATCGCGAAATGAGCGAGGAAGTCCGATTTTGGGGAATAATGAAGGGTCCATGCATCCTTCATTATTCCCCAAATCTATATACTTGCAGCATCCGAAAGATGCCAGACAACATCTTCCCACTCCCCAGCCGGCTCAACAAGGGAGTTGAACTCGTCACCGTTTTCATCACCACTCTTATTAAAGGCTTCATGGCTTTCCCATTCCATGACCCATAAAACATCGTTCGGATCATTTTCGGACTGGTAGACCTTTGCCGAATGGCAACCGTCTTTTTTTGCGCTTTTAACGAACAAAGCGGCCGCTTTTTTAGTGCCTTCAAAATCGTGGACCTTGACGCGCATCGTGATCAGAACAGACATGTGGCCTCCTTTATGGAATTATTTATACGATTGAGAGTATTTTACTCGAATTTATAAAATGCGCAGCTTTGCACGATTTTTCAGTGTGCTTTACGAAAGCTTGTAAGGAGATAAACAAAAAGAAGCCTAGACGAATTCTCGTTTGGGCTCCAAGAATGTGAAAATCGTGTAATTTAGCGCCAGAAAGTGGGAAAGAAGGTACGCAGGATTGTCTCACAAATCAAAGCTAATACGAAGTAATTGCTAAAGACCCGGTTGTGGACAAAACAAACTGTAGAGAACCAACGAGGCCAGATAGGGTAACCGGCAGGCGCTTCGGATGGTCGCGGCTGTGACAAGCGCTGGAGAGCGATTTGCGCGGGTTTGAAGGCTACGAAAATGAAAAGCATAACCGGTGTGAAGAAATGGGTAACAAAGATCAGATACAACATAATCACGTAGGACAACACAATCGCTGAAATTGTGACAACGCGCGCGGCTGGTTCGCCGAGCAAAACCGGCAGTGTCCTTACCCCTTTGACTTTGTCTTCTTTGAGCTTGTCGGTGTGTTTGCCCAGATTGATAGTAACGACATTCAATCCAACAGGAATGCTTGCGAGCACGACCATCCAATCCCAAATACCCGTGAGAACAAAATATACGCCTGCGATCATGATAGGACCCCAGATGATAAAGATGGAGAGCTCGCCAATGCCAATATATTTAAGTGGGTAGGTGTAAAACAATAGAATAAGAGCCCCGAAGATAAACAAACCAACAACAATAGGCGAGAAGTGAGTATAGAATATGGCGTATACACCCGCCAATGTGGCCAGAAAACCGCTGACGCCGAACCACAGCAGATGAGTACGCTTATTCCAAAAACCCTGAGCCAGAGGGTGAACGCCGTACTGTGTACGAAAGTAATTGTCCTTGTCAATGCCACGGCTAAAATCAGTGAAATCGTTGATGAGATTATTCGTGCCGTGCGCGATGAAGAGGCCCAAAGTCAGAATGACCCAGGTGAGGAAATCGAACGGTTTGCCATTTGTATGTAAATATTGCCAGGCCAGTAAACCGCCAATCAGCCCTGAGTAAAGCGTGATCGTGCCGACTGCCGAACGGGTGGCGATAAACCATTTCGAGAGGATGTCCAGTGCATCCCACTCTTTTTTGTCGTCCATCCTGATCAGCTGGCTGAGTGACTTCCGCCACATAGCAAAGGTAGTATTCATAGCATCTCCTTTGAGATCGGTTCTACAAATAATACACCTAATTTGTCTGAGAGGTTGTCTTGAGAAAGTGTTTGTTAAGTGACAATTTACCGGGGATAAACAGAGATGAACAGAGATTTTTTTGGACTTTCTGTTTGAAAGAACCCTTTTGCGATCTTTGACCAGGCTTTCACCCTAAGACAAAGAGTTCCGAGTATTTCGTGCAGAACTTCAAGAGTTACGATTCTTAATCACTTTATCCCTGTGAGGTAATGTAGTTATTAAGATGAATTTACTAGAAAAATATCATAAATATTGACATTTTAGACCAAACCTGCTATAATACGGTCGACTTAAAGGCGAAAAACATCTATTTTTTTAGTCGTGTAGCCAAATAGTTTCATTAATTCCAATCCAAATACCCCGCAAGGAGCACATCTGTATGTCGGAACTCGATATCAAAGACCTGCACGTCAGTATTGACGGCAAGGAAATCCTCAAGGGCGTCACGCTAACAGTCAAGCAGGGCGAAATACATGCCATTATGGGTCCTAATGGAACAGGAAAGTCCACATTGGCATACACCTTGATGGGACACCCCTCTTATAAGGTGACGAAAGGCGAAGTCCACTTTAAAGGACAAAACCTGCTCGAACTCGAACCAGATGAACGCTCGCGGCTTGGAATCTTTCTTGCTTTTCAGTATCCAATATCCATTTCAGGTGTGACAGTCGCCAACTTTTTGAGAACTGCAATCAACTCACGCCGCCGCGCAGTCAATAAAGAAGACAAAGGCATCCCCATCCCTGAATTCCGCAAATTACTTAAAGAACGAATGGAGATGCTGAAGATGGACCAGGCCTTTGCCGGCCGCTACCTTAATGAAGGTTTTTCGGGCGGCGAGAAGAAGCGTGCTGAAATATTGCAGATGGCAACCCTTAGACCGGAGATCGCCATCTTGGATGAGACTGATTCGGGGTTGGACATCGATGCGCTGCGGGTCGTTTCCGAGGGAGTCAACACTCTCACGGGTCCGGACCTGGGTGTACTCGTTATTACACATTACCAACGCTTGCTTAATTACATCAAACCGCACTTTGTGCATGTGATGATGGGAGGGCGCATCGTCGAATCGGGCGATGCGGACCTGGCACTTAGTCTCGAGGAGCACGGCTACGATTGGATCAAAGATAAGGCTGAAGAAACAGCTTAGCCAAGGATGGATCCTTTAATGGTTTGCCCGATTTAATAATAGCTTATTCTGATTTACGGAGATACCCATGACTGAGACTGTTAAGAACAAAGACACAAAGATTCTTGAAGGCATCGGCGAATATAAATACGGCTTCCATGATCCGGAAGACAAGTATGTCTTCAAATCTCAAAAAGGATTGAACCGTGAAGTCGTCGAAAACATATCCCGCATGAAAGGCGAGCCGCAATGGATGCTCGATTTCCGCCTGAAGGCGTACGAACACTTCATGAAGCGATCCATCCCGACCTGGGGGCCCGATCTTTCAGAACTGCACCTAGATGACATTTATTATTACGTCAAGCCGACTGAAAAGAGCGAGAAATCATGGGATGACGTCCCGGATGATATCAAACGCACTTTCGATAAACTTGGCGTCCCCGAGGCGGAGCGCAAATTCCTGGCAGGTCTCGGTGCACAATACGAATCGGAAATGGTGTACCACTCCATTCAGGAACATCTCGAAAAACAAGGCGTGATCTTCGAATCCATCGAAGACGGCCTGAAGAACCATCCCGACCTTTTCCGTGAATACTTCGGGACGGTCATACCGATCGAAGACAACAAGTTCGCGGCGCTGAACTCGGCAGTCTGGTCGGGAGGGTCGTTCGTTTACGTGCCAAAAGGCGTCAAAGTTGACCTGCCCCTGCAGGCTTATTTCCGCCTGAATACCGCCAATCTCGGTCAGTTCGAGCGTACGCTAATCATTGTGGATGAAGGCGCTTCCGTACATTATGTCGAAGGCTGCACTGCGCCGCAATACACCACTGACTCATTCCACTCCGGCGTGATAGAGATCATCGTAAAGAAAGGTGCGCGCTCGCGGTATTCGACGATACAGAACTGGTCCACCAACGTTTATAACCTTGTTACGCAGCGCGCCAAGGTCTTCGAGAACGGTACGCATGAATGGGTGGATGCAAACCTCGGTTCGAAGATCACGATGAAATATCCATCGTGCTACCTTATGGAACCGGGCGCGCACGGCTCGATGCTCTCCATGGCCTTTGCCGGCCCGGGGCAGATTCAGGATGCGGGCGGCAAGATGTACCACTTCGCGCCGAACACTACGAGCAAGGTGACTTCCAAGTCCATCAGTAAAGGCGGCGGCCGGGCTTCTTTCCGCGGACTGCTCAAGGTTTATAGAGGCGCGAAAGGCGTAAAGTCCAACACCGTCTGCGATGCGCTGCTGCTGGATCCCAAATCCCGTTCGGATACTTATCCGTCCATCGAGATCGACGAAGACGATGTAACCATAGGCCATGAGGCTTCCGTCAGCAAAGTCGGCGAAGAACAACTCTTCTACCTGATGTCGCGGGGCCTTAGTGAAGAAGAGGCCACCACAATGGTGGTTTCAGGCTTCATCGAACCGCTGGTCAAGGAATTACCGATGGAATATGCGGTCGAGATGAACCGTTTGATCCAACTGCAAATGGAAAGCTCAATCGGTTAGCAGGTTTGTAATTTCATAGCTCAAAGAGAAAAGGCATGCTGGAAAAACCAAAAGTTGTTGTTTCCAAGACGCGCAGGTCTGAATCCGTCGCAAAGGATTTTACTTTTACCCAGAACGATATCCCCGTGGCGAGCGGGGAAATCGCTTCTTACAGAGCGAAGGCCTGGGAGGCGTATAAGAAACAAATCATCCCCGACGTAACGTTGGAAGCCTGGCGGCGCACCGATCTGAGGGCCATGCCAGTCGAGACCTTCCGACTGCCCATAAGGGATGTATTTAAAGAATTGCCCCCGGTTCCTGAAGACCTACTCAAACCGCTGGTCGCCGACCAACACGGCGGGCAGATCGTTTTGTTACCCGGCGGCGCAAGAGTGGACCTCGATCAGACTCTCGCAAAACAAGGTGTGATCTTTACCGACCTGGCGACCGCATTAGAAAAGCACCCGGATATCGTCGCCAAGATCCTCGGACAGACAGTCAACGCGGAAGAAGGTAAATTCGCCGCTTTGGCGGGCGCCCTCGCACAAAACGGCATCCTGCTATATGTACCCAAAAATATCAAGGTCGAACAACCCCTGCACAGCATTTTTTGGGGACCGGGCACCAGCTTCGCTCACATATCCCATCTGCTTATTTTTGTCGACGAAGGCGCCAGTGTGACTTATGTCCATGAGTCCGCATCGCCGACCGAACAAGAAGACGCGTTCCACGCGGGTATTGTCGAGATCAAGGTCATGCAAAGTGCGAGCTTGAAATTTGTCGAACTTCAATCATGGGGCAAGAACGTCTGGAATTTTACCCATGAGCGCATCCGAGTGGAGCGTGACGGGAGTTTAGATTGGATCTTCGGAGCGATAGGATCCAAAGTGACCAAAAACTTTTCGGAACTCGACCTTGCCGGTGAAGGCTCGACTGGCCGGATGTCAGGTTTCTACTTTACCGACGGCACCCAGCACCTCGACCACGATACACAACAAAACCATCTCGCTCCACATACAACCAGCGATTTGCTCTTCAAGGGTGCGTTGAAAGGCAAGAGCCGTTCGGTATGGCAGGGGATGATCTATGTGGCGAAGGGAGCAGAAAAGACCGATGGATACCAGGCCAACCGCAACGTCATCCTTGATGAAGGCGCGCGCGCCGATTCAATCCCGGGACTGGAAATCCTGGCAGATGATGTACGGTGCACGCACGGGGCAACCGTGGGCAAATTAGAGCAAGAGCCGCTGTTCTACCTTAAGTCGCGCGGTATCCCGCCTAAAGACGCAGAAAGACTGGTGGTGGAGGGCTTCTTTGATCCCATCATGCAGCGCATTCCATATGAAGGCGTACGTGAGAGATTCCACCAGGCAATTTTAGAAAAGATGGGGTAGGGCGCACCGGAAAGAATTTCCGGTGAAAAATCAATCGAAGGGATTTGTGTCAGGAAATAAAATGGCGAACAAGACAAAAAAAAACAATAAAAAAGTTTAAAGGCATCGGTGAAAGTCGTTACCCGTCCGATCCGAAATCGTCCAACCGCAATTGTTGCGAAAAGCTCGGCGAAGAAAGTTGTAAAGGCTACGACTACGACTAAAAGCATTTCCAATACAGGCCAGGCGGTCAAAACCAAGATCCACTCGACACATCCCTCGCGAGTGCCGCGTGTGACAAGCTCCAATTCGGCTGCCCACCGCCAGGCGGTGCGCCTGGCACGTGCTCCTCAGTTCACCTATATGAATGCGCCAGGTTTGGAAGACGTTTTCGATGTCGGCGGTGTGGTCGAGGTTTTTTGCGACCATGAACAGTCCGGTGAACGTGTGAGAGGGTGGATCAAAGGCACTGTTGTTCAAGTGGACAACAAGCTGGTTGCGGTGCAATTCCGCTCTAATGTATTTCTGACCGATGGCTGGATGGTTCCGGACCGCATCCTTTGGTATTCGCTCACCTCGGACCAGATCCGTTCCGCGACGATCGGTAAAAAGGGAAGCAAAAAAGTCATCCCTAGTTATTAGAGATCGAAGAAAAGCAAGGTATGACAAGAAGAGCTGTGTGTAACCACTATGACTTTTGACGTTAATCGCATCCGTCAGGATTTTCCCATTCTCAACCGAGAAGTCAGGCCAGGGGTGAAGTTAGTGTATCTCGATACGACCGCAACATCACAGAAGCCTGAGGTCGTGATCGAAGCGATGAATACCTTCTATCGACACTCCAATGCCAATATCCATAGGGGCGTTCATACCCTCGCAGAAGAAGCGACTGGCATGTATGAGCAGGCGCGCATAAAAATCGCCAAGTTCATAAATGCCGGCTCCCCTCACCAGGTAATCTACACTCGCAACACTACCGAGTCGATAAACCTGGTGGCTTACACCTGGGCGCGCGCAAATTTGAAACCGGGCGACCTGATCATTCTGACCGAGATGGAACACCACAGCAACCTGGTCCCATGGCACATTTTGGCGGCAGAACGCGGCGTCAGACTTGAATTCATCCCAGTGCTGGATGATGGATTGCTCGACCTTGAGGCTTACCGTTTGCTTCTTAAGCAGAGCCCGAAGCTGGTCTCGTTTACACATATGTCGAACGTCCTGGGCACGATCACGCCAGCAGCCGAGATCATCAAGCTGGCTCACGAGGCCGGTGCAATAACCGTTCTGGATGCGGCGCAGTCCGTCCCACATACTAAAGTGGACGTCCAGGCTCTCGACGTTGATTTCATGGCTTTCTCGGCACACAAGATGTGCGGTCCGACCGGCATTGGGGTGTTGTACGGGAAAACCAAATTGCTGGAGGATATGCCGCCATTTTTGGGCGGCGGCGATATGATCAAGGAAGTTAAATTGCGGTCATTCCGTCCGAACACAGTACCGTCCAAGTTCGAGGCCGGCACACCCGCCATCGCAGAATCGGTCGGGTTCGGTGCTGCTGTGGATTACCTATCATCAATCGGCATGGACGAAATAGCCGGACACGAGCATGAGATCATCGAATACGCGCTGGAACGATTGGAAGAGGTGCCGGGTTTGAAAATCTTTGGCCCGCCTGCTTCCCAAAAGGGGGGCGTGGCCTCCTTCACTTTTGACGGCATCCATCCACATGACGTTGCACAAATACTCGACCGTGACGGTGTTGCCGTGCGCGCTGGACACCACTGCGCGCAGCCCCTACACGAGAAATTTGGAATTTCTGCAACTACGCGCGCCAGTTTCTACCTCTATTCGACCAAAGAAGAGGTAGATACCTTGATCAACGGCCTCTATAATGTTAAAAAAGTGTTCGGTTAATCGGAGACCTTTGAGTCTGCAGGAGAAATATGGACGACCTCTATCGTGAAGTCATCATTGAACACTATAAGAATCCAGCTTTTCGCGGGAGATTAAACCCGAAAGATATTTCGTTCGAAGACAGCAATCCTTTATGCGGCGATCATATCGTAATCGACCTGAAGGTGGACGAAAATAACAAAGTGGCAGACGCGCGCTTCGACGGCCACGGATGCGCCATCTCCCAAGCATCTGCAGACTTGCTCCTGGAATCCATTATCGGTAAATCCATCGATGAGGTGAAGGCACTTAATAAACAAACTATCCTCGACTTGCTTGGCATCGACCTCGGTCCCGTCCGCCTAAAATGTGCGCTTCTTTCTTTGAAGGTATTAAAGGCCGGCGTTTACGGCCTGGGCGAAGCCAGCGATGAGTTGGTCGAGTAGGTATGTTTAATTACAGCACAGTCGATGAATCCAAAGTCGAATTTCTTGAAATTGCCCCCGCCAGCGAGCTGCCTGACGGTGAGAGGTTGTTCGTCGAAATTGGGGGCAAGCCGATCGTGATCTTTAAAATTGCCGGCCAGTTTTTCTCAATCGCCGATGTGTGCTCCCACGATGACGGGCCAGTTGGAGAGGGCTTGTTGGAGGGATATAATATTACCTGCCCGCGGCATGGAGCCCAGTTCGACGTACGGACCGGAAAAGTAGTCCAAATGCCGGCCGTTGTTGACATTCCGGCGTATCCCGTCAGAGTGATGGACGGAATGATACAACTCGGCGTTCCGAAAGAATAAAGTAATTACTTACTTTACCGAGGAGCCTGTGAGTAAATACGAATAAAAATAAATTAACCGGGGATGAACGAAGATGAACAAAGATTTTACTGATTCTTTGACTTACTGATGCTTGAAAGACAAAGGTCCTTGCCAGGTGTGTCATTGGAGGAACGTTCTTCAGCGACGATGCAATTCCAAGCCGGAATCTAGCCGAGAATTTCTATGAACACAGGGGATTGCTTCCTGACAGGACGCTTCGCGATCGCAAAAAGCGCTCGCACCAAGAAGTGCGCTTGGTATCTTCGACAATGGCATGAATCTTGGGACATTCTTAATTCAAACATCACTAGGCTACTCTTTCTACCAATCACCCGCATAGGTTATGCTATAAGGTCTGGTCATTTTTTCAATCCTGGCACGGCGTAATTCGACAAGCTGACGGAGAGCGAGGTTATCGTGTGCAATCCATGATGCGAACAGCTCGCCTGCTGAAAGAGTGCCGAATTCCGACGTGTATATCGAATCCCAATTCGCGTTCGATAAGCCCTTCAGCCACTCCAGGGATTTACTCCGTTCCACGAAAAACTTCTCCTTCATGTCCCTGAAATCCTTTTCGTTATATTTTCGAGACGTAACCCAGACGGCCGGGTCAATTTGATGCCACTTCTGATCCGGGCGGTTTAGAATAAGATCCAAATGCTCCCGGAAGTCCTCACGTTCTTCATCGTAAAGATGACAAAGCGTCTCAAGGATGGACCATGACCCCTCGTTGGGCTTGACCTGGGCTTCTTCCTGCGTTAAGCCAGCCAAAAAAGTGAGAATCATGTCGGTGCTGTTGACAAGCTCAAGATAAAGAATCTCGAATTTCATCCCACCCCTCACTATTTGCAAGTCTCGAACTTTCCCACAATACGTAAAATATCAAAACCCTCTGCGAAGGGTATTTCTGCCAATGCACCATGACGGATCGAGATCGAGCGAGTCAATTCGCTATTGAAATAATACTTATCCCGGTACGTCTCATACTGGGATAATGCTTCAATTTTTGCATTGACATCTTCTTCCGATACTTCCACCAGAAAATGAGGAAAGAAGCCGTAGGAAGAACGGACGACATCGAACCCCAAGAGCGTGATACCCCGGAAGGCCCGCAGGGATTCTTCCGTCATCGTGTTATGGTCCTGGTGGACGTCCTGGCGGCTGTGGACAAATATGATGTCGGGCTGGAATTCTTCACGTAATTTCAAAAAGTATTCCAAGATATCCTGACGGGCGTCAGGAAAAATCCTGGTAGTGAATCGTCCAAAGACCGCGTTTTCGCGCGGCACCCCCAGAATATCCATGCTTTTATAATGTTCATCAACCACATTCTTCAATGAGGGATTCTTCTGGTTGTCCGAGAGGGTCACGCAGTGCACTTGACTAATCGGAGCGATATGATGAATCAACGCCCCGCAACCCAGTTCTATATCATCCGGATGTGCGCCAAGAAAAAGAGTACGTTTGCCGTAGAAGATCATGGGCTTATTTGGTTGCCAAAATCCCGCCGACGACCTTCGTCATCACCAACTTGCCGTCACGGTCGTACCACTTACTGGCCACCTCTTCAATGGACTTGATCAGGGCCTCGTATTCCTCCCTACCGTTGAACATGGATGTCCACAGTTTACGGTCTTCCGATAGGGAGGCGCGGGTGTAATCCATGAACGGTTCGACCACGGGGAAAGTAATGGGATTCTCGAAGGTCAATAATACCGTCTTGAAAAACAACCCTTCAATGGTCTTGTAAATATCGCCTTTGAAGCGCGAGGAGCCCGGCATGGGCGGGATCGGCCGGTTGGTAGCTTCTTTAATGATGTCATAGAACATCTTTTTGTTCTCAGGCAGGGGACCCGTGACGAACAGCTGCCCACCGGGCTTCAACACGCGCCTGGCCTCGCCAAAAGTAAAACCCAAATCAGAGGCATAATAAATCGCGAAGGCGCTCGAGACCAGGTCGAAAGTGTCATCCGTAAACTCGAAGCGCTTATTAAAATCGAGAAACTGAAATGTGATTTTGTCGCTGCGTTCGGTATTTCTTGTGCGCGCCTTTTCGAGCAGTTCATTGGAAAAATCCCCGCCGATAATCTCCGACTGGCGCTTTGTGAAATCGCTATATAAGAAAC
>Ga0182027_10012528_pt1 | contig 11903 bp, 9 predicted proteins | sample 712E1DmetaG_FD_121300 | JGI IMG/M metagenome (GOLD analysis project Ga0182027, IMG submission 121300) | Permafrost microbial communities from Stordalen Mire, Sweden - 712E1D metaG (Illumina Assembly) | ecosystem: Environmental > Terrestrial > Soil > Wetlands > Permafrost | place: Sweden...
CTCGCCCGAAAGCGTTGCGAGAACCACGGCCTTGACGCCGTCGATCGTCGCGACGACCGGTGAGCTCATCCATGTGGAGCCGAGTCTCTTGAGGGTCCACAGCGGACTTTCGAAATGGGGGATGTGTGTCACGCGCGTCCCGTTGGGTACGCCGGAGGGAGTGGAGGTTCGCACGCCGGCCGAAGCCGCCGAGAAGGTAGGGACGGTGAAAGCAGCGATCAAGCAGGCGGCAGCTACGAACGGCAGCAGGCCCCGGTGTGCCATCACCCGTCTTGGACCCATGTCACAATGGCGAACGTGGCGGAAGTCCATGGGGCAAGACTACCAGAATCTCACTGATAGTGATGCGCTCAACACTTAACGTGGCTTTTCGCCGGAAAGGCAAGGCACGCCTCGCCTTTGTCGCACCGCGTTATGGGGACACCGTGGTCGGCGGCTCGGAGGCCGTCGTGCGTGAGGCGGCGCAGGGCCTCGCCGAGCGCGGTTACGAAGTCGAGGTACTGACGACCTGTGCGCAGGATCACTTCACGTGGGCGAACGAGTTCCCGCCAGGCGTCAGCACAGATGGGAGCGTGACTGTCCGACGGTTCCCGACCATCCAGGACCGGGACCACGGCCGGTGGAACCGGATCCAGGAGCGCCTCCTGTCGGGAGACCAGCTGGATGAGTCCGAGGAGCTGGCCTGGTGCAACGGGCGCTTCCGTGTCCCGGACCTATACCTCTACCTCGCCGGCCACGCCGAGGAGTACACGGCGATCGTGTTCTCGCCTTACCTGTTCTGGTCGACCCTCTATTGCACTGGGATCGCGCCCGAACGGACAGTCCTCATGCCCTGCCTGCACGACGAGCCATACGCCTACCTTCGATCCGTGGCCGCTGCACTGGCGTCGTCTGCGGCTGTCTGGTTCCTCTCCGAGCCGGAGCACCAGTTGGGCCATCGGCTCGCGCCGGTAGCTGCTCACCATTCGGTGATCGGCGCGGCCGTCAAGATACCTGAGGCCTACGACCGAGAAGGCTTTCGCGAACGGCACGACCTCCGTCGCCCGTACGTGCTGTACGCGGGCAGACGTGAGGGTGGCAAGGGCTGGCAGGAACTGATGGCCGGTTTTGGGATCGCAGCTCGCCGCCACCGCTTGCCGTTCGATCTCGTGACCATCGGGGTGGGCCACGTTCAGGCGCCGTCGTCGCTCGAGCATCGGATCGTCGATCTCGGCCATCTGGCGCCCATCGAGGTGCCGGACGCCTTTGCCGCCGCGGACGCCTTCTTGCAGCCCAGCGCGAACGAGAGCTTCTCGCGCACGATCATGGAGGCCTGGCTCGCCGAGACAGTCGTCATCGCGAGCAGCGCGAGCGATGTCGTCACCTGGCATTGTGAGCGGTCCGGAGGAGGCCTCGTCTACGCCGACGAGCTTGAGCTCGGCCAGTGCTTGCGGTTTGTCGCAGAAGCGCCGGAACAAGCCGCGCAGCTTGCCCGCAAGGGGCGCGACTACGTGCTCGCCAATTACAGGTGGCCGTTGGTGCTCGACGCCATGGAGCGCTCGCTGGAGGTCTTCCTGTGAGATCGAGCGAGCGGCCGAGGCGCGGGCCTAACGGGGACAGGCCCATGAGAGTCCTGGTCGTCGGTTCGCTTCCCCCGCCGGAGCGTGCACGCGCCGAGGCCTTGCGGACGGAGGTCGTCAGTCTGCTTGCCGAAGGGCACATGGTCGAGATCGTCGCGCCGGATCCGGTTGCAACTGCCCATCGTTATATGACCACGCCTGGGATACCGGGATGCGTTCGGCTCGCGACGATGCTTTCAGGCTTCGACTCGGTTGTCGTGCAGTTGCAGCCGGGCCTACCGGTGCGGGCGCGAGCCGGACGGTGCGAGCGAGCGCTGTCTCTGGTCGCGTTCTCGTTCGCTTTGCGCTGTGGGCGTCAGGTCGTGATTCGCCTTGAGCGACTGGACGACCTCCCTGGCGGTCCCAGCGGGCGTGCGGCTCTTCTTCTCTGGCGCAGCGCGGAGCGGATCGTGGTCGGAGGCGAGGATCAGCGAGCTGCTTTTGTTACTGCCGTGGGGAGACCGGGAGAGCGCTTGGTCGTCTGCTCCCACGATGCGCGTGAGGTCGATGCCGACGACGGCGGATGGGGCGAGGGGACCGACGCTTCAACCGAGAACGTGCTCGAGCTCGTGCGCATGAGGGCGGCTCGGGAAAGGCGAGAGCTCACGGCGACCGAGCCGGCACACTTTGCCGGTTGGGACAGGCTTGCGACACCAGGAATCGCAATGACCGAGCTGGACTCGCCCGTGCTGGGGCTCCCCGAGGCACAGAGCAAGCTCGGCGACCTCGCTCGCTCTGTTCTGGCAGCCGCCGACCGGCGACCGTTGCTACAGCCGGCGGCAATGGCTGCTCGCGTTGCTTATCGGAGCATTTCCTCCGTGCTTGGACGAGACCGGTCCGACTAGGGACGCCCGGGCTCGCGGGGCTCGACCACAGTGGTCGTCATCCGGCCACGGCCGAGGTCTCGTCGAGGATGTCGAGAAGCGCACGCGCGGCGGCCTCGAATGTATGGGCACCGGCGTAGCTACGTGCCCCCTTGCTGAGCGCTCCTCGCGCCGCCGGGTCGTCGAGGAGCCCCCTGCAAGCCTCCGCGAGATCGGTAGCGGTGACGTCCACCGGGACCTTGAAGGCGACATCATCAGGCAGCTCGCCCATCCAGCCGATGTCGGTCACGATCATGGGCACCCCGCAAGCGAGGCAGTCGCCGACTGCGGCGGACGCCTCGCCTGAGAAGGAAGCCCGCAGTTGCACCGTGAGCTCGGCCCGCTCCAACCAGTCCAGGTAGACCTCGGCCTCGACTCGGCCGGTGATGAACAGCCGTCCGTCCAGGCCGAGGGCCTCACCGAGCCCTCCGAGATCGCGGGCCAACTCGTCGCTGACGGGCCCGACGAGGGCAAGCACGAGGTCTGGGTGGTTCGCCGCCAATGCTGCGAAGCAGCGTAAGAGCTTGTGGGGCTGCTTGATCGGGTCGACGATCCCGAAGCTGGCAAGGACCCGAGCCCCTGGCTCGATGCAGGCAACCTCAGAGGCTGCAGTGCCTCCGGTTCGGAGGATCTCAGTGGCGAACCCGACGACGCCGACGCGTGTCGCGAGGCCCGGTCCCGCTTCGACGCGCGCCAGGCGGGCGGCGGCCTCCGAGGTGACGAGGAAGCGGTCGGCGAGACCGATGACCTCGCGCGCCATGAGCAGGCCGTAGCGTTCTGCCTCGGTCGCGGTGACCTCGCCCGACGAGGCCAGTCCCTCGGGTAGGAGCGGCCCATAGATCCGCCGGAGCGTGCCGGCAACCCCTTCCGGCACGGCTGCTCTCGAGCCTGCTGCGAAACGATGCAGGCCACTCAGCCTCACGTCGTGGGCCAGGACCATCCCGCTTCGGCGGCGGAGCGATGCCAACGCCGCCGTGTGGAACTCGCTGTTGCCGAGGACATAGACGACCTCGTCGTACCCCGCGGTGGCGGCTTCCATGCTGAGAAAGCGGCGCGCGTCGTAGATCGCGAGTCCCGACGGCGCGCGGGGGGGCCCGAGCCAGAAGTCGAAGCCGTCGGCGAAGCAGTCGATGTCGAGATCACCGAGAGCGGACAGTTCTTCGACCAGGCGGAAGCTGTAGTTCGCGATCCCGGAGGCCACGGGCGGGAACGGCGAGACTATCGCGATCCGACGACGGCGCCGCCATGGCCGGCCGGGCCGGGCCAGCAGTGCCTCGTAGACCGCGGCGGTCCGATTCGCAACGTCTGCCCACGTCATTCGCGTAGCGGAGGCGTGCTGACGCGACGCTTCGCGGAACGCCTCGTCGCACAGCGCTTGTTCGATCGCAACGCTGATCGCCGCCGGACTGGATGGATCGAAACGAGCTTGGGGCGCGACGAGATCTCGCAGGGGACCCACATCCGACACGATCGCGACAGCGCCGCACGCCATTGCCTGTGCGACCGGGAGGTCGCAGCCCTCCAAGAGCGAAGGGAAGCACAGCAGCTCGGTCGCCTGGTAGAGGCGAAGCATTGCCTCCTCCGACACATCTCCCGTGCACAGGACCCGGCCGCCGATGCCCTCGGCGGCCGCCAAGTGACGGAAATGGCGTGCCGTCAGTTCGGGGAACTGACCGGAAACGACGAGTTGGCGCGTGTTGCGCAATGCCTCAGGCAAGCGGGCGAAGGCAACGATGAGCGCCTCGACGTTGTCGCCGCCGTCGCTTCGGGTGGGGTACAGGACGAAGGAGGGCTCGAGGTCGGGCACGCATGCCTGAGCCAGCGAGCGGGCGTTCTCCGACGACGGCGCGGGCGCGAATCGCCGCGCCGTGACCGCGCCGACCATGTGCAGCCTCTCCAGGTCGACACCGAGGTTCCTCACCAGCGACCGACTCGTCTCCGGTGAGATCGTGAGCAGTGCGTCGGCGGCACGCAGTACCTCCAGACGGCCCGAGTACCCAGTGCGCTGCCGGAGGTCGTCCAGGGATGAGCGATTGTGCTCGAGAGGGAAGAGGTCGTGCACCGTCGCGCAGAACCGCAGCCCCCGCTCGTGGGCCCATAGAGGCCATACACGGCCGATCGGAACCGCGAGATCGAAGGGCGAGAGCACATGGAGCACGCGAGCTTCTGGAACCACCGCGTCAGGCGCCCCCGCGTAGTCGACCTTTCCCGAACCCAGGAGGGGTCCAAGATCGCCGGGCGGAGGCAGGTCAGGATTCAGCAGGTACCGACCGACCAGCCGAGGGTGCCCTCGCTCGAGGGCGACCGCGAGCTCGTAGGCATACCGGGCGACCCCCCGGTCCCGCAAGCCCGGGCTCTGGAGTGCCTGAAGGTCGACTACGACGGGGCCGGGGGTCACGCTGGAAAGGCCGGGCCTCAGTGCTGCGACGGGTTCCCGGAAGCAGAAGGCGCTCCTGTGACCTCGTCGCGAGGGTGCTTCTTCGAGCTCTCGCTGGATCCGAGCGCTGTCGCCCCGGCCGTGCTGAGCTGGCGGAGCGAGTCTTCGACCTCGTCGAGACGGCTCGAGGAAGTAGCGAGAAGACGCCCGAGGAGCTCGGTGGTCTGGTTCCCCATTTCGACCTGCCCTCTGACGACGTCGGTCAGTTCTGCAACCTGGTCCTGCAGCCGGGTGACGCGTTCGAGCACTTCGGCGAGCGGCAGCGTGACACGTCCGTCGAACTTCTTCGTCAAGCTGGTCTTCGCTTGGCGCCAACCTCGGTGGCCGATGGACGCCACGGTCAATCGCCTCCTTCGGTGCGCTCGTCTCGCAGTGGAGCTTACCGGGTTGTGCCCAAGCGAGGTGATGAGGCTGGCCGGGGCGGACCTCGCCGCGTAGGCCGGGAACAGCCTTTCTTGACTAGGGTGCGGGGGATGAAAGTTGCACCGATGGCTCCGCTGCTCGCTGCGCGTGCTGGCGACGAGCGGCAGCTCCCCTCGCGCGTGGTCTCCGCGAAGGTAAGCCTCCGTAATCGGTTCATCGAGATCTGGCAGGCGCGCGAACTGATCGTGTTTCTCGTCCGCAAGGAACTGAAGGTTCGCTACAAGAACAGCGTCCTCGGCTTCCTGTGGTCGTTCCTGAACCCCGCGCTGATCCTTTGCGTCTACTACGTGGTGTTCAAGTACTTTCTGAACAACCACATCTTGTTGTTCGCGATCTACCTGTTCGCGGGGCTCCTGCCCTGGAACCTGTTCAACAACTCGCTGCTCGGCTCGGCAGGGGTGCTCGTCGCCCAGGCAGGGATCGTGAAGAAGGTCTCGTTCCCCCGCGAGATCCTGGCCCTTGCCCAGGTGGGCACCGCGATCTGCTACTTCTTCTTCCAAGCCTGCATCATGCTGGCCTTCCTCATCGGGTTCCGGGTCATGCCGGACTGGAAGTTCCTGCCCGTGATGCTCCTCGCTCTGGTCTGTGATGTCGTGTTCTCGGCGGCGCTCGCTGTCTTCCTCTCGGCGGTCACCGTCTACTTGCGCGACGTCCAGCACCTCATCGAGGTTGCACTCGTGGCGCTGTTCTTCAGCGCGCCGATCGTCTACATGTTCACCACTGTCGGTCAAAAATTGGCGCACCACGGCGTCTTGTGGGTCTACTTCCTGAACCCCTTGGTCACAATCGTGCTCTCCTTTCAGCGGTTCATCTATGGAACGGTGGCGCCGCGCGACAACCCCATTCCGATCCCGAGCTACGGGGAGCACTGGTATCTGGCCGCGCTCGCGATCATCTTGGTCGTCTCCGTATTGCTCTTCCTGCTTGCGATGCTTGTCTTCGGCAGGATCGAGGGCAACTTCGCCGAGGAGCTCTGAGTACTTCTGCAAACAGCAATCGACGTTCAGCACCTCTCGAAGCGATTTCGCCTCTACAAGGAGAAGTACACCTCTTTGAAGGAGCGGATACTTCACGCCGGGCACGTGCCTTTCGAGGACTTCTGGGCGCTCAGGGATCTTGAATTCGAGATCCCCACCGGCGAGACGCTCGGGATTATCGGCCGGAACGGCTCCGGCAAGTCGACCTTGCTCAAATGCATCGCCGGCATCTTGCAGCCCACTTCGGGCCAGATCGTCGTCCGCGGGCACGTCGCCGCGATGCTCGAGCTCGGCGCCGGCTTTCAGCCCGAGCTGTCAGGAAGGGACAACATCTTCCTGAACGCCTCACTGCTGGGCCTCTCGCGCCGCGAGATCTAGCGTCGCTTCGACGACATCGTCGCGTTCGCGGAGCTCGAGGAGTTCATCGACAACCAGGTTCGTTTCTACTCTTCGGGCATGTATGTGCGCCTCGGCTTCGCGGTCGCGGTGAACGTCGAGCCTGACGTGTTGCTCATCGACGAGGTACTCGCCGTCGGGGACGAACGATTCCAGCAGAAGTGCATGGAACGCGTGCATCAGTTCCAGACCGAGGGCCGGACGATCGTGGTCGTGTCGCACTCCGCGGACGTCATGCGCCAGGTCTGCGATCGCGTCGTGGTGCTCGAAAATGGCAAGGTCTTGACTGTTGCTCCGCCGGGCGAAGCGATCAGGGCGTTCCGCGACTGCCTGCTTGCCGGGGACGTGCCCGTCGCGTTGCCGGCAGAGGAACCTGACCCTGCCGAAACCGTCGAAGCCGTCGTCCAACCGGAGAGGCGTGTCGTGATCACCGATGCGGCCGCCCGCCATTCCGGCCCACCCGGCCGTGGCTTTCTCGTCCCCGGGGACTCTTTTCGCCTCGAGCTCCGGTTCCAGGTGAACGAGCCGCTCACCAACGTGGCGTTCGGCTGCGAGATGATCAACTCAAGCGGCGCCCCCGTGTTCAACTGCGACAGCGCGATGCCCGAGATCAGCCAGGTTCATGATCTCGAGCCGGGTCGCTACCGCGTGGAATTCGATTTCGACCGGCTTCCGCTGCTCGACGGGTCTTTCACGGTCAATGCTCGGATTCAAGATGCCGGTGGCGGTGTCGTTCACGCCCGCCTCGAGCCCGCCGCCACCTTCGAGGTCGTGAACCCCGGAGGGGCGACCGGGTCTGTGGCGTTGCCGCTTCGGATCGAGCTCTCTTCTTCGCTCGAACCCGGTTCGGCGACAGCGGTTGCCGGATGACTTCCGGAGTCGTCGCGGAGATCGAAGCAGAGGTGAGGCAACTGCGTGCAAGCGGGCGGGTCCCGCCCGGGCTCGAGGACGAGCTCGATAGGTGCTTCGAGGAGGCCGCGGAGGCGAGCTTGGCTGCACGGATACCGGTGACGGCCAGCGACTCCTGGTTCACCAGCGGCCACTCCATCGCCGGCCTGGCGAGTCCCGTGAGCCTGGCGCAGCTTGGCAAGCAGGCGACGATGATGGCTCGCCGGCGGTTGGGTCCGTCGTTTCGCCGTCTCGAGCGCCGAACCTCGCTCGGCGTGGCCTGGGCCGGCGCGGCGGCATCGATTCAAGCGCACGTCACCGCGGACCACTTGGAAAGGCTCGCCGCACGCTCGCCACTGGCTTCCCGTGTCCTCTCGGCAGCTCGACCCGGTGAGTCGATTGCGTCAGGTGCCGGGATCGTGCATCCGTCGATCGAAGGCCCGCTCTTGGCCTGGGTGCTCGAGCGCTTGAGCGCCGCGGTGCTCGAGCGATCTCGGGAAGCCCCCGGTCTCGTGCTGCACACCGAGTGCGGTGACGGGCGGCTCGTGGAGGCGCTTGTTGCCCGAGGTCTCGACGCGCGAGGTGCTGATCCCCGCTGGCCGGCTCGAGCCGACGGCGGCACGAGAATCCTCGCGGCTGGCGCCTTGGAGTACCTTGGCGCGACCGTGAGCGGCACGCTCGACGGGCTGTTGTTGACCGGCGTGGTAGATCGCCTTCGGCCAGGCGCGGCTCGCGTGTTGGTACAGCTCGCTGCGCGCAGTCTCGCCCCAGGAGGCATCGTCGTGCTCGTGAGCGCACGGCCCGAAGCTGCCGTCGCGACAGACCCGGTCGCCGCCGACCTCGCGGCCGGCCGACCGCTACACCCGGTTACGTGGTGCCACCTCCTCGCACGCAGCGGGCTCTGCGAGCTGGCCGTGTTCGAGCATGATGAGAGCGACCCGGACGTCTTCGCCGTCTCGGCACGGCGTGCGGTTCCGGCCCTGCTTGCTGAGGACGGCCATCCATGAGGACGCGACCGGTCCGAATCGACCAGGTCATTCCTTCCATCGTCGAACGTGACGCTGTCAGTCATCACACGCTCGAGGCCCAGCGGGTGCTGCACTCGCTGGGGTTTGTTTCGGAGATCTACGCATGCAACATGGGGCTGGGGCTCGCGGGTCGAGTCCACCCCCTCAAGGACCTGCCTCGCGAGCGGGGCGAGCACCAATGGGTCTGCTACCAGGCCTCGATCGGCTCGCCAGCTGCTGACGCGATCGCCTCGCACCCAGGCTTGAAGCTCGTCGACTATCACAACATCAGTCCTTCCGAGCTGGTCGAGCGATGGATGCCCCACCTTGGTGAAGAGGTCCGGCTCGGGCGCAGGCAACTGGCTGAGCTGGCGCCAATTGTTGAGCTCGGCTTTGCCGACTCGGAGTTCAACCGTGCGGAGCTCGAGGACGCTGGCTATCGTCGCACCGCGGTCGCCCCGCTCATGGTCGACACCTCCAACTTGTACTGTCCACCCGATCGGCGGGTGGTCGACCGCCTCGAGTCCGCACGCGCACTCGGTGGGCACGACTGGCTCTTCGTCGGACAGATGTTGCCGCACAAGGCTCATCACGACGTCTTCAAGGCGCTCGCGTGCACCCGGAGGATGTTCGATCCGGACGCCCGCTTGCACTTGGTCGGCCGGGAGAGCTGTCCGGCGTACGCGGACGCGCTGCACAGGTACGTGTCCGCGCTCGGCCTGACAGCAGCGGTTGAATTCGCAGGCTCGATCAGTCCCGGTGAGCTCGCCGCCTACTACTCGAGCGCGGACGTGCTCGTGTGCTGCTCGGACCACGAGGGATTCTGTGCGCCGTTGCTGGAGGCCATGCACCACCGGCTACCGGTGGTCGCTTATGGCGTCGCTGCAGTTCCCGAGACGGTGCTCGACGCCGGGATCGTCCTGCCCTCGAAGTCGCCCGTGCTCGTCGCAACCGCTGTCCAGCGCGTGCTCACCGACCACCAGCTACGCGACGCGTTGGTGCGCGCGGGACTGGAGCGCACTCGAGCAAACAGTGTCGACGGCGCCAGGCGCGCCTTCGCGCAGGCGATCGAGCAGGTGCTGCAGGCCGCTTGAGTGCGCCGCGAGAGCGACGTGACTTGGTACCGGAAGGTACTTGTCGTAGGTGAGGGTCCCGGCGGTGAGGATGGTCCCCGAGCGCGAAGTGAGCGGGATCAACGGCCACAGCACTAACATTGCTCACATCCGCAACATCAAGCGGTGTTCCGCTGTACTCGTATGTGTGTCGCTCGGAGTCCCGGCCGGGCCGCTCCTCCTCACCGGGAGTGCTGCTGCGACGGCGCGTTCTTCGCTCGCGCCGTTCCCCGCGCCGAACGTCGATTTCGTTGGCCTCGGCAACGGTTCCGGGCTCGGCATGGGTCAGTGGGGAGCCTTCGGATACGCAGCTCTCGGTCACGCGCCCTACCGATGGATCCTCGCCCACTACTACGGCGGAACGACCCTGTCACCCGGTGACAACCTGGTGTCGAAGGACCCGAGGATCTCCGTGGATCTCAACGAGAACGACGGAGATCCCGTTGTCGTCACCAGTGGGTCCGCGTTCTCCTTCGGTGGGCATTCGTTCCTTGGTGGCCAAGCTGTCCGGGCAGTGCTGTCGTCGGGCCGGTGGACCCTCTCAGACGCCGCGGGGTGCTCGTCGACGAAATGGGCGCGTGTCGCGTCAAACCTGGTGAACCCGGTCGCCGTGCCGTCTTCGGTGCAGCCTTCCGCAACCTTGAACGAGGTGCTGACGGTCTGCGAGGGCAACGGCGTCGATCTTGCCGTTCGCGGGACGGTCGAGGCGTACGGCTCGCCCCGTGGCGCGGTCACGCTCAGCATCCTCCCGGTCGAGGAATACGTCCGCAGCGTCATCTCCGCTGAGGTGTCGTGGTCGTGGGGCCTCTTCGGAGGCAGTGACGGCTCTCCTCAGGGCCGTCCGTGGGGTTTTCAGGCACTCGAGGCGCAGGCCGTCGCGACGCGGTCCTACGTCGCGGCCGAGCTCGCTTCGGGGGGCTGGGCACCGTATGCGACTGCGTGCGACTCCTACTGCCAGTCGTACCCGGGCATGGCGAATGAGAGCCCCATCTTGAACGCGGCAGCCACCGACACTGCGGGCCAGATCCTCGAGCAGCCCGGCACGCCCGGAGCACCCGGAGCGCCCGTGACGCCCGGAGCGCCCGGGACGCCGGTGTTTGCCGAGTACTTCGCGTCCTCTGGCGGCTACACCGTCAGCGGCCGGTTTCCCAGCGTGGTGGACCGCGGCGACGTGGTTTGCATCAAGAGCGGTTATTACACATGCAATCCGTGCCACAAGTGGTGGGCGTCGGTGCCGGTGCGCTCTGTCGAGAAGACGTTCCCATCGGTGGGCAGGCTCGCCGCAGTGGAGGTGACGCAGCGCAATGGTCTCGGGTCCCTCGGCGGCCGGGTGGAGAGTGTCGAGATCGTCGGTACGACAGGCGCCAAGGTCTCGGTATCCTCGTACGCGTTGGGATCATTGCTTGCGGGGAACAACCCGCATTACTGCGTTTCTGACTGGTACGGGGTCACCAACGGTCCTTGAGATCCCCGGGGTGGGCTCGCACTGGTTTCACGGGGAGGCGGCATGGAGGTCCGGGACAGGCTCTATATCGACGGCGCGTGGGTCGCTCCGGCGCGCACCGACACAATCGACGTTCTCGACTCGACCACCGAGGAGGTCATCGGCACGATCCCCAGTGGTACCGCCGCCGATGTCGACCGCGCGATCCGGGCGGCGCGTGCCGCATTCGAGGGATGGGCCCGGATCTCGGCGCCCGAGCGGGCGAAGTACACATCGCGTATAGCTGAAGGCCTCGGCGTCCGCATGACCGAGATCAGTCAGCTGATCGCCCGCGAGGTGGGCACGCCCGTCAACCTCTCGGCGATCATCCAGGTCGGCCTGCCGATCGCGACCTTCGCTTCGATGGCCGAGATCGTCGACCAGGTCCCGTGGGAGGAAACGGTCGGAAACTCGCTGGTTGTACGTGAGCCGGTCGGGGTTGTCGGTGCCGTCACGCCGTGGAACTATCCTCTCCACCAGATCGCCGCCAAGGTGGCTCCGGCGCTGGCAGCCGGCTGCACCGTCGTGCTCAAGCCGAGCCAAGTGGCACCGCTGAACGCATTCGTTCTTGCCGAGCTCATGCACGAGATCGGCTTGCCACCTGGCGTCTTCAACCTGGTCTCGGGAACCGGCCCAGAGGTTGGCGAGGCCATCACCTGCCATCGGGAAGTCGACATGGTGTCGTTCACCGGGTCGACTCGTGCCGGGAAGCGGGTCGC
>Ga0182027_10012529_pt1 | contig 11903 bp, 13 predicted proteins | sample 712E1DmetaG_FD_121300 | JGI IMG/M metagenome (GOLD analysis project Ga0182027, IMG submission 121300) | Permafrost microbial communities from Stordalen Mire, Sweden - 712E1D metaG (Illumina Assembly) | ecosystem: Environmental > Terrestrial > Soil > Wetlands > Permafrost | place: Sweden...
GCGATCGCCATAGGGCTGGCACTCGACGACGAGGGGTAGGCCGCGATGACGCGAATCAACCTTCTACCACCCGAAGAACGATCGAGGGCCGCGCGCGAGCAGGGTCTTCTGCTGACCATCGTCGGGCTCATCGTCCTGGTGGTCGCGCTCGGCGCCGTTTACTTCATGTCGGTCCGCCAGGTGTCCGCCAAGCAGGACCAGGTCAATACCGTCGCCGCCCAGATCGACGTGGCCAACGTCCGGCTCGCCGCGCTGAAGCCGTATGCGACCCTTCAGGTCCAGCGGCAGGCCATGACGGTCACGGCCGCGCAGATCCTGAACGCCAGGGTCATCCTGTCGAACGTGCTCGAAGAGGTCAGCCTGCTGATCCCGTCGGGCGTGTCGCTGCAGTCGATGAGCCTGACCGTGCCGCCTTACATGGTCGCCGGCTCCAGCGACTCGAGCGCGGGGGCGAGCTCGACGACGCTCGGCACCGACCTCAGCCTGACCGGCGACGCGACTGGCGCCACGCTCTACGCCGCCCACGATCAGGTCGCCACTCTGCTGACCCAGCTCGGCCTCATGCCGCAGATCATGAACATCAAGCTCGCTTCGTCGACACGTTCGTCGACAGGCGGCACGACCCCCGACGTCACCTTCACCATTTCCGCCAGCCTGCGGCCCTTTGCGACCACGCCGCCGCTGGCCCCCGCAGCACCGTCGATGACGATGGGAGGTGGGCAATGATGAAGCTTCGTGGTCGTGAGCTCTACATCATCGTCGGCGTGGTGGCCGTGGTGATCGGCGTCATGTGGTACTTCTTCCTCTACAGTCCACAGCAGAAGAAGATCGCCGCCCTGAACACCCAGTACCTGGCCCAGCAGAGCACGCTGTCGCAGACCAACATGCAGATCGCTCAGCTCACGCTCCTGCAGAAGACCGCGCCGCAGGCCGAAGCCGATCTCATCCAGCTCCATCAGGTCATGCCGGTCGGAGGCGCCATCCCGTCGTTTATCGTCGAGCTGACCAAGACTGCCCAAAGCTCGGGCCTGACGATGATCAGCGTCACTCCGGGGCAGACGGCGCCCGGCGTGCCGTTCTCGGTGGAGCCCATCCAGCTTGAGTTCGACGGCGGCTACTTCGACGTCGAGGACTTCCTCTACAGGCTCGAGAACTACGTCGACTACCGCAACGGTCAGTTCCTGGTGACCGGACGCATGTTCTCGGTCGTGAACCTGGCGCTGACGAAGAGCGCCAGCAGCAACTATCCCGATCTCGACGTCAAGGTGACGATCAACGGGTACCGGTGGAGTCCCGCCGGAGCCTCCGCAACAGTGACAGGTGGGCAATGATGACCATCAACAAGTCGAACGTCGTGCTCGTGATCGTGGTCGTGGCGGCGATCGCCGTAGCCTCCGTGGTGGCCGTGCACGGCCACGGCGGCGCCACGACCGCCCTGGGCGCCGCCGGCGCCGACAACCCGGCGCTGGCCGGCCTGGCCGACACCTCGACTGTGGCCTCGTCGACCGGCAGCGGCGCGAACGCGCTCGATCCCGCCAAGCAGGCCCCGACGCTCGACCAGTTCACGAGCCGCAACCCGTTCATCCAGGCGACCGCCGCGCCGGCTCCCGCGCCCACGGAGACGGGCAGCAGCTCGCCTTCCCCGTCCCCCAAGCCGTCGACCCCGGTAGCGGTCGACGTCATCACGGTCAACGGGACCAGCTTCAAGGACCAGAAGGTGGGCGACCGGCTGCCGTCCGGCGCGCCCGCGTTCAAGATCGATGCGGTCACCACCACCGGTGTCACGATCTCGTGGCTCGAGGGCCACATGCCCACCAGTGGTGAGACCAGCGACGTTCTGGCGTACGGCTCCACTCCACCGCCGTTCACGGTCAGCAACGATTCAACGACGGTCGTCTACAAGATCACGGTCGGCCATGCCGTGTACAGCGGCGGCAGCTCGAGCAGCAGCTCAAGCAGCAGCAGCTCGAGCAGCAGCAGCTCGAGCAGCAGCAGTTCGACGAGCTACGATGTGGGCCACAGCATCCAGGCACTCAGCATCGAGAACCAGGACGGCGTGCCGAGCGCGACCCTCGTGGTCGACGGCACGACCTTCGCCGCCAGAAAGGTCGGCGCCGTGATGACCACGAGCTGGGGCCAGATCAAGATCGTCGGCATCAACGGCCCCGCCCAGACGGTCACGATCCTGCATGCCGACGTGCAGGTCACGCTGCGAGTCGGACAGTCCGTGTCCAAGTAGCACGCGGTCCCCATACGACGAACGCCCGAGGGCGGGCTGCTTGCGCAGCCCGCCCTCTTTGCGTCGTTAGCGGCGCTCTCGTTGTCTCGTCTTCGGCGGGGCGTGTAAGGTAGCGGGCATGACGACGTTGCGCTACCTCACGGCCGGCGAGTCGCACGGCCGCCGGCTCACCGCCATCGTCGAGGGTTGTCCGGCGGGCCTGGCCCTCGATGCGGCGGCGATCGACGGCGACCTCGCCCGACGCCAGCTCGGCTACGGGCGCGGCGCCCGCCAGCAGATCGAGAAGGACCGTGTGGCGATCCTCGGTGGTGTGAGGTACGGCCGGACGACCGGCGCGCCGATCGCACTGGCGATCGAGAATCGCGACGCGGCGAGCTGGCTCGACACGATGGCCGTCGAACCTACGTCGCAGCCCGTCGAGCCGGTGCGCGTGCCGCGGCCGGGGCACGCCGATCTGACCGGGGCGCAGCTCTACGGAGCCGACGACCTGCGCGACGTGATCGAACGGGCCAGCGCCCGGGAGACCGCGGCACGGGTCGCCTGCGGGGCCGTGGCACGCCGGCTGCTGAGCCTGTTCGGCTGTGTCGTGCGCAGCCACGTCGTGGCGGTCGGCGAGGTGACGGCCGCCGCTACGGCGTCGCCGGCGGCGCTCGAGGGAGTCGACGCCGATGCCCTGCGCTGTCTCGATCCCGTGGCCAGCGAACAGATGCGTGCGGCCATCGCCGCGGCGGGGCAGGAAGGTGACACCCTGGGCGGCGTGTTCGAGGTCGTGGTCTTCGGCTTTCCGCCCGGCGTCGGCAGCTACGCCCACGGCGACCGCCGGCTCGGCGCCCGGCTCGGAGCCGCGCTGCTGGCGATCCCCGCCATCAAGGGCGTCGAGCTCGGCCTGGGTTTTGCCGCGGCGCGTCTGCCGGGCTCGCGGGTGCACGACGAGATCGTCTGGTCGGCCGCCGACGGCTACGGCCGCGCGACCAACAACGCGGGCGGCGTCGAGGGCGGCATCTCCACGGGGCTGCCGATCGTCGTGCGCGCCGCGATGAAGCCGATCGCCACGCTCATGAGCCCGCTGCGCAGCGTGCGGCTGGGCAGCCACGAGACCGTCGAGGCGCACGTGGAACGCAGCGACGTCTGCGCCGTGCCGGCGGCCGCGGTGGTGGGCGAGGCAGCGGTAGCGCTGTGCCTGGCGGCCGCCGCGCTGGAACGGTTCGGCGGCGAGACGGCCGACGAGCTCGCGGCCGCCGTCGAGGCGTATCGCGACCGCTTGCGACGGTCGTGAGCGGCAGTGTGGTGCTGGTGGGGTTCATGGGCGCCGGCAAGACCCAGGTCGGCCGGCTCGTGGCCCGGCGACTCGACGTGCCGTTCGTCGACACCGACAAGGTCATCGTCGAGCGTCACGGCACCATCGCCGCGCTCTTTGCGGAGCGCGGCGAGACGGGGTTTCGCGAGATCGAGAAGGTCGTCGTGCTGAACGAGCTGGCCGCGGCCGAGCGCGGCGCCCGCGTGGTCGCTCTGGGCGGCGGTGCGGTGACCACAGACGACGTGCGGGAGGCGCTGCAGCGCCTCCCGCACGTCGTCTGGCTCGACGCGCCGCCGCACACGCTGTTTGCCCGCGCACAGTCGGGCGCGCGGCCGCTGGCGCGCGACGAGGCCCTCTTCGAGGCGTTGTACGCGCGGCGTCGGCCGCTGTACGACGAGGTGTCGACGGCGGTGGTGCGCACGGCGGGTCGCGAGCGGCTGGCCTGGGTGGTCGACAAGGTGGTCGCGGCGGTCGCGGCGTGAGGACCTTCGCCGGCGACGCGCCCGTGGCCTCTGTGACCGTCGCGGTGACGGTGGGGGAGAGCTACGAGGTGAAGATCGGCGCGGGGCTGCTGGGTCACCTGGGCGAGCTCTGCGCTCGGCCGGCGACCCAGGCCGTCGTGGTCTGCGACGACAACGTCGCTCCGCTGTACCTCGAGCGCGTCCGGGCCGGTCTCGAGGCCGCGGACACGCGGCCGACCAGCGTCATCCTGCCGGCGGGCGAACAGACCAAGACCACGGCGGTCCTCGGCGAGCTCTACGAGCGTCTCTACGGCCTCGGCGTCACCCGCCACGACACCGTGGTGGCCCTGGGTGGGGGCGTCATCGGCGACCTCGCCGGGTATGCCGCGGCGACCTTCCTGCGCGGCGTACGGCTCGTCCAGGCGCCGACGACTCTCCTGGCGATGGTCGACGCCGCCGTCGGTGGCAAGGTCGCGGTCGATCTCAACGAGGGCAAGAACTACCTGGGGACGTTCTATCAGCCGCGACTCGTGGTCGAAGACCCCGACGCCCTGGCGACGTTGCCCGAGCGTGAGGTGCGCGGCGGCTGGGCCGAGGTCGTCAAGCACGGGCTGCTCGCCGGCGGTGAGACACTGGCTCTGACCGAGGCCGCCGTGGTCGACGCGGCCCGCCCCGAGCGGCGCCTGCTCGAAGCCGACGTGCGCTTCAAGGCCGAGGTGGTCGCCCGCGACCCGCGCGAGACGACGGGTGCTCGCGCCGTGCTGAACTTCGGTCACACGGTCGGCCACGCCATCGAGGTGGCCGGCGGCTTTGCCCGGTACTCGCACGGCGAGGCCGTCGCTTTGGGACTGCGCGCGGCGCTGTGGCTCTCCGAGCGTCTCGCGGGGCTCGACCCCGCGGTGGCCGTCCGCGGCCAGGAGCTGCTGTCGGCCGCGCGCCTGCCGGAACGGCTGACCGGCGTCGCCGCCGACGAGGCGGCCCGCCTGATCGCCCGCGACAAGAAGGTCGCCGCCGGGGCGGCCAGGTTCGTCCTGCTCGAGGATGTGGGGCGTCCGGTCACCGGCATAGTCGTGCCCCTGAAGCTGCAGAACGAGGTGATCGCATGGCTGACCGACAGATGAAGGTGCTCTGGTTGCTGCACGGGGTGAACCTCGACATGCTCGGCAAACGGCCCGTCGAACACTACGGGACCGTCACCCTGCCGGAGCTTTGTGAGCGCGTGGCCGGGCACGCGGCGCCCAAGGGGTTCGAGGTCCGCTGCTTTCAGACCAACCACGAGGGCCGCCTGGTCGAGCAGCTCCACGCCCTCGCGCGCGGCGACGAACCGGTTGACGCCATCCTCATCAACCCCGGCGCCTGGACCCACTACAGCTGGGCGCTGCACGACGCCCTCGAGCTGGTGTCCTGCCCGATCGCCGAGGTCCATCTCTCGGCCATCGAGAAGCGCGAGGAATGGCGCCGGCGGTCCGTGATCGCCGACCTCGCCACCGTACGCGTGTCGGGCAAGGGCCTCGACGGGTATCTGGAGGCTGTGGACGGGCTCGCGGACATCGTCGGGTCATGAGCGCTCGGCTGGTGGCGTTGCGCCGGCTGTTGGGCGAGCGCGCGCTCGACGCGGCCCTGGTGACCGACGCCGCCGACGTGCGCTATCTGTCGGGGTTCCGCGGCGACGAAGCCATCCTGCTGGTGAGCGACGAGCAGGCGTACGTGTGTGCCGACTCGCGGTTCTGGGCGCAGATCGAGGGCGAGGTCGCGGGCTTCGAGCTGGTCCGCAGCGAAGGCGGAGAGGCCCTTGTGGGCGATGCGCTCGCGGCCTGGGCCGCGGCCGACCGCCGCGGCGAGGGCGAGCGTCGGCTGGGGTTCCAGGGCGGCGACGTGTCGTATGCGAGCCATCGGCGGCTGCGCCGCCGGTTCGGCGGTCGTCTCGTCGACGTGGGCGCGCGGCTGAGTGCTCTGCGCGAGGTCAAAGACGAAGCGGAGCTGCAGCTCATGCGGGCGGCGGCGGCGATCGCCGACGAGGCGCTCGAGGAGGTGGTCGCCCAGGGCCTGCGGGGACGCACCGAGGCCGCGGTGGCCTGGGCCGTCGAGCAGGCGGTGCGCAGCGGCGGCGCCGAGGCGGTCGCCTTTGCCACCATCGTCGCGGCGGGGCCGCGCGGCGCGCTGCCCCACGCCATTCCCGGCGACGAGGTGATCGGCGACGGCGACCTGGTGGTGGTCGACATGGGCGCCCGGCTCGACGGCTACCACAGCGACATCACACGCACCTTCGCCGTCGGGCGGGCCGCCGCCCAGGAGGGCGCCGTCTACGACATCGTCCTGGCGGCCCAGCTTGCCGGGCTCGCGGCCGTGCGCGGCGGTGTCGAGGCGTGCACCGTCGACGCCGCCGCGCGCGGCGTCATCGAGGCAGCCGGCTACGGCGAGCGGTTCGGTCACGGCACGGGTCACGGCGTCGGCCTCGAGATCCACGAGGCGCCGCTGTTGAACCGGCGCGGCCGCGCACGGCTCGCGCCGGGCATGGTCGTCACGGTCGAGCCCGGCATCTACCTCGAGGGTCGCTTTGGCGTGCGCATCGAAGACACGGTGGTCGTCACGGCGAGCGGCTGCGAGCGGCTCACCCTGTTTTCGAAGGAGCTGCGCGTCGTCGGCTGAACCGTCGCCGGACCGTGGCGCGCCCGTCGGTCCGAGGCGCGTCGGACCGACGGGCCGACGCCTGCATCGTGCCCGGCCCGGGGGCCTTTCGTGTATCATGGTGTGCCGGTCCGGGGAAGAGCCGCACGGTGCGCCCCGGAGTCGTTGTCCCGACCGAGCTAGAGAGACCTATGGCCGAAGTAGTGTCCACCGCCCAGTTCAAGAACGGCATGGCGATCGAGATCGACGGTGAGAACTTCACGATCGTCGAGTTTCAGCACGTCAAGCCGGGCAAAGGCGGCGCCTTCGTGCGCACCAGGGTCCGCAACATCGCCACCGGAGCGGTCCTCGACAAGACGTTCCGCTCGGGCGAGAAGTTCGACCGCATCCATACGCAGTCGCAGACCATGACGTACCTGTACTCGACCGACGACGAGGTCGTGCTCATGGACCCCGCGACCTTCGAGCAGGTCACGGTGAGTCCCGCCACCGCGAGTGCGGCCCTCCAGTGGGTGGTCGAAAACCAGGAAGTCCAGCTCCTCTCGCTGAACGGCGTACCGGCCAGCGTCGAGGCGCCCAACCACGTCGAGCTCACGATCACGCACACCGAGCCCGGCCTGCGCGGCGACACCGCCCAGGGCGGCACCAAGCAAGCCACCCTCGAGACCGGCGTCAGCATCATGGTGCCGCTGTTCATCGTCGAGGGCGAGCGCGTGCGGGTCGACACGCGCACCGGCGGCTACATCACGCGCGTCTAGCGCCAGAGTCGAGGTACGGGGAGAGGCGTTTTGCGAGCGAGACGCATCGGCATCACCGACACCACCCTGCGCGATGCCCACCAGTCGCTGTGGGCGACGCGCATGCGCACCGCCCAGATGCTGCCCATCCTCGAGCAGCTCGACGCGGTGGGCTACCACTCGCTCGAATGCTGGGGCGGGGCCACCTTCGACGCCTGCCTGCGGTTCCTGGACGAGGACCCCTGGGAGCGGCTGCGGGTCATTCGCAACCACGTGCACCGCACGCCGCTGCAGATGCTGCTGCGCGGCCAGAACCTGGTCGGCTACCGTCACTACGGCGACGACATCGTGCGCCGCTTCGTGGCCAAGGCGGCCGAGAACGGCATCGACATCTTCCGCGTCTTCGACGCCCTGAACGACACCCGCAACTTCGAGACCGCGGCGGCGGCGATCAAGGAGTCCGGCAAGCACTTTCAGGCGGCGGTCGTCTACACCATCTCGCCGGTGCACTCGCTCGACCATTACATCGAGGTCGCCCGGCGACTCGTCGAGATGGGGGCCGACTCCCTCTGCATCAAGGACATGGCGGCGCTGCTCTCGCCGTTCTACGCCGAGCAGCTCATCACCCGTCTCAAGGCCGAGCTCGACGTCCCCATCCAGCTCCACTGCCACTACATCGGCGGCCTCGCCCCGATGACCTACCTGAAGGCCATCGAGGCGGGCGTCGACGTGATCGACACGGCCACCGTGCCGATGGCCTTCGGCAACTCGCAGCCGGCCACCGAGATGGTGGTGACGGCCCTGATCGGCACGCCCTACGACTCCGAGCTCGACCTCGACAAGCTCTTCGCCATCGCCAAGTACTTCGAAACGGTCCGCATCGAAGGCGGCTGGGAGCGCGGCGTCACCTCGCTGACCCACATGCAGGTCTACTCGCACCAGGTGCCCGGCGGCATGATCTCCAACCTCGAGAGCCAGCTCACCGAGCAGAACGCCCTCGACCGGCTGCCCGAGGTGCTCGAGGAGATCCCCGTGGTGCGGGCCGAGGTCGGCTTTCCGCCGCTGGTCACGCCGATGTCGCAGATCGTCGGCACGCAGGCGGTGCTGAACGTGCTGTCGGGCAAGCGCTGGCACATCGTGCCCGACGAGATGAAGGCCTACCTGCGGGGCCGCTACGGCGCGGCCCCAGGGCCGGTCTCGCCCGAGATCGTCGAGCGCGTGCTGGGCGATGAGCGGCCGATCACCGTGCGACCGGCCGAGCTGGTCGACGAGACGCTCGACGACTTCCGCGCCGAGGTGGGCGACCTGGCCCACTCCGACGAAGACGCCCTGTCTTATGCGCTCTTCCCGCAGACGGCGCGCGCCTACCTCGAACGCCACCGCCTGGGGCCCGAGCACGACGTGTTCGGCACGCTGGTGCCCGCCTACCTGACCTCGCAGATGCAGACCACCGTGAGCGAGGCCGGCGCCGACCGCGTCAAGGAGATCATCGCCATGGTCGAGGCGAGCGACCTGCAGGAGCTCACCCTCGAAGAGGGCGACGTGCGCATCACGGTGCGCAAGACCGGGCCCGGAGCCCCGACCGGCGCCGAGGGCGCGAGTCGCGCGGCGGCCGCAGCGGCTGCCGGGCAGCCGCCGTCGCCGGCCGCCGCCGAGAGCAACGGCTACCATGTCGTGCGCTCGCCGATGGTCGGTACGTTCTACCGCGCCTCGTCGCCGACGATCGAACCGTTCATCTCGATCGGCGACACGGTAGCGGCGGGGCAGACGCTGTGCATCCTCGAGGCGATGAAGCTGATGAACGAGCTGGGCTCCGACATCGACGGGGTCGTGCGCGAGGTCCTGGCCGACAACGGCGCCGCGGTCGAATACGGTCAGGCGCTGTTTGCCATCGAGCCCGCGTAAGCACGCCGGCCCGGCGCTCGTGGCATCCCGCAGACCGAGTCGCAAGCAGGCCCGCCGCGACGCGGCGTTCGTGCTCTATCAGCGCGAGGTGACCGATCTGTCGGTCGCGGTGCTGCTTGCCAACCGTGCGGCCAGCGAGGGCTACGACCCCGACGAGTTCACCGTGCGCAGCATCGCCGCTGTCGTCGCGGGCCAGCCGGCGCTCGACGCTGAGCTCGCCGCCAACTCGCCATCCTGGCCGCTCTCGCGCATCGCCCCTCTCGAACGCAGCATCCTGCGCCTCGCCCTCTGGGAGCTGCGCAGCGGCGAGACGCCGCCCGCGGTGGCCATCGACGAAGCGGTGCGCCTGGCCAAGCGCTACTCCACCGACGAAGCGGCCGCCCTGGTGAACGGCATCCTCGCGGGGGCGCTGCGCACCGGCGGGCCGCTTCCGGGCGCCGGCGGCGACGAGATCGAGGCGGCGCCGTGACCGCGGAGCGGCCCAGCGCCGCCGGCGACGCCCGGGCACTGGCCCGCGTGCGCGAGATCGCCGCCGAGCTGCGCGACCTCGAGCAGCGCGCCGGACAGGTGGGCTCGACCGACATCGAGATGAGCCTGTTCGAGCGGGCGGCCGAGCTCGCCGACGAGGCCGCGCGACTGCTCGAGGAGACCGGCAGGGCCTCGTGAGCGCGCCCGGCGCCCGCTATCCGGACCACCTGCGCGAGCTCGTCGAGAGCTTTCTCGAAGAGCTCGACTTCGCGGCCGCGCCGGCGGCGCGGCCGCTCGTCGAGGCCATGCGCTACTCGCTGCTGGCCGGCGGCAAGCGCATCCGCCCCGTGCTCAGCCTGGCCGTGGCGGAGCGGCTCGGCGAACCTCCGCGACGGGTGCTGCCGTTCGCCGCCGCTCTCGAGCTGATCCACACATACTCGCTCATCCACGACGACCTGCCGGCCATCGACAACGACAGCCTGCGCCGCGGCGTGCCCACCTGCCACGTCATGTTCGGCGAGGACATCGCCATCCTGGCCGGCGACGGCCTGTTCGCCGAGGCCTTCCGGCTGATCACCGACCGCCAGGAGGGCGCCGCGGCCCTCGTCGTCGCGGCGCTCTCCGAGGTGGCCTGGGCGACCGGCGTGCAGGGCATGGTCGGCGGGCAGTACATGGACGTCGCCGCGACCGCCAGCCGCGACGACGAGCTGCGCCTCCTGCATTCGCTCAAGACGGGCCGCCTGATCGAGGCCTCGGTAGCCGGTGCCGCCATCCTGTGCAGCGTGTCGGGGCCGGCGCTCGAGCCCTACCGGGCGTTCGCCCGCGAGATCGGCCTGCTGTTCCAGATCGTCGACGACATCCTCGACGTCGACGGCGAGGCCGTCGAGCTGGGCAAGACCGCCGGCAAGGACGCCCGGCTCGACAAGACCACCTACGTCTCGCGGTTCGGCCTCGACGGTGCTCGCACCCTCGCCAGCGAGAGCCATGCTCGTGCCCGCGCCTGCCTGGCCGATCTCGGGGGCGACGTCGGCAGCCTCACGGCGGTGGCCGACTACATCCTCGAGCGGCGCTCGTAGGCGATCCGGCCGCACCGTCGGCGCCACAGTGCGGCTCTTCGGGGCGGTGGTATACTCCAAAGCCAATGGACCAGCTTTCGCGAATCTGCGGTCCTTCCGACCTGCACTCACTGACCATCGCCGAGCTCCAGGACCTCGCCGACGAGATACGCGAGGTGATCCTGTCGTGCGTCAGCGAGGTCGGCGGCCATCTGGCCGCCAGCCTCGGCGCGGTCGAGCTCACGGTCGCCCTGCACAGCATCCTCGAAAGCCCCCGCGACAAGGTCGTCTGGGACGTCGGCCACCAGGCCTACGCCCACAAGATCATCACCGGACGGGCCGAGTGCTTCAACACCATCCGCCAGTACGGAGGCCTCTCCGGGTTCCCCTGCCGCAGCGAGTCCGAACACGACGTCGTCGGCACGGGGCACGCCTCGACCTCGATCAGCTACGGGCTGGGCCTGGTCGAGGGGGCGCGGCTGAGCGGCCACTCCGAGGGTCGGGTCGTGTGCGTGATGGGCGACGGGGCCCTCACGGGCGGGGTCGCCTTCGAGGCCATGAACCAGGCCGGGCAGCTCCACACGCCGCTCGTCGTCGTGCTCAACGACAACCAGATGTCGATCAAGCCCAACGTCGGCGCTTTCCAGCTCTACCTCAACCGTTTCCGGCTCGACCCGGGCCTTACCCGCCTGCGCGAGGACATGGAGCGCACCATCGCCCGCATCCCGGCCATCGGCGCCCGCGCCTACAGTCTGGGCAAGGACGTCAAGGAGAGCATGAAGGCCTTCCTCGGCCCCGGCCTCATCTTCGAGGAGCTCGGCTTCGCCTACATCGGCGTGGTGAACGGCCACGACATCGGCGCGCTGCGCGAAGCGCTGCGCCAGGCCATGGACACGGGGCGGCCCGTCCTGGTCCACGTGCGCACGGTCAAGGGCAAGGGCTACGAGCCGGCCGAGGAGCAGCCGGCCGAATACCACGGGACGGGACCGTTCGAGCGCAGCAACGGCGAGCGCCGGCCGCGTCCCCGCGGAACGACCTACACCGAGGCTTTCGGCCGGGTCGTCGTGCGCGAGGCGCGGCGCGATCCCCGGGTGGTGGCGGTCACGGCCGCCA
>Ga0182027_10012530_pt1 | contig 11903 bp, 6 predicted proteins | sample 712E1DmetaG_FD_121300 | JGI IMG/M metagenome (GOLD analysis project Ga0182027, IMG submission 121300) | Permafrost microbial communities from Stordalen Mire, Sweden - 712E1D metaG (Illumina Assembly) | ecosystem: Environmental > Terrestrial > Soil > Wetlands > Permafrost | place: Sweden...
GGCCTTGTTGACGGTTCCTTTGGCGTGCTCGTCGTTCATCTGTCGATCTCTCCTGGCGGATCGGCCCAGTCCCGGGGCATGGGTTCTGACAACCAAGCTCGAGGGTAGGCCGGATCTGTGGCCGGCCGCGAGGATGAGAACCCTGATGGCGAGATGCCGTGTACGCGTTGGCGGCCGCGCCCGTCGCCCGGATCGGAGCGAGTGAAACCTACGGCTTCTTGGCCTGGCCCGGCGGTATCTGCTTGGTCGCCGGCAGGGCGCGCACCGGGGCACCAGTCTGTACGCGACGTTGAGGTAGACGATCTCGTGATCGACAGTGCCGAAGCATGAACGCGCCCGCGATGATGTTGAGCCGACGATTCGGCCGGTACTTCAACGCCCGGGACGCAGAGCTATGAGTGCCTTGGCGGCAGACCGAAATGGGGTTTCCATCCTCGCGCCCTCCGGCAAAGACGAGCAGGCTGTGAGCGAAAGAAGGTTCAAATGGAACTCCTACTCATCATCATCATCTTGATTCTCCTGTTCGGCGGCGGAGTCAGCTTCTACCGGCGCTAGAGGCTGGTCATCTGCTTGTGCCGATTGCCTTGATGCCTGGAAACGCGGAGAAAACCATGTCGAGCATTCAAGTCGAAAGCACGACCAGCGGGCCCAGCGGTGCCGAATTCATTCGGCGCATCGTCGTCCTCTTGTTCGGGCTGATCCAGCTCGCCATCGTGGCGCGCATCGTCCTGCTCGTGCTCAACGCCAGAGAAACCAACGGCATCGTGTCGGGCATCCTCAATGTCAGCCAGGTGTTCGTCGCGCCATTCGATGGGATCCTGCGGACGGACGCCCTCCATGCCTCAGGTTCAACGCTCGATATCACCGCGGTCGTGGCCCTCGTCGCATGGTCCGTCATAGAACTCGTAGTCGTCGGGGCCGTGGCGATCTTCCGCCGCGAGCCGGCCTGACCCCAGAGTCGGCGATCTCCAGCCTAGATAGCCTCAGGCCTTTCGAGTTCGAATCCTTTGGCCCGTCTGGGCCGAAGGATTCGCCGAAGGAGATAGCAGTGGGAACTCGCGAAACTACTATCGAGAAGACGTTCACGCGCGAAGAGGCACTCGCGGTCGCGACTCAGCTTGGGATGAAGTTCGAGCTACTGAGCTACGACCTCGAGCAGTTCCGGAAGGGGCTGGACGTCGAACTCGAGCACGGGACCCGAAGCCCGGCGACTGACGTCACTGGGGACGATTCGATCCTCACCGGGAAGATCGCACTCGCCCACCTGAACGAGTTCCCGGACTACTACACCCGTCTGGCTGTCCTGGAGCGCGAAGCGGCCGAGCACTGGAGCACGCGGAAGTAGCGCACGGGTCGGCGCGGTTATGCAGCAATTACCATCTCATCTGAGGATCGAAGGGTCGCTCCATGAACGAATCCAAGACATCGGCACCAGACAAGCATCAGCCGCACCCGTTCCAGCTCAGCACGAAGTTCCCCGCCATCCTGGGGAAGGGAGAGGCGACGCAAGAGGACGCAGCGGCAACGGAGGGCGCCAGCCTTCCTGATGCGAGCGAACCAAGTTGCGCGCTCTGCGGCGCTCCTCGCGAGGCCCAGATTCACATCGAGGGCAAGGCCGAGGCCGACGCCGAATCGCCTAAATGGGGCTAGCGCCCGACGACCAGTAGCCAGCACGCTCCGAGCGTCGGCGGAGGACCCCCGTCAGGCGGACTGGACGTCGAAACGCCGGCCGGCTCTGGCCTCATAGTTGCCGACCTAGTAGAGTCGCATGGATGCACCATCCGATCTCTGCTCCTCGATGAGCGCGCTTTTACTGTGAGATACCCGATGGTGCCCCGACTCCGAGGTTCAGGTCCGGACGACCCGTATGCTGTGGTTGCCGTCGACGGTGCGATCGGGACGGATCCGATCACGTCGGCCCTGTCCGCCCGGCCCAGAGAGTGACTTCGAGCCAGGCCCTCCCGAATCCGCCCTGGCGCGGTCGACGACGAGTTCGGCCTGAGTCCGAGCTCGAAGGACCGATCGTCTCAGAGATCTTCAGCGTTGAGCGGCTGGAGCAGCATGCACAAACCCTGGCCGCCGCCCAGACGGTGACCAACTCGCCGCGGCGTGGCCACGCCGTCGGGCCCCGCATCTCCGAGAATGGCCGCGTCCTGTTTGAGGCGTACGGCGTTCTGGCGCGGGCGGTCAAGGAAGAGCAATCGATCACTCCGGCGGCCGAATGGCTGCTCGACAATTTCCACATCGTCGACGAGCAGCTCCGTGAAATCCGCGACGACCTGCCCCCTGACTACTACCGCGAGCTCCCCAAGCTAGCCGAGGGCCATCTCGCCGCGTACCCGCGGGTCCTTGGCATTGCCTGGGCATACATCGCGCACACGGACAGCCGCTTCGAGCCCGAGAGTCTGCGGCGCATGGTGCTCGCCTACCAGAGCGTGCAGCCTCTGACCATAGGCGAGCTCTGGGCTATCGCCATCAGCCTCCGGATCCTCCTGGTCGACAACCTTCGCCGGGTCGCCGAAATCATCGTGCAAAGCCGGGCAGATCGGCAGAAGGCGGACGAGCTGGCGGACAGCTTGCTGGGCCTCGGCAAGGACGGCCCGGAGGTCGCGGCGGCGGCCCTGCGGCGATTGTCGCCGGGGTCTCTCACCGCGGCGGCCCGCGTGCAGCTCTACCAGCGTCTGCGCGATCAGGATCCCGCGGTCACTCCGGCACTCGGCAGGGTGGAGCAGCTTCTTGCGGCTCAAGGAACCACGGCCGAGGAGACGGTCCGCCTCGAGCACCGGCGCCAGGCGACGATGAACGTGACGGTCCGAAACGTGATCACGAGCATGCGACTAATCTCGTGGTTCGACTGGGCGCAGTTCGTCGAAAGCGTAAGCCTGGTCGACGACGTCCTCCGCAAGAGCAGTTCATTCGCGGACATGGACTTCGCGACCAGAGATCGCTACCGACACGCCGTTGAAGAGCTGGCCAGGGGTTCGGGCCTCCCCGAGACGGAGATTGCCACCAGGGCCGTGGCGATGTCGGACGCCGTCCGGACGGCTGAGGAGGTCGAGGCGTCGGCGGAAGTGCGGCGGCGAGATCCCGGCTACTACCTGATCTCCAGCGGTCGCTCCCAGTTCGAGCGCACCCTCCATGTCCGGGCGCCGCTGTCCGGCCGCCTCCGGCGAGCCTACGTGCGTGCCGGCGCACGAGGTTACCTCGGGACGCTTGGGTTGGTGACCGCTTTCACCCTTGCCGTGCCTCTGCTCTTGGGCGGGCTCGGAGCCGCGACGGGCGCCGTCATTCTCGTTGCCATTCTGGGGATCTTTCCGGCCTCCGACCTCGCCATTGCCCTCGTGAACTGGGAAGTCACCCACGTGCTGGGCCCCAAAGCGCTACCCCGGCTGGACCTGGACGACGGCGTGCCAACTCCGCTACGAACGCTCGTCGTCGTGCCGATGCTCCTCAGCAGCGAGGACGACGCCGTGGCTCTGGTCGGCCGCCTGGAAGTTCACTACCTGGCGAACCGCGAGGGCGATATCCGGTTCGCCCTGCTCTCGGATTGGCTCGACGCCCCGACCGAGCACGTCCCAGGCGACGACGAACTTTTCTCGGCGGCAGCGGCGGCCATCGACCGGCTCAACGAGCGCTACGGCGAGGCCCCCGGGGGAGGCGCTCGGTTCTTGATCTTCCACCGCGGACGACGCTGGAACGCGGCCGAGGGCTGCTGGATGGGCTGGGAGCGCAAGCGCGGCAAGCTCCTGGAATTGAATGCCCTGCTTCGCGGCGCGGCCACGACCGGAATCCTGAACGCGGGGCGCATGGCGTCGACCCCGCCGACGGACGTGCGCTACGTGGTCACTCTCGACTCCGACACGAGGCTGCCCATGGGCGCGGTCGGTCGCCTCGTGGGAACCATGGCCCATCCGCTCAACCGGGCGACCTTCGATCCGCGGGTCGGGCGCGTGACACAGGGCTACGGCGTTCTCCAGCCCAGGATCACGTCGACGCTCCCGGCCGGGCAAGGTGGATCGATCTTCCAGAAGCTCTATTCCGGATCGGCCGGGATCGACCCGTACGCGTCCGCAGTCTCCGACGTCTACCAGGACCTGATCGAGGAGGGCAGCTACACCGGCAAGGGGATCTACGACGTCGACGCCTTCGGCGCGGCGATGGCCGACCGAGTGCCGGAGAACGTGCTCCTGAGTCACGACCTGCTCGAGGGAGTCTTCGCCCGTGCCGGGCTGGTGACCGATGTCGAGCTGTTCGACGAGTCCCCTTCGAACTACCTGGTCTCGACCGTTCGCCAGCACCGCTGGGCGCGCGGCGACTGGCAGCTCCTGCCCTGGATCCTCGGCCGGGCCGGCGACGCAACGGGCCGTCCGAGGCCGGGCTCCATGCCCCGCCTCGCCCGCTGGAAGATGATCGACAACCTGCGCCGGACTATGTCCGCTCCGCTCACGCTGGCGACGCTCGTTGCGGCGTGGACGCTCCCTTCGGTTTCGACCGGTGTCTGGACGGGCTTCGTCCTGGCAGCGGCGGTCGTGCCCGAGGCACTCCCCATCCTGCCGGGGTTGCGGCCGCGGCGGGTGGGCATATCAAGACGCAGCCACCTGCGAGCCATCGGCGGGGACATCGCGCTGGCCACGGCCCACATCGTTCTGGGCATCACCTTCCTCGCGCACCAGGCGTGGCTCATGGTCGACGCAATCCTGCGGACGCTGGTTCGCGTCATTGCGACCAGGCGGAAGCTCCTCGAGTGGACGACGGCCGCGCAGGCGAAGGCCCGGCCGGATGTCGGCGTCCTGGGCTTCTACCGGCAGATGGCGGGCGGCATCGTCATCGCGACCGTCGTTTCGATCCTTGTCCTGACAGCGAAACCCGGCGCGGGATGGATCGCAGCGCCCTTCATCGTCCTGTGGCTGGTTTCGCCCATCGTGGCCCGATTGGTCAGCTTGCCACCGCCCGAGTCGGCGGCAGAGCAGCTTTCGCCGGCCGACGTCGGGTCGCTCCGCCTCGCGGCCCGCCGGACCTGGCGGTTCTTCGAAACGTTCGTCGGGCCGGAGGACCACGGGCTGCCCCCCGACAACTTCCAGGACGACCCAGTCCCGGTCGTCGCGCACCGTACCTCGCCGACGAACATCGGGATGTACCTGCTCGCAACAGTGACGGCCCGCGACTTCGGTTGGATCGGGACGCTCGAGATGGTGGAACGCCTGGAGGCGACCCTCGCCACGATCGCCAGCCTGGAGCGGTTCCGGGGGCATTTGTACAACTGGTATGACACTCGCGACCTGCGCCGGCTCGATCCGGCATATGTGTCGTCGGTCGACAGTGGCAACCTCGCCGGCCACCTGCTCGCGTTGTCGAATGCCTGCCGCCAGATGATCGACCAACCGCTTCCGGTGGCGACTGCACTGGCAGGGATCGGAGACGGAATCGCGCTGACGCGCGAGGCCGCGAGCGCCATCCGCGACGATCGGAGAAGTCAGACGCTGGCCCGGCGGCACGTCCTGGAGGCCCTCGAGCTCTACGGTGATGCCGGTGCTGAGACGCCCGAAACGCCCGAGGCCTGGGAGGCGCGCCTGGCCGAGTTGTCGGCCAGCAGTCGGACGGTGTCGGACGTTGCCGCGGCCCTCACGGCAGAACGCGGTGAGGCTCCGGATGGCGATCTCCTGACCTGGGCTGAAGCTACGTGGCAGGCGGTGGCCAGCCATACCAGAGACCTCCCACTGCTCCAACCCGCTCGGCGTGTGACGACCTTCCCGACGATCGCCGAGATGGCCGACTCTCCGGTCGGTGAGGCCGGCGGCGGGTCGCCGGCGGCGGCAATGATGGTTCGACGACTCCAGGCGATCGCGGACCAGTCCCAGCAACTCTTCCGTGAGATGGACTTCAGCTTCCTGTTCGACCCGACCCGAAAGCTCTTCTCGATCGGATTTCGGGTCCAGGACGGCGCGCTGGATACGAGCTACTACGACCTCCTCGCCTCGGAGGCTCGCCTGACCAGCTTCCTCGCGATCGCGAAGGGCGACGTCGCCCCGGACCATTGGTTCCGGCTGGGTCGCGCGATGACGCCGATCGGTCGTGGCTCCGCCCTCATCTCCTGGTCCGGATCCATGTTCGAGTACCTGATGCCCGCCCTGGTGATGCGCGCCCCCGTGTTCAGCCTGCTCGACGAGACGCACCGGCTCGTCGTGGCCCGCCAGATCAGCTACGCGACTGAGCTCGGCGTGCCCTGGGGCATTTCCGAATCGGCGTTCAACGCACGTGACCTCGCGCTCACCTATCAGTATTCGAGCTTCGGCGTGCCCGGCCTCGGCCTCAAGCGCGGCCTGGGTGAGAACATCGTCGTGGCCCCGTACGCGACTGCCCTCGCCGCCATGATCCAGCCCGAGGCCGCCGTCCGGAACTTCGCTCGGCTCACCAATGCCGGAGCGAGAGGCCAGTACGGCTTCCGGGAGGCTCTCGACTACACCGCACGACGGTTGCCCGAAGGGGCCTCGGTCGCGGTTGTGAAGAGTTACATGGCGCATCACCAGGGGATGGCGCTGGTGGCCCTGGGCAATGTCATCAACGACCGAGCGATGGTTGAGCGCTTCCACGCGGACCCGATCGTCGAGGCGACGGAGCTGCTGCTCCAGGAGCGGATGCCGCGCGACGTGCTCGTCGCCAGACCACGCGCCGAAGAGGTGAAGAGCGCAGGCGATGTGCGCGACCTCGTGCCGCCGGTCCTCCGTCGCTTTACCTCGCCGCACACCTCGACCCCGCGGACGCATCTGCTGTCGAACGGGCGGTACGCGGTCATGATGACGGCCGCGGGATCGGGCTACAGCCGCTGGCGCGACGTGGCGGTGACCCGATGGCGCGAGGATGTGACACGCGACTCATGGGGCAGCTATCTCTACCTGCGCGACATGGACACCGGCGTGGTCTGGTCCGCGGGGAACCAGCCGACCGGCAAGGAGGCGGACACCTACGAGGTCTCCTACTCGGAAGATCACGCCGAGTTCTCACGTCGTGACGGGTCGATCTCAACGCGCCTGGTCGTGGTGGTATCGACGGAGCACGACGCCGAGATCCGACGAGTGTCGCTGACCAATCTCGGCTCCCACTATCGCCAGATCGAGTTGACGTCGTACGCGGAGATCGCCCTTGCGCCTCAGGCGGCCGATGCGGCTCACCCAGCCTTCCAGAACCTGTTCGTCCAGACGGAGTTCGTGCCCGAAATCGGCGCTCTCCTGGCGACCCGTCGCCCCCGATCCAAGGACGAGAAGCCGATCTGGGCCGCACACGTGGCGGCGGTCGAGGACGAGGCCGGCGGCGTGATCCAGTACGAAACGGATCGCGCCCGCTTCATCGGTCGAGGCCGGTCGGTTCGCTCGCCGGTCTCGGTCCTCGATGGTCGTCCCCTGTCGAACACGGTCGGCTCGGTGCTGGATCCGATTTTCAGCCTGAGGTGCCGGGTCAGGCTGGCTCCCGGCGCAACCGCCCACGCTATCTTCTCCACCGTCGTCGCCGAGTCACGAGAGGACGTCCTGGATCTGGCGGACAAGTACCGAGAGTCGGCGACCTACGAACGGGCCGCGACGCTGGCCTGGACACAGGCGCAGGTCCAGCTTCATCACCTTGGGATCGAGGCCGACGAGGCTCAGCTCTTCCAGCGCCTGGCCAACCGTATCCTCTACTCGGATCCGTCACTTCGTCCGGCGGCGAGCCTGCTGGCGCGCAACGAGCGAGGGGCGCCGGGCCTTTGGGCTCACGGCATCTCGGGCGACCTGCCCATCGTCATGGTCCGGATCGACGAAGTAGAGGACCTCGACATCGTTCGGCAGCTGCTCCGAGCACACGAGTACTGGCGGCTGAAGCTCCTCGATGTCGACCTCGTAATCGTCAACGAGCATAGCGCCAGCTACGCTCAGACCCTCCAGGACTCGCTCGAGACGATCATTCGGATGAGCCAGTCCAGCCTGGTGCCCGAGGGCCATCCCGGGCATGGCGGGGTATACATCCTGCGCGGCGACCACCTATCCACCGAGGACCGCACGCTCCTCCAGTCGGCCGCCCGGGCCGTCCTGCTCAGCCGCCGGGGCAGTCTCGCCGATCAAGTCATCCGCCTGGAGCGGACCTCCTCCGGGATCGTAGGAGTGGCCGCATCGCCCGTCTCCAGACAGACTGTGGCGGTCACGCCCACGCTCCGTCCTGAGCTGGAGTTCCCCAACGGACTCGGTGGATTCGCCAACCACGGGCGAGAGTACGTGACCATCCTGGGTCCGGAACAATCCACTCCGGCGCCGTGGTTGAACGTGATTTCCAACGCGTCGTTCGGGTTCCTGGTCTCCGAGTCTGGGTCGGGCTACACCTGGTTTGGGAACAGCCGCCAGAACCAACTCACGCCATGGTCAAACGATCCCGTGAGCGACCCGGCCGGCGAGGCGATCTACGTTCAGGATGACGACAGCGGTGAGTTGTGGAGCCCCACGGCACTGCCGATCCGCCGCGACGAGTCCACGTATGTTGCCCGTCACGGCGCGGGCTACAGCCGGTTCGAGCATCAACACGACGGCATCGGACTGGACCTCGTCCAATTCGTACCGCTCGACGACGCCCTGAAGGTCTCGGTGCTGACAATCGAGAACCACTCCGGGCACTCCAGGCGGTTGTCCGTGACTGCCTACGCCGAATGGGTGCTGGGCACCTCGCGCGGAGAAAGCGGCCCCAGGATCGTCACGGCACTGGAGCCCGACACGAAGGCTCTGCTTGCGCGCAACCCGTGGAACACGGAGTTCGCCAGCCGGGTTGCCTTCCTCGACCTCGGCGGGCGGCAGACGGCCTGGACGGCCGACCGGACCGAATTCATCGGCCGAAACGGCGCTCTGGAGCGGCCTGCAGGCCTTGATCACGGACACAGGCTGACGGGGGCTTCCGGCGCCGGCATGGACCCGTGCGCCGCACTTCAGACCAGCTTCGAGCTCGCCAACGGAGCGCGAACCCAGGTGCTCGTGCTGCTCGGCCAGGCAAGCGGAGAAGCGGCGGCGGCCGACCTCATTCGTCGCGGACGAGCGGCCGACCACGAAGCCACGCTGCGCGACGTGGCCGGCTTCTGGGATGACGTTCTGGGAACGGTCCAGGTGCGCACGCCGGACCGCTCGATGGACATCATGCTGAACAGCTGGCTTATCTATCAGACGCTCGCGTGCCGGCTGTGGGCGAGAACGGCGTTCTACCAGGCCGGAGGCGCCTACGGGTTCCGCGACCAGCTCCAGGACGTCATCGCTCTCATGACCTCGAGACCGGCGCTGGCCCGGGAGCATCTCCTGCGAGCCGCGGAGCACCAGTTCCTACAGGGCGACGTCCAGCACTGGTGGCATCCACCATCCGGTCGAGGCGTCCGGACCCGAATCTCGGACGATCGATTGTGGCTGCCATACGCGGTGGACCGCTACGTCTCCCTCACCGGCGACACCGCGATCCTCGACGAGTCCGTCCCCTACCTCGACGGTCCAGCCTTGCGACCGGACCAGACCGACGCCTACTTCCAGCCGGAACAGTCCCGCCAGTCGGCTTCGCTGTTCGACCACTGCGTGGCGGCTATCGAGCGGAGCCTGGCAGTCGGCGCGCACGGACTCCCGCTCATCGGCACGGGCGACTGGAACGACGGCATGAACCGGGTCGGTATCGAGGGTCGCGGGGAGAGCGTCTGGCTGGGTTGGTTCCTGCATACCGTCCTGGCCGCCTTCGCGCCGGTCGCCGACGCCCGCGGCATTAGCACCCATGCGGAACGTTGGCGAGTCCAGATGGCGTCGCTCCGGCGGGCGCTCGAGACGGACGGCTGGGATGGAGACTGGTATCGCCGCGCATTCTTCGACGACGGCACGCCGCTCGGCTCCGCGGCCAACCTCGAATGCCGGATCGACTCGATCGCGCAGTCGTGGAGCGTCCTGTCGGGAGCAGCCAATCCGGTCCACGCGGAGCGGGCAATGGCCGCGGTGGAGGAGTTCCTCGTCCGACGAGGCGACGGACTGGTTCTGCTGTTCACGCCACCGTTCGACCATTCCGACGTCGATCCCGGCTACGTCAAGGGGTATCTGCCGGGCATCCGAGAGAACGGTGGGCAGTACACACACGGCGCCATCTGGTCCGTCCTGGCTTTCGCGGCATTGGGCAACGGCGACAAGGCCGGAGAACTCTTCTCCATCTTGAACCCCATTAACCATGCGAGCACCCGCGCCGGTGTCCAGCGATACAAGGTCGAACCGTATGTCATGGCGGCCGACGCATACACGGAGCCGCCGCACGTGGGGCGCGGTGGCTGGACCTGGTACACAGCATCGTCGGGTTGGATGTACCAGGCCGGTGTCGAGTGGATCCTTGGATTCCGCTTGCGCGGAAACACGCTCCTGCTCGACCCGTGCATCCCGCGAGCCTGGCCGCGGTACGAGATCAGCTTCCGCTACCACTCCGCCCGATATGAGATCGTCGTTGAGAATCCGCATGGCGTGAGTCGTGGTGTTGCGTCGGCGGAGCTCGACGGCCGAGCGCTGACCGGCGGGGGTGCAACGATCCCGCTCGCCGACGACAGTGCCACGCACCAGGTCCGGGTGGTCCTCGGCTAGCCTCGCATGCCGGCTGGTAGCGGAGCCGGAGGGTTCTTGGACAAGCCCGGGCCGCCGCAGGCTCTCAGCGGCTCAGACGCGCAATTGCATGACTGCCCCGGGCCACCCCTCGTCGACGTACGTGTCGCACTCTTCGAACCCCAGGTTCTGGTAGTAGGCCCGAAGCGATGCATTCTCCGCCCAGCAGTCGAGCCGGAGGTAGGTGACCCTGGACGCACGAGCTTGCCCCACCGCCCACATGATCAGGCTGCGACCGGCTCCTCGCGATTCGGGGCGCATGCGACTTGCGACGGTGTACACGTAGTAGGCGTCCTCAACCGCGCGCTTCGCGACGATCGGGTCCATGTAGGGCGGCGGGAAACTGCCGGTGACCGCGTAGGCGTGCGCGTCGCCGTTTGAGTCGATCGCGACCACCGCTTCCCCGTCGCTGATCCAGGACGAAACGCGGGCCACGAAGCTCGGCTCCGAAGACGGTGGCTCGGGTCCCCACTGCTCTGACATGCCATGGTCAACAAGCCACACGGTGGCCTCGTCAGACACATTGAGGATGTCTTCGGCGTCGCCAGACACGGCGGGGCGGATCTGCCAGGTGGCGGTCACGGCTGGGGGCTCCTTGCAAGGTGGCACTGAGGGATCGGGCATTGTGCGCTCGGTCAGACGTGCCTGTGCAAGTCTGTTTCTGGCGACGTCTCCGGCGCGTCCTCGGCCCGCGGCGGCTGCTCCCAGCCCATGCCATCGGCCTCGCTTTTCGAGAGGTTGAGGTACACGACCTCATGTTCAACATTGGCGACGTTGGACGCCGGAACGTAGAGATTGCTCAGGAGACCGGATCTCGACACGAGGATGTAGTTCTGCCCGACATGCTCGACGGTGCCAAAGCGGCGCCCGTCATTGCCGAGGATTGCCCAGCCGGCCCTCAGTTCAGCCATACGCATACCCAATACACCTCTGCGACTCCAACTCTCGACCACTCTAGCAGCGCTCGGTCGCTGAGACGAGAGCGAGCCGGACTGGGTTCGGACGTGTGAGGACGACAACGATCGAGCGGGCCCCGTTCCAGACCATCTTGTCTCAGATATGCTCACGACCGAGGCCGCCTGGCCGTCGCTGCCAATCGAGGTCACGGTCGTCGCAGTGCCCGAGGCACCCTGAGGCAGCGAGAACTTGGCGCGCCCGGAAGGAACCGAACGCACGCCACCAACCTTCGTGATGGAGGGCCTGGACGAACTGGTCCAGGCCCTTCTTGCCGCATAGCCAGACGTTGTAGACGAGACAACGGATGGCCGACGGTGGTCTGTGCGA
>Ga0182027_10012532_pt1 | contig 11902 bp, 11 predicted proteins | sample 712E1DmetaG_FD_121300 | JGI IMG/M metagenome (GOLD analysis project Ga0182027, IMG submission 121300) | Permafrost microbial communities from Stordalen Mire, Sweden - 712E1D metaG (Illumina Assembly) | ecosystem: Environmental > Terrestrial > Soil > Wetlands > Permafrost | place: Sweden...
CATGATTTCCACCAGCGACCTGCACAAGGGTGTCGTCATCGAGCTCGATGGCGACCTGTGGCAGATCCTCGACTACCACCACCTCAAGATCGGGCGAGGCTCGGCCCAGGTCCGTATCAAGCTGCGCAATGTGAAGCGCGGCCAGACGGTCGAGCGCTCCTATCAAGCCGGCGACAGGTGGCCGCGCGTCCAGCTGGATCACCGGCAGATCCAGTTCATGTACCAGGACGGCAACGACTTCCACTTCATGGAAACCGAGAGCTACGAGCAGTTCAGCGTGTCCGCCGAGCAGCTCGGTGACGCCGTGAACTACCTCAAGGACGGCATGCTTCTCGACCGGACCAGCTACGAGGGCGAAACGATCGGCGTCGAGCTGCCCGTCACGGCCGACCTGAAGGTGATCGAGACCGAGCCCGGGTTCGCCGGCGACACCCAGACCGGTGCCCGCAAGGCGGCCAAGCTCGAGACCGGCTTCACGGTCCAGGTGCCGATCTTCGTGGACGAAGGCGACACGATTCGAGTCGACACCCGAACCGGGGAATACCAGACCCGGCTGTAGCCGCGGCAGGAGGTCCCGTCGGTGACTCGCAAGGGTCCGCCGGATAGCGATTCGTTGTGGGCCGATCAGCCGGCCGAGGACGCCGATGAGAGCGCCCCCCGGAAGGCCGACCCGCCCGACTGGGCGCTGCCCTCATGGGACTCGATCGACGGCACTGAGCCCGAGGTTTCGGCGCCACGGGTAGGAGTCCCGTCGCCCGCGACCGCGACGCCGATGCCCACAGCTAAGGTGCCGTCGCCGTCCGAGCCCGTCTTCGCGCTCAAGATCCTGGGCGTCAGCGAAGTGACTCGGGCCGTCCGTGATGCCGTTCGCGCCGATGCGAGCCTGCGCGACGTCTGGGTCGAGGGCGAAGTCGGCCGGGTGACGGTCTCGTCGGCCGGTCATTGCTACTTCACGCTGAAGGATGCGAAGAGCCAGCTGGCCTGCGTCTTCTTCCGCGACGACCGCCTGGCGTCCCCGTTCGAGGCGCGGACGGGGCTGCGTGTCGTCGTTCACGGCCGAATCGACCTGTTCGAGTCGCAGGGCGTCTACCAGCTGTACGTGGCCTCGGTCCAGCCCGCCGGGTTCGGCGATCTGGCGCTGCAGTTCGAGGCGTTGAAGGCCAGCCTCGCCACACAGGGGCTCTTTGACTCCGCCCGCAAGCGGCCGCTGCCGTACCGGCCGGCGGTGATCGGCGTGGCCACGAGCGCCACCGGCGCCGTCTGGCACGACATCTGCCAGGTGATCGGACGGCGCTGGCCGCTGACGCGGCTTGTCCTGGCGCCGTGCCAGGTTCAGGGCGAGGGCTCGGCGGCGAGCGTGGTCGCGGCACTGGACCGGCTGGCCCGCTGGGGCGACCAGTGCCGGGCCGAGGGGCGTCCCGACGACGCTCCCGCGGTCGTCATCCTGGCCCGCGGCGGTGGCTCGCTCGAGGACCTGTGGTCGTTCAACGATGAGCGCGTTGTCCGGGCCGTGGTGGCGCATCCCGTGCCGGTCGTCTGTGGCGTGGGCCATGAAGTGGACGTGACTCTGGCCGATTTCGCCGCCGACGTCCGGGCCCCGACTCCGTCCGCGGCCGCCGAGCTGGTGGTACCGGACCGAGCCGAAGTCGCGGCCGAGGTAGCGGCCATGTCGAGGCGAGCCCGCAGCCGGGCGGCGGCGGCGTTGCTCGCGGCGCGCGTCGAACTGGCGGCCGAGGGCCGGGCGCTCGAACGGTTGCGGCCGGAGGCCCAGCTCGCGCAGGCTCGCGAACGGGCCGGATACCTGCTCGACCGCGCCACGCGCTGCATCCGTGACGAAGTAGGCCGGCGGCGGAGCCTGGATGGCAGGCTGGCCTCGCGCCTCGCGCCGGCCGTGGAGACGAGACTTGCGGCCGCTCGGATGGCCCTCGCCGGGAGCCACGCAGCGCTGGGGGCGCTGGCACCGCAGGCCACTCTGGATCGTGGCTATGCCATCGTTCGTCGCGCCGACGACGGAACCGTGGTTCGCGACCCGGTTCAGGCCCCGGACGGTGCGCTGCTGGCGGTCAGAGTGGCGCGCGGGGAACTCGTCGCCCGCGTGGAGGACCGCGCGGCGGAAGGGCCACGACCGTGATCGTCAACGTGGCGATCGTCGTCGGGTTCGTGGCTCTGGCCGTGGTCATGTTCGTAGCGGCCGTCCGGCTTGGTATCCTCGTCGGACTACGATTGGATCGGGCGCTAGAGGCACGAGCCGCGAGCATTGGCGACGCGGAGACCGCCGCACCCGATCGCGGCGTTTCGGCGCCGCTGAATTCGATCGAACACGGCCGCCGGGGCCGGGGAGGAGTACCGCGGTGAGTGACAAGCAGGCCGTCGTGACCCCGGCCGGAACGTCGGCGGCCGAGGCTTCGGCGACCGAGATTACGGGGATGTCGTTTGACGTTGCCGTGCTCGAGTTGCAGCGGGCCGTTGTCGAATTGGAGCAAGGCGGCCTGCCGCTGGAGCAATCAATCGAGCTCTACGAGCGTGCGGACGCGCTCTACCAGCGCTGCGAGGCCCTGCTGGGTGAGGCCGAACTCCGGGTCCAGAAGCTCCTGGAGCGGTCGGCCGGCACCCTGGAAGTGGCCGAGATTCGTCCCGCCGACGCCGCGGAGCAACAGTAGCGGCGCCGCGACTCATGCCGCGAGCCGTCTCGTTCCGGCAGGCCGAGTCTGCGCAAGAGCGCTAGACTGCCCGCCAGACCAATCGCGTACCGAGCGGGTGGGGGATCCGCCGAGGAGCAAATGAAGTTGGCAATCCTGCCCACGTTGCAGAGCCCGAGCGATCTGCGCGGCCTGAGTGACGAGCAACTCGACTCACTGGCTGCCGAGATCCGCGAGTGCATCATCTCGACGGTCGCCAAGACCGGCGGCCACCTCGGCTCCTCGCTTGGTGTGGTGGAAGTGACGCTGGCTCTTCACCGCGTCCTCGAGTCGCCGCGAGACCGGATCGTCTGGGATACGGGCCATCAGGCCTACGCCCACAAGCTCCTCACCGGCCGCTATCCCAGCTTCGGGACTCTCCGCCAGCTCGGCGGCTTGGGCGGGTTCCCGCGCCGCGTGGAGTCGGAGCACGACGTATTCGACGGCGGTCATGCCGGCACGGGCCTGTCGATCGCCCAGGGCCTGGCCACGGCGCGCGATCTGCGCCACTCGATGGAGCGGATCGCGGTAGTCGTCGGCGACGCGGCGCTGATCAGCGGCCTCTCGATGGAGGCGCTCAACGACATCGGCCACCGCCAGACGCAGCTCCTGATCGTGCTCAACGACAACGCTATGTCGATCAGCCCGACCGTCGGGGCATTCAGCCAGTACTTCTCCACGCTCAAGCTCTCGAGCGCCTGGCAGCAGAGCAAGACAGCCTACGACCGCGTGGTCGAATCGCTGCCGGTCGTCGGCCAGCCCGCGCTGAAGCTTTCGCGGCGGATTCGCCGCATGGTCGTCAACTTCGCGCAGCCGGGCCAGCTCTTCGAGGATCTCGGCATCACGTACCTCGGCGTCATCCCGGGTCACAACCGTCGAGGCCTGGAACACATCTTCCGGGCGGCGCTCGACGTCCCGGGCCCCGTCCTGGTCCACGTCAGGACCCACAAGGGCCGTGGCTACCGGCCCGCCGAACGAGATCAGATCGGCTTCCACGGAGCGGCACTGCCGCCGATGCCGGAGCTCGAGACCGGCCAACCCACGCCCGAGCCGCACGCCGTGACTCACGCGGCGCTGACCGGCCCGGCCCTTGCGCGCAAGGAAAGCGTGATGCCGCAGCCCGGCCAGGCCGACGAGGGACCGGTCGAGCCCGCTACAAACGGGTCGGAACGTGGTTCGGCCGACATGGGCACGCCGTCGGACGAGTCTCGCGCCGCCGCGGCGAAGCGGCCGCCCAACTACACCCACCACTTCGCGCTGGAGCTGGTCGAGCTGGCTCGCAAGGATCGCCGCATCGTCGCCGTGACGGCCGGCATGCCGACCGGCACCGGGCTGCATCTCTTCCAGGCCGAGTTCCCGGACAGGTTCATCGACGTCGGCATCGCAGAGCAGCACGCCGTCGCACTTTCTGCCGGCATGGCGCTTGCCGGCGAGCGGCCGGTCGTGGCGCTCTACTCCACGTTCTTGCAGCGGGCCTTCGACCAGGAGGTCCACGACGTCTGCCAGAACGACTTGCCGGTGGTCATCGCGGTCGACCGGGCCGGTCTCGTGGGCGAAGACGGAACCAGCCACCAGGGCATGTTCACGCTGCCGACCCAGCGCCAGCTGCCGCGGATGGTGATCGCCAGCCCCAAAGACGAGCAAGAGCTGCGATCCATGGTCATGACCGCCTTCGCGCAGGATCACCCGTTTGCGCTCCACTATCCTCGCGACCCGGGCTTCGGTGTCCCGGTCGTCGAACCCAGGGTCCTTCCGGTCGGCATCGGTGAAGTTCTTCGTGAGGGCCGCCAGATCCTTATCGTCGGCTTTGGGCCGATCGTGGAACGTGGCCGCCAGGCTGCCGACATGCTCGCGGCCGAGGGCTGGTCGGTCGGGCTGATCAACGCCCGCTTTGCCAAGCCGCTCGACAGCCAGTTGATCCTGGACGCCGCCCGAGGCAAGACGCTCGTGGTGACGCTCGAGGAGAGCGTCGTAACCGGCGGGTTCGGCTCCGGGGTTCTGGAGCTGATCGAGGAAGCACGTCTGACAGACCCTGCCTATCGCGAGGTCGCGGTCCGGATCGTCGGCATACCGGCGGAGCGCTTCGTCGACCACGGCTCCGTCGACCAGCTGCGCAGACTCCTGCGGCTCGACTCGGCGGGGATCGCCGGCCAGATCAGGGAGACCCTGGAGCGGCTCCGCGCCGTGCCGGCCGCGCCGCGGGGTACCTTCGGTGCCGCCGGGGCCGCCAAGAAGTCCGCCGGCTGAAGTCACGAAACTCCGAGATGCGCCGCCTGACGGTGAAGCGCAGCACGAGATGATCGCGGTGTGCCACGATTGACCTATGCCAGCCTCAGCCCGACCGACTCGACAACGTCTAGACCAGCTACTCGTTGAGCGTGGCCTGGCGGAGACTCGCACCCGAGCCCAGGCCCTGATCCTGGGCGGGCACGTGCGGACCGGCGAGGGCCCGTCTTCCCGCACCGACCGCAAGCCCGGCGATCTCGTCGAGAAGACCATAGCCCTCGAGGTAGAGGCGCCGCCGCCGTTCGTGTCGCGTGGCGGTCTGAAGCTCCGGGCCGCCCTGGACGATTTCGGGATCGAGCCGGTCGGCATGGTGTGTCTGGACGTCGGTTCCTCGACGGGAGGTTTCACGGACTTGCTGTTGCAACGCGACGCCGTGAAGGTGTATTCGGTGGATGTCGGGCGTGGCCAGCTGGCCGAGGCGCTGCGCCACGATCCCAGGGTCGTGTCGATGGAGCGAGTCAACGCCCGGACTCTGGCGCCAGGGTTCCTGCCGACTCCCGTGGACATGGCCGTGGTCGACGTCTCGTTCATCTCGCTGGATCGGATACTGGGCCCCGTGGCGACTTGTTTCGGGCCGCTCGGCGGGCGGATCGTGGCGCTGGTCAAGCCCCAGTTCGAGGCCGGGCGCAAGCAAGTTCGCGACGGAGTGGTTCGGGACCCGCAGGTTCACTTGCAAACCCTGGAAACGGTGGCTCGCTACGCCCTGGGGATCGGCCTGCGGCTTCGCAATGCCGTGGCTTCGCCGCTGACGGGTCCGGCGGGCAACCGCGAGTTCTTTCTCGAGTTGGAGGTCCCGGCGGGCTTCGTCGCCGCGGATGGCGGGCCGGCGGAATTGCCGGCGGAGTGGAGCATCAAGTTCGCGGAGCTGGCGGGGGCATGAATCTCGACCGCATCGGCTTTGCCTACAACCCCACCAAGGAGGCCGCGCTGGAGCTGCGCGAGCGAGCCGAGGGCTGGTGCCAGGCGCAGGGCATCCCCCACTGGTCCGCGCCGGCCGGCGAGTGCAAGACTCTGGTCGATCAGCTGCCCGGGACCGGGGCGCTGGTCGTTCTTGGCGGCGACGGCACGTTCCTGCGGGCGGCCCGCGCTGTTGCCGAAGTCGACATCCCGCTGCTTGGCGTCAACCTGGGCAAGGTCGGGTTCCTCTCGAAGGTCGAGACCTCGGATCTCGAGTCGGTCCTGCGCCAGCTCGTGGATGGCGAATTCGAGATCGACTCTCGGATGGGGTTGCAGGCCACGATCCGTCCCGGCGGACATCCAGCGGTCGGAGAGACGTTCTTTGCCCTCAACGAAATCGCGGTCGTGCGGGGTTCGCTGGCCCGAGTCTGCAGGCTCGACGTCGAGATCGGTCCGTCGCATCTGGCCACGTTCACCGCGGACGGCCTGGTCGTCTCCAGCCCGACCGGATCGACCGGCTACTCGTTCTCGGCCGGCGGCCCAATCGTGGATCCCACGAGCCGCAACCTCGTCGTGACGCCCATTGCCGGCTACCTGACCGCCATCAGGTCCGTGGTCGTCAGCCCTCGCCACACCGTCCGGATACGCGTCGTCGACGCCTATGACGTCCTGATGAGCGCCGACGGGCGCGAGGACCGGCGGCTGGCCATCGGCGATGTCGTCGAGGTTTGCGAGTTCGGCCGGCCCATACGCCTGATCGCGCCCATCGGAGCGGTTCCGTTCTGGGATCTGCTGCGCAAGAAGTCGGAGTTGCTGCCGTCATGACCAACGCCGTCGAAGTCGAGTCGGTGGGAGCGGCTGCGTCCGAGCCCGAGTCGGAACCCGGCCTCGTGCCGATGGCCGCCGGCCGGCTGGCAGAGTTGAGCGTCCGCGACCTGGCGCTGATCGAGAAGCTGCGGATCCAGTTCGAGCCGGGGCTGAACGTTCTGACCGGCGAAACCGGAGCGGGCAAGAGCCTTCTGATCGATGCGCTCGGGCTGGCGGTCGGCGCGCGGGCGGATACGACGCTGGTGCGCCATGGTTGCGAGACAGCGCGCGTCGAGGCGCTGTTCGATCGTCTGCCCGAGCCGCTGATTTGCGTGCGCGAGGTCTCGGCCGCCGGCCGGTCGACGGCTCGAATGGACGACGAGACCGTGACGGCGGCGCGGATGGTCGAGGTCGCGGGAAGGCTGGTCGAGATCCACGGCCAGCACGACCAGCAGCGTCTGCTCGACGAGCGCTGGCAGCGCGAGCTTCTGGATGCGTTCGGTCGGCTCGAAGTCGGGCGCGCGGCAGTGGCTCAGGCAGTGGCGGCTTGGCGGGCGAATCAGGCCATCCTGGCGGAATTGGCGCTGGACCCGCGCGAACTGACGCGGCGGCTGGAACTGCAAGAACACCAGGCGGGCGAGATCGACGCCGCGAATCTACGCGTCGGCGAGGCGGCGGAGATCGGGGCAAAGCTCGCGGCCGCGCAGCATGCCGAGGCGATTGCCCGCGGCAGCGTGGAGATCCACGAAGCCCTGGCCGGGGAGGGGAGCGGCGCCCGCGAAGTCACGGCCTCGGCCGCGCAGCGGGCGCGAGAGCTGGCCCGGCTCGACGAGCGTTACGGCCCGCTGGCGGAACGGCTGCTGGGGCTGGCCGCGGAACTCGAGGACGCCGCCTCCGAGGCGAGCGCACTGGCAGAGAGCGTGGAACACGATCTCTCCGCGATCGCGGCAATGGAGGAGCGGCTGTCGCAGATCTACTCGCTCGAGCGCAAGTACGGCGAGACCGAAGCCGCCGTCATCGCCTACGGCGAACAGGCCGCCGCCGAGGCTGCGCGGCTGCGTGCGCTGGAGGCGTCGCGCGACACTCGCCGGGCCGAAGCGGAGCGCCTCCTGGCTGAAGTTGCGAAGGCGGCCGCCCGGCTGTCGGCCGAACGCAGCGTTGCCGCCGGTCGTCTTGCTGGGGCCGTGGAAGCCGCGCTGGGTGGCCTCGGTTTCCGCCAGACCTCGTTCGACGTGGCGATCACGCAACGCCTCGCCGGTCCGGCCGAACCGGCCGTGGACCTGGACGGGCGTCAGATCGCGTTCGACGCCACAGGCATAGACGCGGTCGCGTTCGTGATCGCCCCGAACCCGGGCGAACCGGCCCGGCCTCTGGCGCGGATCGCCTCGGGTGGCGAGCTGTCGCGAGTGGCGCTGGCTATCAAGCAGATCCTCGCCGAAGCCGATCGGACGCCGACACTGGTCTTCGACGAGATCGACACCGGCATCGGAGGCCGCAGCGCGGAACCGGTCGGCCGCTCGCTGTGGGAACTTGCCCGTACGCATCAGGTCCTGTGCGTGACTCATCTCGGCCAGATCGCCGCGTATGCCGACGCGCAGTTCCGGATCGAGAAGAGACAGCGCGACGGCCGCACCGTGACGGACGTCCGCCGCGTGGACGGCGCCGAGCGGATCGACGAGCTGGCCCAGATGCTGGCCGGCGCTGAAGGTGGAGTCGCGGCCCGGGCCAGCGCCGAGGAACTCATGGAACGCGCGGAGACCTGGCGGGAAACTGCGGGGAGGCGTTGACGTGGCCGGCCCGGCGGGGAACGACCCGGCGGGGAACGACCCGGCTGCAAGCGGCTCGCCGGGAGCCGCCTCGACGAGTGCTCACCCGGACGGCAAGCGCGACCGACTGACAGTCGCGATCGACGACTTCCTGATGCATCTCAGAGTGGAGCGGGGCCTGGCCGACGCCACGCTGAGCGCCTACCGTGCCGATCTGCTCGACTTCGCGGCGAGCCGCGGCGCCTCCGAAACATGGGACGCGACGGTCGAGACCCCGGTTCACTACCTGGCGATGCTCGCGTCGCCGGGGCGCGGCAGGCGGATCGCGCTGCGGCCGACGACGCTGCGCCGCCGTGCGGCCTCGATCCGTGGTTTCTACCGCTTCTGCTATGCGGAGGGTCTGATCGAGACGGACCTGGCCGGCCGCTTCGACTTACCCCGCCAGCCTCGGCTCTTGCCCGAGGTGCTGTCGGTCGCGGAAGTGGAACGGCTGCTCGAAACGAAGGGCGCCGGCTCGCCCGTCGGCATCCGCGACCGGGCGTTGCTGGAGCTTCTTTACGCGGCGGGGCTGCGGATATCGGAGGCGACCGGGCTCGATCTGGACGACATCGATCTGGACGAAGCCCTGGTGCGGGTCGTCGGCAAAGGCGATCGCGAGCGGCAGGTTCCGGTGGGCGAGGTCGCGATCGTCTGGCTGACGCTCTACGTGGCGGAGGTCCGGCCGGTCTGGCTGGAGCGGCGGCCGGGCGAGCGGCGGCACGGCGGGCCGCTCTTCGTTTCGGTGCGCGGCGATCGATTCGACCGGCGACGGGCCTGGGAGATGCTGGTCGCGGCAGCTCGCGAGGCAGGGCTCAAGGACGGCATCAGCCCTCACACGCTGAGGCACTCATTCGCCACTCACCTTCTGGAGGGCGGGGCCGACCTGCGCATCGTTCAAGAGTTGCTCGGACATGCGAGCATCAACACGACACAGTTGTACACACATCTGACTGGCGAACGGATCAAAGACGTATATGCTCGTGCCCATCCACGAGCGTGACGAAAGGGAATAGAGGATGAGCTACGCGCAATCGTTGCTAGCCAAGGACGAGGTGATCCTCCACGAGAGCCGTCAGCACTGGCTTGCGCCTCTGTCCGACAGCCTCAAGGCGATCGTCTTGCTGCTGGTCGGGCTGCTGCTGTTCACACTTTCGATGATGTTCACCTTCGCGGACGTCGTCACGACTGTCCAGCGAGTTGTCGCCGCGGTGATCGTGCTGGTCGCCTTGATATGGATCGGCATCGTCTACGCCTCATGGCGGGCCGAGGGATACATCATCACCAATCGTCGTGTTCTCAAGGTCGAGGGGTTGCTCGACAAGAAGAGCGGTGACAGCTCGCTCGACAAGATTAACGATGCGGTTCTGAAGGTTGGTATCTGGGGCCGCATCTTTCACTACGGCGATCTCGAAATCCTGACCGCCAACGACGACGCCATCGATCGCTACCAGATGCTCGCGAACGTCGTCGAGTTCAAGAAGGCGATGCTCAACGCCAAGAACGCCCTGGAAGACGGCTATCGGGGCGGTCCGGCAGTGGCCGCGGCTCCGGTCAAGTCGGCCGGTGCCGCCGCCGCAGACGATGCGGCCGGCACTCTCGCCAAGCTGGCGGACCTGCGCGACAAGGGCGCGATCACACCGGCTGAGTACGAAGCCAAGAAGGCCGAGCTGCTCGGCCGGATGTAGTTCGCAAATGCGCGGACGGACGCGTCGCGGGGCGGTGCGTCCGTCCGCCACGGAATCTGAGAATCGAGGGCAACGTTGAATTCGCTGCATTTGGCTGAGGCGGTCATCTGGATCGTCCTGTTCCTGCTGATCAGCGGGCCGGTCCACGAATGCGCGCACGCGTTCGTGGCCTGGAAGCTCGGCGATGGAACGGCCAAGCTGTTCGGGCGTGTCACCCTCGACCCAATCAAGCATTTCGACCCGGTCGGCGGGACATTGCTGGTGGTCAGCGTCCTGCTCAACGCTCTCGGTGGGTCGCCCGTCGGTTTCGGGTGGGCCAAGCCCACGCCCGTGAATCCGTACAACCTGCGAGGCCGGCACGCCGACTCGCTGGTTGCGGCAGCCGGCCCATTCTCCAACCTGGTACTCGCGGCGATCTTTGCGGTCGGCTTTCGGCTCCTATGGGCCGCCAACTTCTTCCCCGACAACACGTCGGCTGGGAACATGGCCACGCTCGTATGCCTCGTGGGCATGGAGCTGAACGTGGTGCTCATGATCTTCAACCTGATCCCGATCGCGCCGCTGGACGGATCGCACGTCCTCCTCGACTTCCTCAATCCTCGGACCGCGAACGATGTCCGGGGATTCATGAACCAGTACGGGCTGATCCTGCTGATCCTGGTCGTGATCTTCGCGGGTCAGATCGTCGTGCCGCTGCTCATCCCGATCGTGAACTTCCTCGCCGGCGTTCAGATACTGGCCTAGTAGAACCGTTGGCAACCGGTTGGTGGGCGGCCAGAATCCGGCGCACGTGGCGGTACCTGCGCCCGAAGGTCTCGGCGGCCGATCGAGCCGAACTGGCCGGCTGGCTCACGCCCGGCCAGCTCTCCCTGTACGATGCGCAGCCGGCCGGGGATAAACGCCACGGCCTGGACGTCGTCGCGTCGCTGCGCTCGGCAGGGACTGTGGATCCGGATCTTCTCGTCTCGGGGCTTCTGCATGACTGCGGCAAGGGGCGGCACGTCCGCTTTCCCCACCGCGTGGTCTGGTCGTTGGGCTTGCGCTACGGGGCGTGGATAACGAGATTCTTCCGGCCGTGGCCGACCTTCGGGACGGGACTCGCCGGATTGCGAGACCATGCGACACGTTCGGCGGAGTTGGCCGCGGAAGCCGGCTGCAGCCGTCGTACGGTCGAGTTGATCAGGAACCAGGAGGCACCCACGGACGACGCCGGACGGCTGCTGCTCGCTGCCGACGAGGCCAATTGATGACGTTCCATGCGCCGGCCCGGGCTCAGTCTGTGACGGCCGGCCGGATCGGCTCGATGCCGAGGCCGGGTGCCGTGCCTCTGGTCGGGTTCGATGCCGGCTTCGCCGAGAGCGTTACGCACATCCGCATGCAAGACTTCGACGGTCCGCTGGCGCTACTGCTGGCAGTGATCGAAGCCAGGCAGCTGGACGTGCTGACGGTGCCGCTCGGCGGACTGGCCGAGGCCTATCTCGATGCGCTGGCGACGCTGGAGGGCGACCGGCTCGGCAACGTCTCCGCGTTCGTGGCCGTCGCCGCTCAGCTGATCCTGATCAAGAGCCGGGCAATCCTGCCGCGGCCGCCCAAGGTCACGGCGGTACCACTCGACGATGAGCCCGATCCCGAGGCTGAGCTGCGAGCGCGGCTGCTCGAGTACCGCCGCTTCCGGGACGCCGGCGCGGCGCTGGGCGAGCGCCTGGACCTCTTGCGGCTCTTCCGCCGCGATTCGGAGGTTGCG
>Ga0182027_10012534_pt1 | contig 11902 bp, 7 predicted proteins | sample 712E1DmetaG_FD_121300 | JGI IMG/M metagenome (GOLD analysis project Ga0182027, IMG submission 121300) | Permafrost microbial communities from Stordalen Mire, Sweden - 712E1D metaG (Illumina Assembly) | ecosystem: Environmental > Terrestrial > Soil > Wetlands > Permafrost | place: Sweden...
CGGATCATGGCCATGCGGTTCCGACCCGCGAATATCAGTGTGATCAATCGTCGCGCTAGCTCCTGGGCTGTCATCGGCCCTGCTGTCCAGAATCCAGGCTCAAGGCCCACCGGCGGGAACATTACACGATCCGCCACGACGAAGAAAACACAAGACCAAGGCCTCAGTCCCTAAAAGGGCTTGACAGGTCGCTCCATATCAATTCTCCGAGGGCCTTTCCGCCCGGTCGACGATAACGACGTCCACCGGACCCTTCGTGGGCGAGAGCTTCAAGCCAAGCTGGCTCTCCAGCGCCGTGAAAATGGACGGCCCCGCCGAGTCGTCCGGGGGCGCCGGCAAGTCGGGGCTGGGCTGGCCGTTGAGGCGCATCCCCCCGAACTTGGTTCTATCGGGGACATACTCCAGGTGAATGTCATACTGCCCCGTGAGCCCGGTCCTATCGATCACGGGGCGATCCACCGCGGTGGAGAGCAACCGGCCGGCGAACTCGGCCATGGTCGTTCCATACCAATCGGCGATGAAACTCACTCCGTCGCGCGTTGCCCCGCCCCCGAATCCGCAGTACTTCGGCATAGGCTCACCCGGTTTGAAGGACGGCCTCATGTTATTCAGATCCATCGGAACGCAACTTCCTTCTTTCGCCGGCTGCAACTTGGGATTGCTCCTGGCCACGGTCAGGGCATAGATGGGGCGGTCCTGCGAGCCGATGTGAGCCTTCACTTGAAACCTGTCTTCGAGGAGCGCTCGCAGCATGGGGCTCATCATCTGAGGGCCGGACGCCCCGCCCTCGGCCTTCGCCGAAATATCGTAGTGGTCGGTATCGATCCAGCTCGGTCCGCCCACCACCTCAAGACGACGCGAGCCGACATTCGGGCCCGCTAATAGGCCGTACGCCGCACGTATGAGAGCCCGAACCGTAACGCACGGTAAGTCGACCCTGCCTGGCGACACGCCCGCCTGCGCGCCCGCGGCGTCGCAGTTGGCCACAAGTTTGACGGAAGCCACTTCAAACGCAGGACGCGCCGGAGTGGATTGCGCATAACCGCGCGAAGCAAGGAGAAGGACGGCGAAGACAATCCAACGCACCATGGTCAATCGGTGTACCGCCTCTCAATCTCTCTTACGAATTCCTTCTCGCGCTCGATCTTCATGGCCACCTGCAGCCAATAAATCGCCAGCGGCGCCGTCAGATGGTCGCTGCCTTCGCAGAGATTGACGGCGTCCTTCTCGGTGGTCGCAATCGCCGTGGCGCCGTGCCCGGCGAACTGGTGGGCCACGCGGCGCAACTCCGTCGGGCGATAGCGGTGGTGGTCTTCGAACTCCACCCAGTCCACCGGCGCCACGCCCATTTGCTCCAGGGTGCGGCGGAACGATTGCGGATTTCCAAGCCCGCAGATCGCGCCCGCCCGCTCGAAAGGCCGCGCTTCGAGGCTGTGCCGCGTTCCGCTGCGGTGGTCCACCCAGGCCCGCGGCTCAAGGCAGGCGCGGAAGATGGGCGCGTCCGGATTCCATCGGCGCGTCTCCCGTTCCACGGCGTCCGCCAGGTCCGAGAACTGGCTGCGCGTGATCAGGACGATGCTCGCGCGCGCCAGCCCGCCGAGCGGTTCGCGCAGCCGCCCCAACGGGAACACGCCGCCGCGCCCGAACGGTTCGAGCGCGTCAATCAGCACGATGTCCACGTCGCGCTCCAGGCGCGCGTGCTGGAAGCCATCGTCCAGCAGCACCGTGTCCACGCCGAACTCCCGCCGCAGCAGTTGGCCGGTTTGGAAACGGTCGCTCCCCACGCCCACCGGCGCCAAGCCCGACCGAATGAAGATCTGCGGCTCGTCCCCGGAGCGCGCCGCGCTGACCTCCGCGCCCGCCGCCAGCGCCAGTTGCCGGCGCGGAGAGCCGCGCCCGTAACCGCGGGTGAGGATTCCCGGCGCGCGACCGCGCTCTTTCAGCAGCGCCGCCAGGCGCAGGACGCAGGGCGTCTTGCCGGTTCCTCCCATGGAAAGATTGCCAACCGAGATCACCGGGACATCCAACTTCCGCGCCTGTTTCAGACCTCGCGCCCGCCTGCGCCGCCCGCCCCACTCCCACACGCGGGAGAGCGCCCAAGCCGCGGCGAACCATGGCATGGCGGGGCGATACGTGGGCACCCCGCGCGCATGCAGCTCGCGGATTTCGGCGGCCGCCCGCGCGGCTGCCCCGCGGCGAGCTTCGGCGCAGGCCAGCGCGCGCTGCCCGACCGCGCCGGGACTGTCCAGCAAGCGCGTGAGCGCGCCGGCAAGATCCGCCGCCTGCCCGATCTCGACGTACGCGCCCGCCGCGCGAAAATCGTCCGCGATGGCCTGGAAGTTCTCCATGTGCGGTCCGCAGATTACGGGTTTGCCGAACAGCGCCGGCTCCAGGATGTTGTGGCCGCCACGCCGCGCCAGCGCGCCTCCCATGAACACCACATCCGCACAGGCGAACAGCCCGCTCAATTCCCCGATGGTATCGAGCAACAGAACGCGCGCCTCGCCGTCCGCGGCGTTCAGAGTGGATCGCCTGACGTACGCCATCCCCGCCGCTTCCAGCTTGCGCGCCACCACGTCGAACCGCTCCGGTTTTCGCGGCGCCAGAATCAGCGCCAGATCCGGATGGCTGCGCGCCACCTTGCGAAACGCATCGAGGACGGCATCGTCTTCGTCCACGTCGCCGGGATCGGCGGGCGGCATGGTGCTGGCGGCGATCCATACCTCGGCTGGCCGCGAACGGCCGATCCATGCCAGCGCGGGGGAATCCGGATCGGCCGCCCGCGCGGCGAAATCGTACTTCAGGTTCCCGCCCGTGCGGACGCGCTCCGCCGGCGCGCCCAGCGCCACGAAACGGTCGCGCATCGCGTCGCTCTGCGCCAGCACGCAATCGACGGCCGGGAGCGCCGCCTGGAAGAACCAGCGGAAGCGCAGGTAGCGCGGCAGCGCGCGGTCGGAAATGCGCCCGTTGAAGATGGTCAGGCCGGCGCCGGTGCGCTTCACCTCACGGATCAGGTTGGGCCAGATCTCGGTCTCGGCGATGGCCACCACCGAAGGCCGCAGCGTCCGCAAGACTCGCCGCACGGCGAACACGCAATCCACCGGGGCGTAGAAGACGCCGTGCGCCAAGCCGGCCAGTTTTTCGCCGGCCATGGCGCGTCCCGCCAGCGTGGAGGTGGAGACGAACACCGCGGTCCGAGGGAGCGCGCTCCGCAGCCCGCGCAACAGCTCCACGCACGCCAGAACTTCGCCCACCGAAACCGCATGCAACCAGATCGCTCCCGGACCGGTCTGTCTAAATGAGCGGGGCAAGAAGCCGAACCGCTGCGGAAGCGACGGCCAGTAGCTTCGGTTCCGCAGCCCGCGTAGCAGGAAGTAGAATAGGAGAATCGGCGACCCGAGTCCCTGAAGAAATCGGTAGAGGAAATAGATGCCTTTTGTTTTCAAACGCTTGGCTCTTCTAATGAGTATAGCCGCAGCGTTCGCGGCGGACAAGGAACCAAAGGACGCGACTTTCAAGCCACCTTCGCCCGACAGCATGGCGCACCATGAGACCAACGAACAGGTCACCATCGGCGCCGACGCGTATACCAGCACCGCCCAGGCCAAGACGGCGTTCGGCAAGCTCGACCCGAATCAGCACGGCATCCTGCCGGTGCTGGTGGCCGTGCGAAACGATTCCACGAAGACCATAGACGCCAGCCGTCTTGAGGTGCAGTACATCGGTCCGGGCCACGTCCGAGTGGACAACACGCCGGCCGCGGACGTCAAGTTCGTGAGGGGCGTGAAGCCGCCCGGCTACATTCCCGGCCCCACCGGGGGAATCGCGGTGCTCCGGGGCAAGAAGAATCCGCTGGACGTTTGGGAAATCGAGGGCCACGCCTTTGCCGCCAAGATGATCCTGCCCGGCCAGACCGCCAGCGGTTTTTTCTATTTCCAGGCGGACCTCAAGCCCGGCGCGACAATCTACCTGAACGGCCTGGCCGAAGCCGGCGGCGGCAAGGAACTGTTCTACTTCGAGATCCCGCTGGAGTAACGCGAGAAGGCGCGAGGTCAGGACGAAAGCAACGCGCGCCGGACCTACTGCTGCTGTAATGGGGACGGGCGCATCGCCCTTTAGGGCTAGCTGGCTATTCCGCTGCCGGGCGGAGCTCAAGCCCGGCGCGACAATCCACCGGAGCGGCCTGGAGTAGCGCCTACATTTTCCGCACGGACCGGCGCTGGGTTTGGGTGGCGCCATTGGGCGGCGCCAACTGCTGGAGCTGGGCTTGGGGCAGGGTGATGGCGATATTAAGGGTGGCGCCTTGGGCGGTCACGGTCAGGGATTTCAGCAGGGCGGCCGTGGTGGCGTTCTGGGCGGATTGGGCCTGCGCGAGGTTGGCGGCGAATTGCAGAAGGCCAGCCAGCGCGGTGGCATTTTGGGCGGTATCGGTGCGGGCTTGGGCGGTGACGGCGACGTTGGTTCCAAACTTGACGCCGCCGGCGGCCTGCTGGATGGCTTGCAGCGCGACCAGTTGCGCGCCTCCGGGCAGCTTGGGCGCTCCGGCGGGAGGGGTCAGCGAGGAGAGCGGCGCAGTGTCCACCACCCAGGCATCCTGGGAGAGGCTCCACTGGTTGATTTGAGTCAGCAGGGCGGCGGGCAGAATGGAGGGAGCGCCGCGGCGATCGATGGCCGCCTTCAGGCTGGTCAGGTCGCCCACGGCGGCGAGAGTGGAATCGAAGAACGCCAAGCCCACCGCGGGGGGCGCCGGCGTGGTCCCGGCCGCTGCCGCCGCTGCCGCCGGGGCCGCCGGCAGTTTCGGTTCAAGGATAGTCACTCCGGCGTAAGTCTCGGACGCGACTCCGGCTTGGGCGGCGGCTGCCGTGATTTTGGCCGGGTCGAAATTCCCGCGCGCCAATGCCAGGCCGTAATGGGCGGGAGCGCCGGTGGACGCCACCAACAGCTCCGTAACGTCGCGGCGCGGATCGAAGCCAATGATGGTAGCAAGGGCCTGGATCTGCTGGTCCTGCGGCGCGATCAGCGAGAGCACGTACTGGCCGAAAGGCGTGGTCATGGCCTGTTGCACGTTGACGCCCGCCACCACCTTGGCGTCGGGCATCAGCAAGACCAGCATTTGGGGATCGGCCGCCGAAGCGGGCAACACCCCGCAGAAAAGGGCGGCTACCGCCGCGGAGCTAAGCAATCGTGCGTTCATAACATTTAAGACGCCTGGCGCGTCCCCCCATTAGCAGTAACGCAGACGCGGGGGCGAAGTTCCATCACCCGGCCATTTCCAAGGGGTCGGTGGTACGCATTTCGAGCCAGCCTTGCTGGGGGATAGCGTCCATGGGGAGGCCGGCATTCCAGAGCGAGAACTGGAAGCGCAGGCCGCCGCCTTTGGGGATGGCCAGGGACGCCAGCGGGATGCGCGCTTCGAGGATGCGCGCGAAGGCGCACTCCATGTTAAGGCTGGGGCCGGCGAATTTGGTTGCGGAGAGGGTGGCTTGGCCCTGGGTGAACGCGATGGTCAAGCGGCTGGCCGGGGCGCCGTCCAACGGCTGAACCGTCAGCTTGGCCTCCATGGCTTCCAACTCGAGTTCACGGCCCGTGTGAAAATCCACGCGCAGAAAGAAACTGGCGCCGTCGCTTCCGAAGTGGGCCTCTTTGACCAGGAACTTCTTGCCGTGCATGGAACCGGAGCGTTCGTCGACGTGGTAGGTTCCGGCGCCGATCCATTCGAAGTAAGAGGTCACCTGCCCATCGATCACGGGGGTAATGGGTCCCGACGGCGCGGCCTGCACTTCGGGCGTGGCGGTGCGCAGGATGGGCCGCGAAAGCTCTTCGGGCGGGCTCAAGTTGAGGAAGCGATAGACGTTGGCGAGGTGGCTGCGATAGAGCTGGTCGAATTCTTCGCGGTTGGAGGATTCGTGCTCGGGCCCGTACCACCAGCACCAGTCGCTGCCCTCGGCGATCATCAACTCCTCGAGGGCCATGCGGCGCTGCTCCTCGGAGGCGCCGGTGGCGGCGTCGAAGGTTTGGCGGGCGCGGAGCAGTTGCGACCAGGCGTGGTTGTCCTCCTCGGCGCCGATCCAGACGTCGAAATTGGCGTCGATCCAGGAGCCGGGGAAGATATGGTCGAGCGGTTCGGGCGGCGACAATTTGAGAGCCTGACTGACGGTGACGGCGTGCATATTGCCGTCCTGGGAAATGCGGCGGTAGAGTTCGCGCAGGAAGGGGCGGCCGTTCTGGAAATAGTATTCCCAGGCGTTTTCGCCATCGAGAATGATGGGAACGAGGGCGTCGCGGCCGGAAGCGGCGATGGCGGCGCAATTCTCGCGGATGCGGCGGAGGAAATCCTCGGCGGCCGCGGCGGCGTCCATTTTGGAGTAAACGAAGCCGATCAGGTCGCTGAGGAAGTGATCGCGGAAGATCACGCCGAGCGGTTTGCCACCCCTTTGCCAGCGGTAAGGGCGGTACAGGCCATCCACGGGCACGGCCCGTCCGAGGGTGCGATTGAGCACGCCGCTATCGGTGGCTGCCCATTCGAAGCCAAGGTCCGAGGCGATGGTAAAGACCTCGTCGGAGACGGAGCCTTCGGAGGGCCAAAGGCCGACGGGGGCGACGCCGAAGTTCCGGGCGATGGATTCGCGAGACCGGGCGAGTTGGAGGCGGGCATCCTCGGGGTGTTGGAAGCGCGGCGGCAAGGAGACGCCGGGGTGCGAAACGCTGGCGATGTTGGAATCGCACAGGAGCGGCAGGATGGGGTGGTAATAGGGCGTGGTGGAGATTTCGATCTGGCCGGCGGCGGCCAGCTTCTGATATTCGGGCAGCACCTTGCCGACGATCTCGCGCTGCTTTTCGCCCATGCGGCGCTGGTCGGCGAGGGTAAAGTTGCGATCGCGCGCGATCCAGTCGCGGACCTCGGGATCGTTGGCCTGAAACTCCTCGTCGAACCAGGCGATTTGCGACCACATCTGGAGATCGCGGATGGCCTGCGCGCCGAACAGACGCCAGGAAGCGGCTTGCTTCTGGGCCTGCCAGGCATCGAACAACTCGCCGTAGCGCGGGTAGCGATAGATCATACGATGCGGATCGGAGTAAAAGGAGTGCCGCATCAAGAAAGCGCGTTCGTCCTCGCTGAACTCCTCGGCCGGCTTGAGGGCCAGCGCAAGAAAGGGATCGCGGGCGTCGCCGGAAGCGTACTCGGCGACCTGGGCGGTGAGGGAAGGGACCAGATTAAACGTCTGGCGGATGTTAGGGAACTCCTCGAGGATGCGCACCATGCCGTAGTAATCCTTAAGGGCATGCATGCGGGTCCAGGGCAGCTTGTATTCCCCGGAGTTCAGATCCTTGTAAAACGGCTGGTGCATGTGCCACAAGAAGCACAGATTGATTTGGGGCATGGGCGCCTAGTTCCCGAAGAAGCTCCTGGTTGGGGGCGGGGGTGGGTCCTTGCGAATCGCCCGCCAGAGAATGTCATTGAGCGCGTCGTCGTCGTTCATGTCGGCCTGGTCGAAATCCATACGGCGGGATTCGGCGGCGCCGGGCGCGTCGGGCCGGTTCCTTTCGTCGAGGCGGATGCGCGGCTTCTCGGCTTGGTACGGGGACGGGTCGGGGGAAGGCTGGAACGCGGCGGTCAAGGGGCGAGCGCCGGCATCGAAGTGGGTCATGGGCCGCAAGCCGAGCAGAAACTCCATGGTACGCAGCACGGAAGTGGTGTTGTACATGGTGCTATCGACGATGTGGCGTTTGACAAAGGACGAGATCACGAAGGCCGGCGAGCGGTGCGAATCGACGTGGTCGGGGCCGTCCTGGGCGTCGTCTTCCACGACGAAGATGGCGGTACTGGGCCAGAAGCGCGACTTGGAAAGGCCCTCGACGATCATGCCGAGAGCGTAATCGTTATCGGCCGCGGCGGAGAGCGGAGCGACGGCGCCGGCGCCGGTCCCGGAAGTATGATCGTTGCCCAGGCGCATGACGGTGAGGCGGGGCATGGCGCCGGACTTTTCGTCGTCGGCCAATTCGGCGAGGAAGACCTTGGCGCGCTCGACATCGGGGTAGGCTAAGTCGAAGCCGCGATAGTAGCGATTGGTGACCTTGGCCAGCACGGGGTCGCGAACCGAGGCGATCTGCTCGGCGCCGGCGGGCGCGGGCTTGGCGGTGTTCTCCACCATGTAACCGAAGTTGCGCAGGGAGAGGCCGGCGGTGGCGGCGTTGGTCCAGAGATAGCCGGCGGGTGGAAGCGCGGCCGGATCGCCCTCTTCGTAGTCGTACTTTTTGCGGCGGCCGGCGTAGCTGTTGGGCCACAATTTCTGCACGTAATCGGGGGCGATGGCGGCGGTGGACCAGTTGTGGCCGTCGGCGCTGACGTCGGAGTTGACGTAGAAGTTGTCGAGCAGCACGAACTCGCGGGCGAGCTTGTGGAGGTTGGGGGTGACGTTTTCGCCGAAGAGCACGAGCGAGGGGTCGCCGTTGCCTTCCTTCATGTCGCCGAGCACCTGATCGTAGCTGCGATTCTCCTTGACGATGTAGACGACGTGCTCGATGGGCGGCAGGGTATTGGGGGCGAGCAACTTGGCATCGTTATAGGGCGAGTTGGCGAGGGCGGTCCTGGTCCAGGCCGCCAGTTGGGCGTCGTCGAAGGGATCGATCCACGAAGCCGTGCCGGTCTGGATGCGGCCCACGTACTCGGCGCCAGGCACGCCGGCATGGAGCGGGGCGGGCTTGAGGGCGGGATTGGGGCCGTAAGGATTGGGATAGGAGCGGACGCCCTTGGCGTTGACGACGACGACCACGCCGGAGGAGAGAGCGCGCACGGCGGTGGGATACCAACCGGTGGGGATGAAGCCGGCGACGTGGCTGCGCTGTTGGGAAACGTCCACGACGGCCGCGGCATTGGCGTCCGAGCAGGCGGCGAAGAGAAGCTTGCCATCGGCCGATAGGGCAAGGGCGGAGGGCGTCATGCCGAGCGGCTGCATGGGCGTCAGGGCCACGTTAATGGTTTCGAGGACGTTCAACTGCTTGGCCGCGGTGACGCCGACGGAGAAGACGCTGTTGGTATTGGCGGCGGCGACGAACAGGCGGGCGACCCAGGTGGGCTGGTCGTCGGCAGGCTCGGCGGGAGCGCCCGCGCGCCACACCATGTCGGTGGGATGAGATCCCAGGCGGACGGTATCGGTGAGGTCGCCGGTGGCGGTATCGTACTGGCCGACCGAACCATCGGCCCAGTGGGAGACGAAGAACGACTTGCCATCGGGATGGAAGAGGATGCGATAGGGCCGCCGTCCAGTCTTATAGCGGGCGACGACCATGCCGGATTGGGGATTGATCACCGCTACGGAATTGCGGTAAAGCTCAGCGGCATAGAGCAGGCGGCCGTCGGGAGAGAAGGCGACGTCGCCGACGAAATCCTGCGCGGTGCGCTTGTCTTTGGGGACGACGGCAAAGGTGCGGCCGGGGGTCAGGGTACCGTTGTCGAGGGTGAACTCAAACACGGCCGCCTGCGATCCGCCGCCGACGTAGACGCGGTCGCTATTAGGAGCGAAGGCGAGACCGAGCCATCCATCGGCGACCGGCGTGGCGCCGAGGACGCGGGCGGAGGCGGTTTCGACGACGCTGATGGAGGGCGGATTGTATCCGGCGTTGAGGACCAGCAGATACTTGCCGTCGCGGGACAGCGCGGTAGACATGGGGAAGGTATCGAGCGGCACTTGACGGCCCGCGGGCTGGAGGCGCCAACCGCTATTGAGCAGAAAGCCGCCATCGGGCAGCGGTCCGACGCGCTCGCGGGGCGCGGTTTGGGAACTGAGCAGGGCCGCCGCGGAAACGGCCGCCACGGCGAACGCCACGCGGACGACAGCGGAACGCAGGGTTGGTGTCATGCCAACCTCCATTGTAACCGCGCGTGTGGGGCGGGGCCTTGGGCGAAGCCGGGTTCGATTGGTGAAAGTTGCGAGGCGCTTGATTCGGATAGGGTTAGAGACAGAATTGGGTCCGTTCCCGCAAGACGGGATTGGGCTGAAAGGAGAAAGCGGCGCAGCCGGCGGCGGTCCGGGGTTCGTTTGGAAATTATGTTCATGTCCGGAAGCACGGATCAAGGGTTGGCGGGCGAAAGCGGCTGCCCAACCAATGAGTAGCACGAGGATGGGATGGAAATTGGGATGCGGGTGGGGTAAGTGTCGGGCGGGAAAGCGGTTGCGGCGGGGAATATCGGGTGATGAGCGAACAGGCAGGCCTTACGGGCGCCGCACTAACAGGCTGCTGAAAAAGGCAATTTAGCCGCAGATGAACGCGACTGAACGCAGATAAGTGATTTGTGTTCAATCAGCGTTGATCGGCGTTCATCGGCGGCTGGAGCACTTCCGGTGTTTTTCAGCAACCTGCTAACGGTGGCCGAAGCGACGCCATCCGCCGCCGACGATCACGGGCGGTACCGCCACGCGAGGCACGGGGGCGGCGTAATAGCCATAGGCCGGGTATCCGTAGGCAGGGTATCCGCAACCGTAGGGGCCGTAGGAACTCGGGCCATAGCAGGACGGCGCATAGGGGGCATAGCCCAAACCTGCGCCGAGACCGTAGCGATAACCGCCGTAGGAGCGGCCACCGTAGACGCGTCCAGGGCCAACGAATCTGCGGCTGACTGCGCCTCCGGCGTAGGCGCCGCGGTAGGATCCGCCTGCGGCGCGCCGGGCTTGCGCGAAGCCGGTGGCGGCAACCAGCATGAGCGACATCACTGCAATCATCAAGGTTCGCATTGGAAACCTCCTGCCGGGTATGTTGCACTTGACTTGCCAAGAGTCAAGTTGTTGAAGATCAACAATACATTGCAACGGGAATCGGAAAGTGGCTGGCCGGAAACCACCAAGGTGGTTCGGTTGGGCCAAGCCGCGGCCCGCGAGGCTGCTATGGCGCCTTCGGCGCGGGATAGCCGTGGAGCAGGGGACCGACGAGGTTGGAGTAATTGAAGGCGCCGCGGCGGTCGGCGTCGATGGTCCAGAACATGGCGCCGATCATGCCGGAGTAGCCGTTGGGCGCGAGCAGCTTGTAACTGGCTCCGGCGGGCCGCTTGCCGGTGACGATGTAGTCCATGGTCTGGCCGACAATGGCGGGGGTGGCGTCTCCGGTGAGGAAGCCGACCGCGACCTTGCCGGCCGGCACGGGTGGGAAGAACTGTTTAGGATCGTCTCCGACATTGAAGCCGTGGAGCAGGAGTTCGGTCATGGCGGCGTGATAATCGACGGCGCCAGGCTGGTAGATCTCGCCATCGAGACCTTCGAGCGGGGGCGTGTTGTAGCTCTGCACATCGATAAAGGACAGGATGTCGCGGATGGCATACTCGATGGGCAGATAGGAACCGAACTGGCCGCCATAGGTAGGATAGCCGGAGGGGATCTGGGTACCTTCGGGCACGAGGCTAATCATGAAGCCAGGGCCGAAATGGGCGCGCAACTGGCGCAAGGCCGAGATCAGGTTGACGATGGATGGGGTGGTGGGATGCTTGAAATCAACGTCTCCGGGGTCGATGGAGAGGGACGGACTCTCGAAATCGATATCGATGCCGTCGAAGCCGTAGGCGGCGACGATTCCAGCGACGGAGGAGACGAAGGCCGGAATGCGCCGCGGATTGGCGAGGGTGAAGTTCTGGCCGCCGCCGCCAAGCGAAATCAGGACCTTCTTGCCGAGGTTTTTCTGGTAGGCAACGTCGGCCTTGAATTGGGCGGTATCGAGTCCGGCGGGCGTACGAAACTGCATGGTTCCCTCCGGCGCGTTGTGATCGGGAGTGGCGAAGGCGACGATGATGACATCCCACTGCGGCGAGACGTCGCGGAGCGAGGCGCTCGAAGCCCCGTAGCCGGCGTAGTAGCCGATGAGGCGATGGCCGTTAGACGGGGCGGTGGACGGGAGCGGCGCGACGGCGGCGCCA
>Ga0182027_10012535_pt1 | contig 11902 bp, 11 predicted proteins | sample 712E1DmetaG_FD_121300 | JGI IMG/M metagenome (GOLD analysis project Ga0182027, IMG submission 121300) | Permafrost microbial communities from Stordalen Mire, Sweden - 712E1D metaG (Illumina Assembly) | ecosystem: Environmental > Terrestrial > Soil > Wetlands > Permafrost | place: Sweden...
CGACAGCCGGGCGAGCGGCAACCGGCAAGGACCAGGCTGATCTATTGACGTGCACAACATCTGCACGACACTGGGAGGCATGAAAACAAAGAGGCTCGCCTCCCGCGAATTTTCCGCCCACCCGGGCCGCGCCTTGGCCACGGTCGGCCGCTCTGGCCGCGTCTTGGTCACGGCCAACTGCAAACCCAAGACGATCATAATTCCCACATCAGACGCGACTTTTTCTCGTGACCTGGAAATGCTCGACCAGTTGTTCGAAACCGTTGAAGAAATAGTCCGTGAATCCCCACGTCCCGCGAAATCTTGGCTGCATTGGAGCCGACGGCGTTGAGGCCGGCCCGGGGTCCGCGACCCCGGCTGCAATGCGCCGGGGTTTCTTCCCGTTCGAACCAAAATTCTTTTTGCCGGGGGAATCGGATGCTTCCGGCGGACTTCCTTCGTTAGCCTTCACCCGTCGCGAGCTCCTGAAATCGATGGCTCGCTGGGCGCTGCTTGGTGCATTGGCGGACATGTCCGCCTCGATGCCGCTCTTCGGCCAGACTCCATCTCGGAGATTACGCGAGTTCAACGTGCTGGACTTTGGTGCAACAGGTGACGGCATTACGCTCGACAGTCCCGCTTTTCAACGTGCAATTGACGCGGCTGCAGGTGCTGGCGCGGGCTCACGCGTGATCGTGCCGGGCTCCCGGCGCTATGTATCGGGGAAGTTGGTCCTCCGGACCGGCATCGAGTTCCATCTCGCCGATGATGCCGAATTGCTCGCAAGCACCCGCCCTGAAGACTACGGTGCCGACCGGGCTTTGCTGACCTCGCACGCGTCGGCAGGGCTGAAAATCACCGGCACCGGCCGGATCAACGGGCGTTCCCGCGAGTTCATGACGCGTTATGACCCGGCCGGCGAATGGTGGGTGCCGGGCGCATTCCGACCGCAACTTGTGATGTTTACTGGTTGCCGCGATCTTGTGGTGCACGGAATCACATTCTTTCACGCACCGGCATGGACTCTTCATCTTGTCGGGTGCGAAAACGTCCTCGTAGACTCGGTGACGATTCGAAACGAACTGGACGTTCCGAACTGCGACGGCATCGATCCCGACCATTGCCGCAACGTCGAGATCCGCAACTGCGACATCACCTGCGGCGACGATGCCATCGTCGTAAAGGCAACCCGGTCAAACGCCGCCTACGGTGGTTCCTCCAGCATCCATGTGCACGACTGCGTCATTGAAACGCGGGATTCCGGTGTGAAGATCGGCACGGAAACCGTTGGAGAGATCGAGGACGTCCGGTTCGAGCGCTGCGATATCAAGAGCAGCAGCCGCGCCTGCACGATCCAGCTCCGCGACGAGGGAAACATCCGCAACGTGGTGTTTCGCGACATCAAGTTCACAGCGCGCTACAACGCGGATCCCTGGTGGGGGCGGGGAGAGGCGATCTCTTTCACGGCGATCCCGCGTGCGCCGGGGGCAAGACTTGGGAGAATTTCCGGGGTGCGCGCCGAAAATGTCAGCGGCCGGGCCGAGAACAGCGCTCGCATCAGCGGTTGCCCGGAAAGCCGCATCTCCGACGTCGTTTTTGAAAATGTCGCGTTGGTCCTGGACCGGTGGACAAAATACCCGGGCGGGGTTTGGGACAACCGACCGACCAGCGCATACGCCGCGCTCGAGGCGCATTCAACCACGGGCATCCATGTCCGCCAGGCCGACAATGTCATCCTGCGCGGTTGTCGGGTCGCATGGGGACAGAACCGCCCGGACTATTTCACCCACGCGCTCGAGGCGCAGAGTGTCACGGGGCTGAGCTACACTGATTTCCACGGCGACGCGGCTCATCCTGACCGGCAGGCCGCTATTCACATCGCGTGAAATGGTTTGGCTGCAATTGTGCGCGTGCCACGCTGGAACGGTCCACCGGTGGCGTTACCTATCACTCCGGATCGGACCGTCCGCGCAGCGGACATTTAGCGAGGCGCTGGCTCCGGCCTCGATCAGCCGCAAGCCTCCTTGTCATATCAAGACTCAAACCTGGTCTGAGGCGGCGCCTCGCTAGTGCTTGTCAGCTGCTGCTGCGACGGCCTTCACAAAGGCCTGCGTCCGGGCGGTGATCATGGCCCAATTCTTATCCTTGAGCGATTTTCCGTCAACCAGAGCGCTGCCGGCGGCGCACGCGGTGGCGCCGGCCTTGAGGAATTCGCCGATGGTGTCGGGCGTCACCCCGCCGGTCGGCACAAGGTCAATCTGGGGCAGGGGTGCCTTCACTGACTTGATGTAGGCCGGTCCGAAGAACTCGGCCGGAAACACTTTTACGGCGTCGGCACCCGTCTCCCACGCGCTGATAATCTCGGTCGGGGTGAGTGCCCCGGCAAATACAGGCACGCGATAGCGCCGGCAGAGCGTGATGACGTCCGGCCGCAGGGCGGGAGTGACGATAAACTTCGCACCAGCCAGGATCCCTGCGCGCGCGGTCTCGGTATCGAGGACCGTGCCGAGACCGAAGAGAAAATCCGGGAGCTCGGCGGCGGCCTGTTCGAGCATGGCGATGGCGCCTGGCGTGGTCATCGTCAGCTCGATGCTGGTGAGTCCGCCGGCGGCCAGCGCGCGGGCGCAATCAAGCAGCCCGTCGGAGCTGTTGGCGCGGATGATTGCGATGAGTTTTTCCGTCTTGATTCTGGTGAGTGCGTCTGCCGTTTGCATGGAATGTAGATGTGATGAATAACCGACGCTGAGGAAATCCAAATCCTCTGCGCTCCTCAAGTATGGGCAGATCTTCGGATTGCCGGCGAAGCAGGCTGGAAGCCTGCGCTACTATTGGCGATCGAAAGTGCGTCCCTCAGCGCCCGATCAGGAGAAGGGGTTCAGCGTACCACGCGGGCGTTGCCGCCGCCCATCGTCTTTTCGACCTCCCGGCGGGTGGCCATTGAGGTGTCGCCCGGGGTGGTTGATACCAGAGCTCCGTGCGCCGCGCCGTAGTCGACCGCCTTCTGCGGATCGTTGCATTGGAGGAATCCGAATTGCAGGCCCGAGGCGAAGCTGTCGCCACCGCCCACGCGATCGAGAATCTCCAGCGCCGGGTACTTCCGGCTTTCGTAGAACCGGCCGTCGTGCCAGAGAATCGCGCTCCAGTCGTTCTTCGTCGCGCTGATCACCTTGCGCAACGTGGTTGCGGCGACCTTGAAATTGGAAAACTCGGCGGTGGCTTTCTGGATCATCCGCTTGAACGGCTCCGTTTCGATGTTCGCGATGTTATGATCAAGCCCCTCGATCGCAAAGCCGAGGCAGGCGGTGAAGTCCTCCTCGTTTCCGATCATGACGTCAACGTGCCGCGCGATCTCGCGGTTTACCTCCTGCGCCCTCGTTTGTCCACCGATGCTTTTCCAGAGCGAGGGCCGGTAGTTGAGATCGTAACTCACCACCGTGCCGTGCCGTTTGGCCGCCTGGACCGCCTCCAGGGCCAGCCGGGCGGTGGTCTCAGACAGCGCGGCGAAGATCCCGCCTGTGTGGAACCAGCGCACGCCGAGCCGGCCGAAAATGTGGTCCCAGTCGAAGTCTCCGGGCCGGAGCTGGCTGACGGCGGTATGGCCGCGGTCCGACACGCCGACCGCCCCGCGAAGTCCGAAGCCACGCTCGGTGAAATTGAGACCGTTGCGGACGGTGCGGCCGATGCCGTCGTCCTCGCGCCACCGGATGAAATCCGTGGCGACGCCGCCCTGCATGATGAGGTCCTCGACGAGGTGCCCCACCTCGTTGTCGACGAGGGCGGTGCACACCGCGGTTCTCAGGCCGAAACATTTTCGGAGTCCGCGCGAGGTGTTGTATTCTCCCCCGCCTTCCCAGACAGTGAAATGCCGGGTGGTGCGCACCCGGCCCTCGCCCGGATCGAGGCGGAGCATGATTTCCCCGAGGGAGATCTGGTCAAATGTGCACGATTCGGCCGGCTTGAGCGTCAAAGGCATGGAAGGGATATTTGGAGTCGGCGGGCGGAGGTTTTGTCAAATGGCTTGTTGATCCAAAATTCCGCAGTTGAGGCAGAATCGGCTTGCTGGCGCTCGCCGCTACGAGGAGCCGAAGCCTCAACTGCGGAATTTAGGTTGAAGGGCGGGGTCGTCCAACCTGTCTGTGCTAATGTATCGAGGCTCGCAATTCTGATTAGCGTTGCTGGTAGGGCGCACTGCTGGCCGGCAGAGCCGGGCGCGCCGAGCAGAACGGTGGACACGAGACCGACATCGGCTTGCTGGCGCTCGCCGCCACGCAGCATCGGATGTTCCCTCCCCTCCGGCGCAAAACACGTTTTGCGCCGGAGACTGCATCGATCCAGATCACCGGGCCAGCCAGCCGCCGTCGACCGCCAGCGTGTAACCGTTGACGTAGTCGGATGCCTCGGAGGCCAGGAAGACAGCCGCGCCCTTTAGGTCATCGGGAGTGCCCCAGCGGCCCGCCGGAATACGTTCGAGGATCGCGTTGGCGCGGTTCGCATCGGCCCTGAGCGGCGCGGTGTTGTCCGTCGCCATGTAACCCGGCGCGATCGCATTCGCGTTGATTCCCTTGGAGGCGAGTTCGTTTGCCATCAGACGCGTGAGGCCCTGAACGGCGCTCTTTGAACAGGTGTATGACGGGACGCGAACGCCGCCCTGGAAGGACAGCATCGAGGCGATGTTGATGATCTTCCCCTTGCCGCCACGGGACACGACATCGCGCACGAAACACTGGCTCAGGAAGAAGACCGCATCGATGTTGATGCCCATCACGTCATCCCAGTCCTTCTCGGAGAAATCGAGGAAATCCGCCCGCCGGATGATCCCCGCGCAGTTCACGAGAATGTCCAGATGACCGAAGTGTTTCCTGGCCTGCGCAATCACTGTGGGAATGGTGGCACGGTCACCGAGATTTCCGGCGACGGCGGCCGCCTGGCGGCCAAGGGCCTTCACCTGTTTCACCGTGTCGTCAGCCGGCAGAATGTCCACGGCGACAATATCCGCGCCGGCCTCGGCGAGCGCGAGGGCCATACCCTGACCAAGGCCGCGGGCGGCGCCCGTAACGATGGCAACTTTGCCGTCGAGTCTAAAACGATCGATAATTGAGCTCATAGTTTTCGGGATTAATAGTGAGATTAAATGCGGCCCGGGCGGATGGAACGAGTTCGAGGTGTTTCGTCCAGTCAGAATCCAGCAAGGATGTTCAGCGCAGTTCGCCGATCGGCGCCGGATCCATGTCATGGAAGACCTGGTTGTCGCCGCCCATCGCCCAGCAAAATCGATAGTTCCCCGTGCCGACGCCGGCATGGATCGACCACGCGGGCGAGAGCACGACCTCGCGGTCGCGAACGATCAGATGACGCGTGGCCCGAGGTTCGCCCATGAGGTGGACGACGATCTGCTGGCCAAGATCGAAATACAGATAGACCTCGGTGCGGCGGCTATGGGTGTGCGGCGGCATCGTGTTCCAGACACTCCCGGACTCGAATTGGGTGAAGCCCATCACTAGCTGGCAGCTTTTGATCCCTTTTTGGTGGATGTACCGGCAGATGCGGCGGCGGTTGGCGAGCGAGGCATTCCCGAGTTCTTCGATCTCTGCCTCTGCTTGGGTGGCGAGCTTTGTCGGATGCTTCGCATGCGCCGGCGTGCTGACGAAATAGAACGCTGTCTGGCCGGCGGCTCCATTCTCGAACGCGACGTCGCGTTCACCGATACCGATGTACAGGCAATCGAGCGTGTTCAGCGAATAACGCTCCCCGCCAACGCGGACGGCGCCCGGCGCCCCGATGTTGAGAATGCCGATCTCCCGGCGTTCTAGAAAGAAGGCGGTGCCGGTCTCCTTGGCATCAGGCAAGGTCAGTGGAGTCGAGGTCGGCTCGGCGATGCCGACGATCATCCGGTCGAGGTCGGTGTAGTGCGCCGTCACCTGGCCGGGCTGGGAAAGCCCGGTGATCAGGAACCGTTCGCGCAGTGCTTCGGTTCCGAGGGTGTTCGTGTCGGCGGGATTCGAGGAATAATGTAATTTCATTGGGGAAACTGGGTCAGTCAGCATATATCCAAAAGCGGCGCGGGCCGCAAACAAAGGTGGCGCCGGTCTTTGACCGGCGAACTCGCCAGTCGAAGACTGGCGCTACTTGCTACATTCGTTTCTCGACGAAGAGGCAACGGCGTCGCGTCTCCAAAGCACGATCTGCAGTCCTGGGGTGAATTCTCAGTATGAGGCATCCCGCGTGTTTTATCAACGTTTCGACAGGACTTCGCGATCGTAGCGGGCGACATCGGCGAGCCAGCCGGCGCCGGCCGGCACGCCGCTGCGGGCGCATAATTCGTTCCATACCGCACCCCACGGGAGCGACTTGCCCAGCTCCATCAGGGCGAGCCGTTCATGGCCGCAACCGGCGGACTCGGCGGCGCGGAGCCGCTTTGACGGATCGAGCAGGCCGAGGAGGATGGCCTGCCGGGTGGCGCGTGCGCCGACGAGGTAGGCCGCGATGCGGTTGATCGAGGCGTCGAAGAAATCGAGCGCGACGAACACGCGATCCCAGGCGTCGCCGCGGGCGATTTCGAGGAAGAGATTGCGGACGGCATCGTCGAGGATGACGACGTGGTCGCTATCCCAGCGGACGGGCCGGCTGGTGTGCAGAAGTACGCGGGGATGAAACTGCATCAGCGCGGACACTTTGTCGGCGACGGACTCGGTCGGATGATAGTGGCCGAGATCGAGGCAGAGCACGAGGCCGCGGCTTTGGGCGTAGCCGGAGTAGAATTCCTGCGAGCCGACGACATAGTCCTCGCTGCCGAGGCCGAAGAGCTTGCCCTCGACGGCGTCGATGCAGAGCTTCCGGTTGATCGACGGGTCGGCAAAGATGGCGTCGTACGATTCGACGAGGCGTTCGCGCGGCGCCCAGCGATCCGCCGGGGTGTCCTTGGCGCCGTCGGGAATCCAGTGGTTGATCACACAGGGCGTGCCGAGTTTTTTTGCGAAATCCTGCGCGATGCGGCGGCTGGCCCGGCCGTGGTCGATCCAGAATTTGCGAATCGACTTGTCCGCATGCGAAAGCGTGAAGCCCGAGGCGGCCTTCGGGTGGGCGAAGTAGGTCGGGTTGAAGTCCAGGCCGATCTTGCGCGCCTTGGCCCAGGCGAGCCAGCGGGCGAAATGTGCAGGCTCGATCTCGTCGCGGTCGACGACCGCTGAGCCGGTCTCGGCGTAGAATGCGTGGAGGTTGAGCCGCTGCATGCCGGGCAGGAGTTTGAGCACGAGATCGAGGTCGGCGCGCATCTCGTCGCCGTTGCGCGCGCGGCCGGGATGGCTGCCGGTGGCCATGATGCCGCCGGAATCGATTCCGTCGCGGGGCGTTTCGAGGCCGCGGACGTCGTCGGCCTGCCAGCAGTGCAGGGAGACCGGAATCGCGAGGGCTTTTTTGATGGCTGCTTCGGTGTCGACGCCAACATCGGCGTAGTCGGAGCGTGCCAGACGGTAGGCGGCGGAGATTTGTTTGGACGTGGGCATGGCGGGGAGACTTGAGAATAATGAATCAGGCGCGCGGTGGGTAGACGTTTTTTTCCAGATCGCGGTCAAGGCAGGCGCGGAAAGCCGCAAGATCCTTCACTGCACCGAGGGCGATCAGCTGGCGGGCGAGGTTGCCGACCGCGGCGCCTTCGAGGCGGTAGGAAATCACCGGGAGGCCGGCGGCGTCAGCGGTAGCCTGGCACATGAGCGGGTTGCGCGAGCCGCCCCCCACGACGAGGATGCGCTTGAATTTCCGGCCGGTCATCCGCTCGAAATCCGCCTTGGCGTTCGCGTGGCCCTGTCCGAGCGAGTCGCAGATGAGGCGCAGGTAGCCGGCGAGATCCTCCGGAGGGCGCACGCCTTTTCTCCTGAGTTGCGCATCGATGGCGGCGCGCATCGATGGGGGGTTGGAGAAGACGGGATCGGTCGTGTCGAGCAGCTGTTTGGGCGCAGGGAGGGAGGAGGCGGCGGCGTTGAGGAGCGCGCGCTCCTCCTCGTTCTGGGGACGATCAGGGAAGGACTTCAGCACGCCTTCGAGCAGCCAGAAACCGATGATGTTGGCGAGCGGCCGGTAGCGCCCGTCGCCGGTGCGTTCGTTGGCGACGCGCGCGGCGAGCGCATCCGGACCGAGCACGGGCTGATCGCTTTCGAAGCCGACCAGCGACCAGGTGCCCGAGCTTAAGAAGAGATCGCCGCCATCGGGATTGGCGGGCATCGCGTCGTAGGCGGCGGCGGTGTCGTGTCCGGGCACGACGATAACCTTCGCGCCCTTGAGTTCCGGCAGGCCGATGACCGGGCCCAGTTGCGTGCCGGCGAGGACGGGCCGGGAGAACCACTGCGCAGGGATGCGGAAGTGGCGCAACGCCGTGTGGGACCAGTCCGTCGAGCGCACATCGAGGAGTTGGGTGGTGCTGGCGATGGTGAACTCGTTTTCCATCCGGCCCGAGAGCAGGTAATTGAAATAGTCGGGTAGGAAGAGGCAGCGAGTCGCGAGCTTCCGGATCTCCGGGCAGCTGGCGACGACCTCGGCGAGCTGCAGGCTGGAGTTGTAGAAAACGTTTGGAATGCCCGTGGCCGCGTAGATCCGCGCGAGGTCGGCCGGGGCTGCTGCCAGACGCTGCAGCCCGGGTTGGGTGCGGGCATCACGATAGGCGTGGGCTGGAAACACGAGCCGGCCCGCGTTGTTGAGCAGCACGTAATCGACGCCCCAGGTGTCAACGCCCACGGACGCGAGCCTGGAAAATTGGGTGGCTGCCTTGCGCAGGCCCGTCTGCACCTCAGCCCAGAGGCCGGGCAGGTTCCAGTAATCGTGTGCGCCCAGCGACTGGAAGGCGTTGGGGAAGCGGTGGACTTCGGTGAGATCGAGACGGTGATCAACCCAGGTGCCGACGATGACGCGGCCGCTGGTTGCGCCTAGATCGATGGCAGCGCAATGAAGGGGTTTACGCATGGAAGGGCGGAAGGGAGATCATACCAAGATTGGAGGCGGTGCGACAGCCATTTAGCCCGCATATTTCACATCGCGGAGTCCGTATTTGCCTTGCTGGAGTGAAGAGACGGGGAGCAATAGGTGGCGGCCGAGGACCTGGTTCCATGGCAGGCCAAGGCGAACCGCGGCGAGCTGTGTGAGGGTGTCGACGGGGTTGGAGACGACGAGAACGACTGCGCTTTTTCGGAGACCGGCAGCCTTCATCGACGCGAGTACCTGATCGAAGAGCGAGACGTTGCGGTTGATCAGGTCGAGTCGCGATTCGTCGGGCTTGCGGCGGAGGCCGGCGGTGATGACGAAGATGTCGCTGTCGGCGGCGCGGGCATAGTCCCCCGCATAGACGCGCTGGTCTGCGAGGGTGGAGGTGCCGTGGAGCAAGTCGAGCGCCTCGCCGGCAGCGAGGTTGGCATTGCTATCGAGCGGCTGGATTCCGGTGACGATCCCGGCGCATTGGAGGGCGGACGCTGTGTTTGATCCAACGCGGCCGCCGCCGCCGATGATAGTGACTTTCATGCGAAAAGACGCCGGAAAACAAATCAGGAGTCCAGCGAGGCGCAGCCTCAGACCATCGCGCGCAAAGGGACTCGGTTTTCGATCAACAAGGAGCCTGCAGTGTGAAGCGCCTCGCTGTAGCGTCCGCGCGGCGCGGACGCGGCGATCCACGAAATGGAATCATTGTTCGATAGAAGAAACCGCTGTCTGAAAACTTGACCTGATCGCAACATGTTTCGCAGTTCAAGGAATCTGGCAGGGATGTTTCCCAGCGCGACTGAGGCCGCAACCAAGGCGTCGCGTCTAGTCCATCAGACATCGAGGCCAGTCTGTGCGGCTACTTGGAGGAGAGTTGGCGGAGAATCTCCTCGGTGATCTTCTGCACCAATGCCTCGATATTGGCGTCCGGAGCAGGTTCGGCGGGAGCGGCGGCGGGCGTGGCGGACATCTGGGACGCGCCGGCCGACCGGAGCTCGCTGTTGTCGCAAAGCTCGCATTCCTTCAGGCCTGCGCGCGGGTCGGGCATGCCGAGTTTAAGGCGGAGGTTGATCAGATCCTTGAGCTTGTCGGGACCAAAGCGATGGAGCCCTGTGCCAAGGCCCGCGGCGAGCGCGACCGTGCGGCAGTAGGAGTCAATGTTCTCCATCTTCCAGTACGCATCCTCAACATCCTTGCCCCAGACAATCACGCCGTGGTTTTGCATGAGGATGGCCTGGTGATCGACGCCGATCCGGCCCACCTCCTCGGCGTTCTCCGGCGTGCCGGGGGTCTCGTACTGCGCCACGCCGATTTTCCCGAGGAAGACTTCGGCCTCGGGGATGAGGCAGGAGGGAACGGAAGCGTTGGCGATGGCGAAGGCCGTGGCGTGGGGGGGATGCGCGTGGACGCAGGCCTTGGCTGCGGGCTGGCGTTTCATGATGCCGAGGTGCGTCAGTGCCTCGCTGGTTCGCTTGCGTGTGCCGGCGAGTTGGCGGCCGTCGAGGTCGATGAGAGCCATGTCGGCAGGGCTCATGAAGCCCTTGCAAATGAGGGTGGGTGTGCAAAGCACGAGGTTATCGCCGACGCGGACGGTGATGTTGCCGCCATTGCCGTCGGTGTAGTCCTTGAGCCAAAGCCGGCGGCCCATGTCGCAGATGCGGCGCTTGAGCTCCTCGATGGGCGCGGAGGTGAAGAAACGTTGGATCTCCTCAGGCGTCTTGGGATCAGAGCCGGGCGCCCACTTGAATTCGTAATCGGGCACGGTCGGTGCCCCGGCAGTGGCGACCGGGACGACAATCGCCATCGGTGCGGGCTTGGCGATGACCTGGAGATTTGAACCCTGATCGCGTTTGCGTTCCTCGATGAGATCGCGGGCGGTGGGAGTGAGCAACGCGCCTTCCGGAATTGCCTGGCCGGATTGGAGCAGGGCGGCGACGTCGCGGGCGGTTAGGACTTGCGGCATGAATTGAGAGGTTGAAGGAAAGGGTGGTCGAGGCGTTTAGCGTGGCGGATCGTAGTTGATCTGGGTCACGATGCAGGCGACGTAGGCGTCCACTGGCGCCGGACCGTCGAAGGGCTGGGAGGCCTCGGCGCCCTCGGTGAAACCGACGATGCTGTCGTCGGCTGCGCCAAGTTGGTCGAAAACCACGAGGCTTGATCCCGGGGCGAGCGGTACCCCGGCGGCGCCTGCGAACTGTGCATGGGAGAACGGCTGCACGATCAGCAGATGGCCCCCGGTGTAGACGGGTTCTTTCTGCGTTAGCGTGATGCGGCCGATGACGGTGCCGAGGCGCATGGGTGTTAGCTGTCGACGAGGCCGATGATGAGATTGCGGAGGGGCGTCTTCGGATCGCCCACGAGTTTGCGCGTGGCCGCGCCGTCGGTGGAAAGGATGACGCGCTGGTGGCGCCCCGCGCCCAGCGGATCGACGGCGAGCACGGGCGTGCCCGAATCGCGACCCTGCTCATCGAGCGGTTGGCAGATGACGGTGCGACGGCCGACCATGCTGGGATGGCAGGTGCTCGCGACAATGGTGCCGTCGATGCGCGCGAGGATCATGGGGTCAGTAGATGCGGAGGTTGTCGACCATGACGCAACGACGCGTCCGCGTGAAGGTCTTCGGGTTGGTGATGCCCTCGCCGGTGGTCGTGGCAATCGAGTAGCTGAGGTAGCCTTCACCGCCCAGACCAAGGCCGGCCGTCGACGGGCCGTTCTTGACAAACAGCGTGGTGTCGATCGCGCGAGCCATCATGGTCATGTGCTCGACGTTGAGCGAGTGGATGATGGCGGAGTGCTTGTAACCGTGCTCGGAGCGGACGGCGGCTGCGATGCCCTCCTCCACGCTCTTTACGCGTACGATGGGCAGCATCGGCATCATCTGCTCCTCCATCACAAACGGATGATCGGGTCCGGTCTCGGCAAAGAGCATCGGCGTGGCGGCGGGAACGCTGGCTCCGGCCTC
>Ga0182027_10012536_pt1 | contig 11901 bp, 13 predicted proteins | sample 712E1DmetaG_FD_121300 | JGI IMG/M metagenome (GOLD analysis project Ga0182027, IMG submission 121300) | Permafrost microbial communities from Stordalen Mire, Sweden - 712E1D metaG (Illumina Assembly) | ecosystem: Environmental > Terrestrial > Soil > Wetlands > Permafrost | place: Sweden...
AACATGCTGATTTCACCGCACTTCCTTTCGGCATACCCAGCCTTCCGAGTTACCAATTTCGGGGCATGGGACACCACCCATTCCAGGTCAATCCTGAACCATGGCAGGCCATCCAAGGTTATCTTCTCCGACTACGGGATTGGAGGAAAGGACCCAAGGAACCCATGGAAGGGGTGCGATGACCTTTTCAAAACCCGGCACATGGGACCGGCGAACCCTCTTCATGGCATCGATTTGCACCCATCCTACCTTCACGGAGTAAAGGACATGAGGGCACTCGACTGCATACGCGAACGACTTGTAACCCAAAACCAAAATGACAACACAATCAGACAAACTGACCCAAGCAACAGCAACCGTAATCGCTTCATCCAAAGCGCTGCTCAACAAGGACGTAGAACTGCTACAGGACCCGGACTTTAGGAGCATGATGGCACTAGCCCATGCCCATGGGTTTATGTATAAGGGTCCGCAGCTTAACGAAGAGATACAGTCTCTTGGTGTTGCACTTGACTCCCTCGACAAGGCCGAAAAGGAAGAAGATAAGGCCAAGAAGGAGGAGCTAAAGACAGCAAAACCGCCGGAGGTTGTGGCGTAATATAGAAGTTGGGGCTTGACAAACTCAAGGTTTCTGATACAGTGATGGCAACTTAGCTGGACTGAGCCCACATGGGGCCTCCCGCATACGGCTAGGGGCTCGCGGGGGAAGGATCGCGCTACATACGCCTAAGAACCTATGGAGGTTGGCACGACGGGCAATAACGCATAGAGTGTATTTACTCGGCGTGCCGCCCAATGCGTTAAACGTTATGTATCGCACGCCCTTTGACACAAAAATCAAATGGCATTTCCAGCAACGTGCACCATCAGTGCGCAAGATTACTCGGGCTTCCTCTCGGATCAAACCAGCCGAATTGAGGCTGTTTTGGCCCGATACCTGATGACCACTGAGCCGTATAGCAACACCCTTGAGGGTGGAACCTTCGCGGCCCAGAACGGTACTCAGTTACTCACTGTAGTTCCCGACCGTATGGTATCCAACAAGTCGTTGGTATCTCCCACCCTTCTTCCGTTTACCCAAATTTGCGGAAACCAGGGTGTCGCTGGCCAGTGGGGTCAGCATCGCTACACAGCACAGCTTGGTTACGACCGTGGTCGCAGCCCTGACATCTGTGTTAATGACGAGTTCTACGTAGTGAAGGACTCGCTTCGCAACGCAATCCAGCAGCTCAAGGACTTCACCCGTGAGTACATCATGGCCGACAACCGTTGGCAGATTTTGTCTCGCTCGGGCACGAAGATCACCCTGAATGCTTCCGCTGGAGTACCTGCTGACGTGATCAGCGGTGGCTCTATCGGAGCGGTTGACGTTAACTTCCCGGGCGGACTGCCAAACTGTCCGCTCACCTATGAGTTCGTGAAGTACCTGGACATTCATATCCGCGAGACGCTGGCCCCCGACCTGTTCGGTGACGGAGCTGGTGAGTATGCGGTGTTGATCACGTCCGGAGCACAGAACGAGCGCCTGCGTAATGAGGCCGGAGTGCGTCAGGACGTACTAGGTATGGTAATCGGTGGTGGTTCTCAGGAGAAGACCCTGTTGAAGAACTACGCCTTTGTTGATTACCCGTACCGTGGCATCAAGGCAGGTATCGACTGGAGGCCAATTCGCTTCAACACGGTTGACGGCAATGGTTATCCTGTGGCAATCGAGCCGTATGTCGCACAGGCGGCAGACACAGGCTTGGTGAACGCCGTAAACCCGGCATGGGCACTGGCCCAGTACGAGGTGTCGTTCTTGCTCTACAAGAACACATTCCGCAGGGTTGTACCGGAGAGGTTCATTGGTGAAGGAGACGCGAAGTTCGAACCCCAGTTCGTTATGGGTGAGTTGAACTGGCACTATGTCCTTGATAACGTCTGCAACGTCTACGGAGACTTCGGATTCTTCAAGTGGCAGGTCATTCGCGGGTTCCAGCCGATCAAGCCGTATCTGGCAATCCCGATCCTACACAAGCGTTGCGCCCAGCCGATGGGCTTGCAGTCCTGTGTAAACTTCCCGACGACAATAAGTGCCTGATGGTTATAGGGATACAATAGGATTCATATCGGGATCATCAGCACAAATAACTGGTGGTCCCTTTTCTGAACCCTTTAGTTCTTTGATAGTTTCTTCAACGCCTCTTCCCTTGGTTATTATTCTTCCATATGCCTGATGGTAATTTAACCCGTACCTTCTGCATAGAACGGCAAGTGGAAGTGTCTGTCCGTAAATTGCAACCTTTATGGTGCTCCTCTTGTTATTTGCCTGATCTATTTCGGTGGACCATCGGCAGTTCTCCTTTGAATACCCCAATTCGTTATCTATTCGATCCAATTCCATTCCATCTACTGGCATTTGACCCATGTCTTCATAGAAGTTTTCAAAGCAGTCAGACCACCTATCACAAACAGTTATTCCTCGACCACCATAATCATCATATGAACCATTCTTTTGGTCAGCACATCGCCTACGCATGTTATTCCATGCGTCGTATACTGGGGATTTCCTCATTCCATGGGTCCTGTGCTTAAATTTAGCTCGTTCCTTATTATAACATCCACATGATTTCGTATGTCCAGACCTAACATCCTGAGAGGCAATCACACACCTATTCCCGCAGTCACACGCAAACTTCCAAACTGCCTGACCGTGGATGTTTCGGTGATCAAAGCACACGGCTGTCAACCGATTGAATTTCTGTCCAGTTATATCCTTTAGTTTTGGCATGATTTAGGTATGTTACAATATCACACGAAGAAAGTCAAGACAAATCCCCACTATTAACGCATAAACCAAACCCAACCCAACAGAACAATGCCAGCACAACCACCCAATCCACTTCAAGACGGTACAATCGGAATCTTACTAGCTGACAATGATGTTACTCTATGGGGTAACTCCTTGGTGTTAGGATTCGAGTTCTGCGAGCCTCCAGTACCATTGGTGGAAACTGGATGCCTGCCTGAGGAAAGCCAGAACATGCTGTCTACGATACTCCTGCCGGTATAATCCAATATATCCATGCCAGAGCCCACACAAGGGCGTCCGGATTCTCGTTACCTATACGAAATAGCAGCCAATCTGTACGCCTACGCAAGCCCGACGACACTCCCAGCTCCTGAACCGAGTGAGCCGGAGAATGTGTTGCTTCACAAGATAGCACAGGCGGTCTATGGGATCTACGGTGGGACCCCACCCCCAGCACCATGCACGGATAATTCGTACCTTAGTAACATCGCGCAGAACCTTACAGCCCTGACCCCGTTCACGGTTGGACAAGGTAGGCCAGATCAGGTATATGCATTCATAGTAGCATCGCAACTATATGCCTATGGTGGTTCCCACGGATTCCCGCTTGCTGTGGCCGCTCCTAATCAAGGGGACCCAATCAACAGGCTGTATTACAAGATCGCCAGTCTGACGCTCGAACTATAAGGAGTAATGTCGCAAGTCTTTAGCACACAGATATTTGGGCCAGGAAACCGCCTGATGCCCAACGCTACTTTGGACTTAAGCGATCCATTGGCGCACCTGATTTTACCCGGCTGGGTAAGCGCCAAGACAGGGCTAATAGCCCCAACCATGTTTAATGTTTCTCCTGCTCCAGTCCCGGGCGGTCCCACGATCACCTTGTCGTGGAAGAATGTTCCGGCGGGAACTTTCTTGGCCGGGCCTGTATCCGGTGCTCAGGGTCCACCAGTATTCAGGCACATCCAGTTGTCAGACATCCCGGGTATCGGGGGACCTTTCCAGCCGTTAAACTCTATCCTAACCCAGATATCATCTGGGACATGGGCTGGATCTGCAAGTATAACAACCTTGGGGACTATTACCGCCGGGGTATGGAACGGAACGCCTATTGCATTAGGCAATATGGCAACCATTGCTGATCAACGCATACTTGGCAATGTGTCCGGAGCCCCGGCTGCTCCGTCAGAACTGACCAATACCAATGTTCTGGCCATGATCGGTTACGCTACAACAGATCATCCGACGCTTAAGGGGCTGACCCTGTACGACAACTCTGGAATTCTATCGCAGCCCTTCATTATCACAGGCGACGGGGGTCAGATCCAGCCGACCCTCCAAGTGTTCTCGGATACGGCCTCAACCACAGCTCCCCTACTGATGTTCTATCGCGGAAGGGGGAGTGCGGCTGCCCCGGCTCCAGTGCTATCCGGGGACCGGCTTGGTGGGTTCTCATTCGGAGGCGTGTATGACATTACTGGCGCAAGCGGATACGCAGCCAACGTCCGTTCATTTGTTGGAAGCGATTGGAATGCTGGGAGCCGGGAAGCATACCTTTCATTCGGTACGACAGGTGCAGGTTCTGCGTCCGCGATAGAGAGGGCAAAACTTTCCGGGGCCGGTTGGTGGCAATGGAGCAAATACGGTGCGGGCATCGTTCAGACAGACTCCAGTGGGAACGTCACATCGGCGGCAGTTGCACTTTCATCACTAGCCACTCAAGCTGACCAGACATTACTCGGCAACGTGTCTGGAGGAGTAGCTGTCCCATCAGCCATTACAGCGGCTCAGACAAAGACATTCCTTGGGGTGACTACGATCGGTGGGAACCTGATGACGCTGACCAATCCCGGGGCCATTACATTCCCGAGATTCAACGTGGCGAACACGGTTGACGCCCTTTCTGACTCTGCCTTCAGGACAGCGATTGGGACCGATGCGGCGGGAACCGCACGGCCAGCAAGCGACGTGTATGCTTGGGCAAAGGCACTAACGAAGCCATCCTACACGTACACGGAGGTTGGAGCTGACCCGGCTGGGGCTGCGGCGGCAATTACACTATCCGGCCTTGGAGGAGTTCCAAGTACGCGCAAGATCACGGCGAGCATTGACCTTTCAGCCGACCGAAATCTTACATACAGTGATGTTGGGGCAGATGCGGCTGGGGCGGCTGCGGCTCGTCAGGCTGCATTCACGATCCTTACGACCCTTGGGAACCTTTCTACGGTCACGACGGGGTGGCTGCATAACAGTGCCGGTGTGCTGGCATACTCGACTCCTACCTATACTGACGTTGGGGCGGATGCAGCCGGAGCAGCGGCAGCGGTTACACCGATTACCCTTGGGCTTGTTATTGGAACGAACGTCCAGGCGTACAACGCGAAGCTCACCGGGTTATCCGCTCTGGCGGACGCAGCGGGCTGGTATCATAGCACCGGGGCGGGTGTTTATGCTTGGTCAACTCCTACATATTCTGACGTGGGGGCTGATGTGGCAGGAGCCGCTGCGGCACGTCAAGCGGCATACGCGAATCTTACGACGGTTGGCGCTCTGGCTAACGGGTCGGGTTGGCTTCATAACGATGGCGCGGGGGCGTTCGCGTACTCGACTCCAACTGCTGCAAATGTCGGGGCTCTCGCAACGGTTACTGCGGACGCTCCTCTTAGTGGGTCTGGAACAGCGGCAAGCCATCTGACTTTTGCCGCGCAGGCAGCGGCCAAGGTTCACGCCGGACCAGTAACGGGGGCGGACGCGGCACCGACGTTCCGGGCGCTTGTTGCGACAGACATCCCGGCGCTTGCCTACGCCTCGTCCACCTCTTTCATTGCCGGAGCCGGTGCACTCACGGGTCCGGCTTCGCCGCTCACTATCGGCACCATCGCCGCCGCTGCCACGGGAGATTACGCGACCTCAGCCAAGTTTGTGGCCGGGGCCGGTGCTTTGACTGGCCCTGCCGCTCCGCTGACCATCGGGACCATAGCCGCAGCGGCAGCGGGTGACTACTTATTGGTTGGAGGCACGGCAGCAAAGGCCACGATCCTCGCCACGGCTCGCACCATCGCGGGCACGTCGTTCGACGGCTCAGGAAACATCACGCTCGCAAACAAGTTCATCGTCCAAGGCACGTCGGACGCAGGCCTGAGCGGTCCGCAGTTCCTCGGTGCACTCGGGACCGGAGCAGTCAAGAACACAACGACAACCGGAGTCCTTTCGATTTGCACCGCGCAGGCCGATTACCCCGGATTGATCTCCACGTCGAAACCCACTTTCGGAGCACTCTATTCTGCCGATTTTCAGAGCGGCGCAGGCAACACGGTCAACAAGTCTTTCATGGAACTCTACGGCCCCTCCAGCGGGATGCTTCAAATTGCCAGTTCTTACGCGACTGGGACGATTGTTTTTGGAACGACTAATGCTTCCGCTAATTTTGCTTACTCGGCCCGGGGTGCAGCGAGCGGCGTGTGGCGTTTCACGGTCACGTCATTCTCTCCGAAAATAGCGATACCCGGAACCACGTTAACCGTGGACGCTACGGCAAACACTTACACGGTTATTAGGTCAGACGGAAATCTTATCTACGTCACGACGGACAACACCGGGGAGGCGGCCACCGGTCAACTAGACGCTGTTTCTCACTCTCTTTCGGCGCTTACCCTGAGTACCGCTCAGGCGGCGACAGTGGACGGTGCGTTCGGCTGCAACGGGAAGGCTGCGCAGACCGCCTACGCCTCGGGCGGGGCTCTTGCCGCCTACGGCGCGGGGACCAACGGATTTGACACCGCCCCGCACGCATCTGCGCTTTACGCAATGGTTGTTGCTATAAGAGCAGCCCTAGTTGCCAACGGAACGATGAGTTAAAAACAAAAATATGAATAAACAACAGATAGCATCAATTGCACTTGGGGTCTCTGAGATCGCTGGAGTAATACTAACGGTTCTTACTGCCATCCCGTCCTCACAGGCTCCATCTTGGGTCCCCATATCCATAGGAATCCTAACGGCCTTGGTCCCCTATTTGAAGCAACAGTACGGAAACACCCCACAGAGCGTACCTGGGTCAACCGCCGCAGCCATAAAGGCGGGTGTCGTTGCTCCAGTTACTCCCGTAGGTCCCTCCCTGGTTAACCTCCCCACCGCAACAACCACTCACCCCGCACCGGTCTATCCAGTAATCCCAACAAAATAATGAACAAAATCAGACTAACAGTCCTTCTCGTGGTCGCGCTTTGCGTGGCCGCTCCGATCTCAACCGTGTATACCGGATGCACGGCAACTACACAAGTACAGACATATCAGACCCTTGCAACGGTTGGTGTCGCAGCCAAGGCAGCCATGGACACAACCGCGCTGATGTACCATAACGGACAGATAACACAGGCGCAGTACCAGAAGGTAGCGGACATCTACGACAAGCAGTTCCAGCCAGCGTACAACTTGGCAGAGGCGACTCTTGCTGCGGGTAAGAACGCATTTGCTCCAGCAGACGTAGTGGCACTATCAACCCAACTCGCATCACTACTAGCATCCTATCAGTCAACAACCAAATAACATGACAATCGTAAGCATCATAGCATTACTAGCACAGTATGGACCACAAATACTTCCCCTTGCACAACAACTGGTTGCGTGGGCGGAGAGCGGGAAAACCACTGTGACATCCGCCGACCTTGACCTTCTTGTGAAGCTGGGGAAGTGGACAAGTGCAGACTCTCTTGCAGCAGCCGGAGGTCCTCCGGTAGCACCGAAAGTGTAACATCAAACAAACATAACTATGACTCTATCACTATTGTTCTGGGTAATCTACATCATCGCCCTAGTATTTGGGGCCTACACGAACCGGGCCGGATGGCCGAACTGGTTCGGTGGAGGTCTTCTCTACTTCGTGCTCATAGGAATTCTTGGCTGGGCGGTCTTTGGTGCCGCCATCCACAGATAACATAATCCACCTAACACACACATACCATGCCCGACGAAACAAACGACGAAAACACGGTCACAAAGTCCGTGCTAGCCTCAGACTTCTTCAAGATTAACATAGGCCATGTGTTCCTCGCTGTTGTTTTCATTTTTGGACTAGGCGGCGCATGGTTCAGTGTTGGGGCGAGACAGGATCAGACGGACCTAAAGGTATCCGCTTTCGCGGATGCGGCAAGTGCCCAGGTGAAGGCGTTGGGCGACAAGGAGAGCGCCCAGATTCTCTCTGTTTTCAACGCTGCCATTGCTGCTGACCTTGTTATATCCCAGAGGTTCGACCTAAAGGCCGATAACAACGCAGCCAGAATCACAAAGATGGAAACACAGTCCTTGGAGGAAGGCAAACTGGCTACCTCCGTGGCTGTTCTATCAACGGAAGTCAAGAACCTACAGGACACATGCCAGGACCTTAAGGGGGAGCTAAGGAGCTTCAAGGAGGTCAATCCATCAGTTAAATAGGACTTGACAAATTCATGCAATAGTCTATCATGCAACAATCTGGCAGAAATGTAGATCACTCCCGGTGCCGCCAGCACGGATAACAAACATTAACCGATGCCAGAGAACTACGATCCAGTTGTATACCCCTACGGGGGATGTGGTTGCGAAGTAACAGGAACCCTGCTTGTTTGTGGGCCTTTCGAGGCACCTGTTAACCCGGATCAAGGCCACTGCCACGCGCACCACGTACACATCGACTGCGAGGCTCCCGTTGTCACGGTAGAGCCAGTCCCGGCTGTAACATCCTGGTCGGGCGAGGAACCCGTGTTCTCAATCCCTTCCCAGCAACCATAAATGGCGTCCCCATTCAGAGCACTTATACCGCTTACCCCCAAGGCAATCGAGACTAGGTACGAGTGCTTCGCCTCTGACTGTGGGTATTCGGATTGTTCGTCTGATATGTCTGGACTCGCCGTGTATGACTATGCCACCCAGATCCCGTGCGGTGGGACAGTTCACTTTGGTTCAACAGCACCCGGCTATCCCGTGTATGTCACTCTCACAATATCAAACACCGGGTTGGCCCCAATCAGGATCGATGGGTTCAGAATCACTGGCACAGGGTTCACGGTTACGAACACGTTTACCGGATGGTTCATGCCCGGGGTTTGCGGGGAGGTACTGGTGGAACTTACGGCTGCGCAGATCGGGACATACACGGCGGTACTGAGCGTTGATTCATCTTCACCGGTAAGCCCATGTAACATAGACCTGATAGGGTCGGTGTCTCCAACGGCTCCCACAATAACCGACCCCCAGAGTGAGCTGTCTTGCAACGCAGGGAATGCGTGGTTCTCTGTGAATGCAACCGGGGACCCTTCGCCCACCTACCAATGGTCCGTTAGTACAAACGGGGGGTCTACATGGTCAAATATTACGGACGTTGCCCCATATAGCGGATCTCACACCAATGTGCTTTCCATCACTGCGCCTACCATCGGAATGAACGGGTATAAGTACCGATGCACGGCAACGAATATGGGTGGATCGGCAACGAGCGCGGCTGCTACACTTTCATGCGGTGTTGCTCCTTCTGTTACGGCGGCGGCGACTATTATTCCCCATGAGCCCGCACCCCCTCCGGATTGTCCCGACATAACGGTAGGCCAACTAACCGCAACAGCAAGCGGTGTTGGACCACTGACATATCAGTGGCAATACTCGAACGACGGTGGATCGACATACCTTAACTTTGATACTACACACCATCCTGATACATGGAATAACTCAGTAACCGGGTACTACACTCCGGTTCTTAACTATTACCCTAGCCGTTCCACCCCACCAAAGTCTCACTATTGCCGCTGCGTTGTAACCAATGCATGCGGAAGCACAACGAGCAACCGAGTAAATACCCCTGGATTCCCTAGCTGCGACTAACACTATCAACCCATGCCAACTACCCAAGAAGACAGGCTAAAGCCACCCCCAATCGACCAGCGCACCGGACTGGGTGATGTTGTACATTCAGCAGCACAACCGGTGGTTATGCTCATTAATGCATTTGGTGGCCCCGACATGAACAAATGCGTTGCGTGCGGTCAGCGAAGAAAAGACTGGAACAAGAAGGTCCCAGATGTGCTGCATCCATTCAGAAACCCACTATCAAAAAAGTAACCCAAACCATCATGGCAAAACCAACAGCACCAGTAAACGCTCCAGTAGAAGGACTGATCTCCCTCGGGTATGACGGCCCGGACTACAGCCAGCCGACCAGCCCCGGTGGCGAGAGCAAGACACACACGGTATTCCCAACCCTAATGGTGTGTGGAGCACCCGCCTCTGAGTTGAAGCAAGCTCTTGATGCTACCAATATCTTGGATGGAGAATTCGCGGCCATCGTAGTTCTCAAGAACAGCATGGTGAGGGTATCTGATAATGACGAGGACGCCGACCCTAGTGGTGATGTAGAGATGGAGTTTACGGTAAAAGCAATCATGCCGCACGCCCCCGAGCAGGACGGGGTGGATTCCATCATGGCGGACTTCGATAAACTACCAGCAGCCACGGTTCATGACGATCCAGAGGCTGAGGCAGAGGAACACGACGAAGGGGAATAATTCCAATGCTAATATCAGACATCTACTCCGACGCCACCCAGATCTTGGGTAACTGCGACCAGGCAACCGTATTCAAGAGAATCACGGACGCGGCGAAGCGTTTCAACAACAAGGGAATTGCGGATGCATCAATCGGCGAGATGGACCTTTGCGTGTGCAATGGGTGTGTGACCCTTCCAATGGATGTCTACACCGTCCTTGCGGTAAATAATGGAGGTCTACCAACAGTCATTCGGAATCAGTGGTTTTCCTATCATATTAATGGTCCGGGAGATATGGAGTGCACGCCAGCCCAGTACACCACAGTAACCGGGGAATACTGCACGATCAAGGACCCATCGGAACCAGTATACCTTGTGGCTGAACTGGACTCGGCCCTAGACAACAACAAGAAGGTCCGCGTGTATGGATGGGATGTGGATGGAAAGAGGATCTATACCCCAAACAGTCTTGGTAATATGCAGGATGGATTCTATGTCCCAACGATCTATGGGTCTCCGACTTGGAATTCTATCACCCCACCAGTAAACCGCATTGACCGCATCGACAAGGATGTTACGAACGGATTCATCAGGCTTGTGGCAGTTGACCCAGCCACCCTGTCCGGGCATACGCTGATTGGACTATACAGGCCCGAGGAAACATCACCGAGGTATCAGAGGCTTCGCATAAAGAACCAGTCATGGGTCAGGATAAAGTACAAGAAGAAGGATGACGAGATCCGGTATCTCACGGACTGGATCAACATCGATAATAGAGAAGCATTCTTGCAGATGCTGAAGGCAGTGAAGCAGGATTCATTGGATCATCACGATCTTGCGGAGTCCGCCGAGGCAGTGGCCGTAAAACTAATGAATGAGGAGGCCACATCCAAGAGGCCCAAGCAGGAGCTTTCAGGACCCCAGGTGCTATACACCGATTGGCCCTTCCAAAGCGGTGAGACACTATTTTTCTAACTATCATGGCTGAAGTACAACAATTCCCAGCAGTTTGCGCCGGTATGGCCGGTGGAATGGACTCATTTACGCTGCCAATCAATCTGGCGGACAATGAGGTTGTGTCTTCAGAGAACACCACGAATCGAGGGGGTGTATACCAGACCCGCCCCGACAGCAAGCCACTGTTCTGCTGTCCGTGCAACACCATGCCTCAGGGATGCGTTCTATTCACTCCATCGAACGGCATGCCGTACCTTGTCTTCGCCTCCTATGGCAAGGTGTATGTCTCCCCAAAGCCGTTCAAGACCTACACTCAGCTTCCGAACATACAGTTCAGCTTTCAGTCAAGGCAGCTATCATGGGCCATCTGTGTGCAATCCACCGACTACGATCCGAGTGGAAATATGGTGTGGCTGGACCATCCGTTTCCTGTATTGGTGATGCAGGACGGTAACACCCGTGCGGCGTACTGGGACGGGGTGCTATCAAGGCACCTGAACCCGACTCTATCAGGGACCCCGGGATCTACCGTGCCCGGGCTCGACGAAACCAAGATTGGGCTATGGCAGGTATGGTCCAACAATAGGTTATGGGTATCTCGTGGCAATCAGGTGTTCGCGTCGGATATCGGGAATCC
>Ga0182027_10012537_pt1 | contig 11901 bp, 9 predicted proteins | sample 712E1DmetaG_FD_121300 | JGI IMG/M metagenome (GOLD analysis project Ga0182027, IMG submission 121300) | Permafrost microbial communities from Stordalen Mire, Sweden - 712E1D metaG (Illumina Assembly) | ecosystem: Environmental > Terrestrial > Soil > Wetlands > Permafrost | place: Sweden...
AAGAATAAAAGAGAACACCCAAATCGAGTAGAATACATGAAATACGATCCTGTAGCACGTAAACATGTAGTTTTCAAAGAAACTAAATAATACGTCAGTGGCTCAATTGGCAGAGCAGCGGTCTCCAAAACCGCAGGTTGGGGGTTCGAGTCCCTCCTGACGTGCAAGGAACAAAGCGGCTTTAATATGAAAGAAAAAATTATAACTTTTTTTCGCGAAGTGTACAAGGAAATGAATAAGGTTACCTGGCCTACTCGTGATGAATTAAAAGAATCTACAACAATTGTAATTGTTGTTTGTTTGGTGCTTGCTGCATTCACTTACGTGGTTGATATGGCGGTTACCAAAATCCTACAAGGAATATTTTAAGCTTGGAAAACGAAAAAGCAAAATGGTATGTAGTAAGAACATTTTCGGGACATGAAAATAAAGTCAAAGGTATCATTGACGCAGAATTAACAGATAATGAAGAACTGCGCGCAAGAATTTTTGATGTTTTAGTTCCTACTGAAAAAGTTTTCGAAGTTAAAGACGGTAAGAAAAAGACAAAGAAGAAAAATTTCTTTCCTGGCTATATTCTTGTTCATGTAGATCTTGATATCAAGGCAAAAGATTTTATTATTAATACTCCTTCGGTTATGGGATTTCTTGGTACTGCTAATCATCCTGTTGCGCTTCAACCTGAAGAAGTTAAAAGGATAGTAGGAAGACTCACGCAGAATGATGAAACTGAGAGAACTGAAACAGTATTTAGAACAGGCGATTTTGTTAAAATTGTCGATGGTCCGTTCAATAATTTTTCAGGACTAATTCAGGAAGTAAACGAAGAGAAAATGAAGATTAAAGTTATGGTTTCGATATTTGGTAGAAAAACTCCAGTCGAAATTGATTTTGCACAAGCTGAATTTGAAAAATAAATATTAGATAGGTAAAATTATGGCAAAAAAAGTAGATAGTTTTATAAAGTTACAAATTCCAGGAGGAGCTGCAAATCCTTCTCCGCCTGTCGGACCTGCATTAGGACAGAAAGGCGTCAATATTATGGAATTTTGTAAACAATTTAATGCAAGAACTACAGATAAACAGGGATTAATTATTCCGGTAGTTATTACGGTTTATTCAGATAAATCATTCACCTTTATAACAAAAACACCGCCTGCAGCTATATTATTGATGAAAGCGGCTAAAGTTGAAAAAGGATCAGCAGAACCTCATAAAATTAAAGTTGCAAAAGTAACAAAAGCTCAGGTTCGTGAAATTGCTTCATTAAAGATGCCCGATTTGAACGCTCATGATGTTGAAGCAGCTATGAGTATGGTAGCCGGTACTGCTCGCAGTATGGGCTTTACAGTTGAAGACTAATTTATAATAATTTTTATCCGGACTAAAAATGAAAGTCGCAAAGAGAATAAAAGCTATCAATAAGAATGTTTCAAAAACTAAAGAGTATACAGTTGTTGAAGCAATTAAAATTCTTAAAGATAATTCAAAAGTTAAATTCAATGAAGCACTTGATTGTGCGATCCGTCTTGGTGTTGATCCGCGTCATGCTGATCAAATGATTAGAGGGACCGTGTCATTACCTCATGGAACTGGAAAGAAAGTTTCTGTACTTGTCATTGCTAGAGGTGCTGTTGCTGAAGAAGCATTAAAAGCAGGAGCCGAATATGCGGGATTCGAAGAATATATTGAAAAAATCAAAGGTGGATGGGCTGATATTGATGTTATCATCGCAACCCCCGATACCATGGGTGAAATTGGAAAGCTCGGACGTGTTCTTGGTCCGAAAGGTTTGATGCCTAATCCGAAGAGTGGAACAGTTACGACAGATGTAGTTAAAGCTATTAAAGAAGTTAAAGCAGGAAAAATTGAATTCAGAGTAGAAAAAGCCGGAATAGTCCACTGCGCACTTGGGAAATTGAATTTTGAAATTGATCAATTAGCTGAAAATACCAAAGCTTTCCTACATACTATTATAAAGATGAAACCTTCTTCGGCAAAAGGTGTTTATGTAAGAAGTCTTTATCTTTCTTCGACTATGGGACCTGGTTTGAAGATTACAAAAGATGAAACTGTATTTGTTACTAAAAACGACTAATAAAAGTTTACGCACTCACACAATAAATGCTTCTACATTATTAAGTGTGCTGTTTTAAATGAACGGGAGTACAATGAAAAAAGAAGAAAAAGGAGAGGTGATTGAGGAAATTAAAGAGCTTATAAAAAATTCCTCCTCGATGTTTCTTGTTAATTACAGCGGTGTCAATGTAGCTGATATCAATAAACTTCGTGCAGAATTCATAAAAGAAGGGATAAACTATAGGGTCTTAAAAAACACTCTCTTCAAAAAGGCGCTTGAACAAACCGGAGGTTATGATAAGTTTAATCCTCAGCTGGTTGGAATGATAGGTATTGCATTCGTCAGTGAAAACTTTGTTTCTACTGCGAAAATTATTAAGAAATATTTTGACGAAAAGCATAAATTTTCATTCAAAGGTTGTTATATCGAATCAACATTTTATGGTAGCGAACAACTCAATATAATTGCATCAATGCCAACGAAGAATGAAATTATGGCAGGTATCGTTGGAAGTATAGCTGCTCCTGCAACCGGAATTGTTGGTGTAATAAATGCAGTAATTCGTGATCTTGTAAGTGTTATAGACGAAATCAGCAAAAAGGAAGCTGCATAAATTTTAGTAAGAATAATTTAAAAGTAATCAGGAGAAATAAAAATGTCAGAAAAAATTTCAGAAATTGTTGAAAAGATTAAAGCTCTTACGCTTGTTGAAGCTTCAGAATTGAAAAAAGCTTTAGAAGAAGAATTTGGTGTATCTGCAGCAGCTCCAATGATGATGGCGGGTCCGGCAGCAGCAGCAGCAGCTCCAGTTGAAGAAAAAACAGAATTTGATGTAATCCTACAAGCAGCCGGTGCAACAAAAATTAACGTTATTAAAGTTGTCCGCGCGCATACAGGCCTTGGTCTTAAAGAAGCAAAAGATTTAGTTGACGGCGCTCCAAAACCCGTCAAAGAAGGAGTATCAAAAGACGAAGCTGAGAAAGTTAGAAAAGAACTCGAAGAAGCCGGCGCAACCGTGCAGGTGAAATAAACATTCTCTATTCCTTATTCACAGTATAAATTTAGAGTGGTAAGATGGTAAAATCCGTCTTGCCACTTTCTTTCATTTTTACAATGAAGGTAAATTGTTAATAACCACATTGGAGGTTAGGGTTGGAAAAAACAAAAATTAACAAAAGCACTGGAAGATATTCTTTTTCTTCAGTTTCTAATGCAATGAAGGTACCCGATCTTCTTAATATTCAGTTGGATTCTTTTGAAGAATTTTTACAATTAAAGGTCGGTCCATCGCAAAGAGAAAATAAAGGTCTGCAAGCTGTATTTAATACCAATTTCCCAATCCTCGATAACAAAGAGTTTTATAGACTGGATTTTATTGAATATTACATCGAGAAACCGAGATTTTCTATGCCGGAGTGCGAAGAAAGAGGCTTAACTTTTTCCGCCCCATTAAAAGCTAAACTTCGACTTTCAACCAAAGATGATGAAACAGGCGAATATGTAAACTCAGTTGAACAGGAAGTTTATCTTGGTAATCTGCCTTTTATGACCGGAAGGGGAACATTTATTATCAACGGTGCTGAAAGAGTTATTGTCAGTCAGCTACATAGATCACCCGGAGTTGCTTTTGCTCAAACCCTTCACCCAAATGGAACCCCAATTTATTCTGCGAGGATTATCCCTTTTAGAGGTTCATGGGTTGAATTTGCGACCGATATAAATAATATTCTTTATGTCTATATAGACAGAAGGAAGAAATTCCCCTCGACTACATTATTAAGAGCGTTAGGATATGAGACCGATGAACAAATTCTGAATTTATTTAATCTAATTGAAGAAGTTACTGTAAAACATTTAAGTATAGAAAAACATCTTGGAAGAGTGGTTGCCGATGACGTTATTGATACATCAACAGGTGAAATTCACGCCTCCAAAGATGCTGAACTAACTGAAGAAATTATTGATAACATTAAAAGTTCTTCAGTAACAAAAGTAAAATTACTTAACAGTGAAATGTCGTTTGATCAGGATCTTGTTATAAATACACTTAAAAAAGATTCTGCATTAAATAAAGACGAAGCTCTTTATGCAATATACCGTCAGTTGCGATCAGGTGAAGCACCTGATCTTGATACGGCAGCCGGTTTAATTGAAAAATTGTTCTTTAATGAAAAAAGATATGATTTGGGAGATGTAGGACGATTCAGAATGAATGATCGTCTTGGTTTGAGCGTTCCTGAAAATGTCAGGGTCCTGACAGTTGAAGATATTGTTGCTATCATGAAAAATATCATCAAACTGAAAAATGGAAATGTTAATGTAGATGATATAGATCATCTTGGCAATAGAAGAGTAAGGACAGTTGGTGAACAATTAATGCAGCAGTACAATGTTGGTTTGGCAAGAATGTCGCGTACTATAAAAGAAAGAATGAATATGCGCGATAATGAAAATATGCAGCCGCAGGATTTGGTTAATGCTAGGACAATTAGTAGCGTAATCAATGCATTTTTCGGAACAAATCAGCTTTCTCAATTTATGGATCAGACAAATCCGCTTTCGGAATTAACACATAAAAGAAGAGTTTCTGCGTTAGGACCGGGCGGTTTAACACGTGAACGGGCAGGATTCGAAGTTCGGGATGTTCACCATTCACATTACGGGCGTTTATGTCCTATCGAAACTCCCGAAGGTCCAAACATTGGTCTTATTTCCTCCCTTACAATTTATGCTCGCGTTAATCATTACGGATTTTTAGAAACGCCATATAGAAAAGTTAAAGATGGAAAATTATCAGGAAGTATTGAATTTTTAAGCGCCGATCAGGAAGATGCATTTATTATTGCTCAGGCAAATGTTCCAATTGATGAACAGGGAAGATTTGTAGAAAGCCGAGTTAAATGCCGCGAACGTGGGGATTTCCCGGTTATACTGCCGAAAGATATTGATTATATGGATGTTGCTCCGGCACAAATCGTATCGGCTGCAGCAGCATTAATTCCATTTCTTGAGCATGATGACGCAAATAGAGCTTTGATGGGTTCAAATATGCAAAGACAGGCAGTTCCGCTTTTAGTTCCGCAAGCTCCGCTTGTTGGGACCGGAATGGAGCATAAAATTGCGCGCGATTCTCGTTCTATTATGGTTGCTGAGGATCCGGGTATTGTTGAATATTCTGACTCAAAAAGAATTGTTGTTAAATATGATGTTGATGAAAGTGCTCCCGAGACACTTGTAAGTTTTGATGATGAAAGAAGAGTTGAATACACCCTTACTAAATTTTCAGGTACAAATCAGGAAACTTGTTTTACTCAGAAATCAATAGTCATTACAGGTCAAAGAGTTAAAAAGGGAGATGTTCTTGCAGACGGACCTGCAATCGAAAATGGTGAGCTTGCACTTGGAAGAAATGTTTCAGTTGCATTCATGCCTTGGCGCGGATATAATTTTGAAGATGCAATTGTGCTAAGTGAACGTGTTGTGGCAGATGATGTTTTTACTTCAATTCATATAGAGGAATTTGAACTGCAGGTTCGTGAAACTAAACGAGGTGAAGAAGAACTAACCCGTGACATTCCTAACGTAAGCGAGGAAGCTACAAAAGACCTCGATGAACATGGTATTATTCGTGAAGGTGCAGAAGTTAAAGAAGGCGATATTCTGATTGGTAAGATAACTCCTAAAGGTGAGACAGATCCAACGCCTGAAGAGAAATTGCTTAAAGCAATTTTCGGAGATAAAGCGGGAGATGTTAAAGATGCTTCTCTAAAAGCGCCTCCAGGATTGAAAGGGGTCGTAATTAAAACAAGATTATTCAGCCGTAAAAGAAAAGATATAGATTCAAAGAAGGTTGAGAAGAAATTGATGGATAACCTTGAAGTTGATTTTAAAAAACGTAGAGAAGATCATTATAGGAAACTTGTATCAAAATTATCTAGAATTACAGAAGGAAAGTCTACAACAGGAATTCGTGATTTAGATGGTACTGTTATTTTGAGAAGTGGCACTACAATAAAAGACGATACATTCTCAAATATTGAAGATATTTCCAAATTGGATTATACAAAAGATTGGTTTGAAAAAAAGAATCCAAACGAATTAATTAAACAACTTTATTCAAATTATTTCAGACTTCTTGCCGATATTGAAGAAGATTTCAAAAGGGAAAAATTGAAAATTCAAAGCGGCGATGAGTTACCTCCGGGAATTACCCAGCTTGCAAAAGTTTATGTTGCAAAGAAACGCAAAGTTTCAGTTGGTGATAAAATGGCCGGTCGTCATGGTAATAAAGGTGTTGTTGCTAAAGTTGTTCCAGTTGAAGATATGCCGCATCATGAAGACGGTACCCCTGTTGATATTGTTCTGAATCCTTTAGGCGTTCCATCACGTATGAACCTTGGACAGTTGTATGAAACAGCACTTGGTTGGGTTGGAAAGAAATTAGGGATAAAATTTGAAACCCCTATTTTTGATGGAGCAAAGGTTGAAGATGTTGAAGAATGGTTAAAGAAAGCTGAATTAGCTGAAGGCAGTAAAACCTGGTTGTATGACGGTAGAAGCGGTGAGAAATTCCATCAAAAAGTTACTTGCGGATATATTTATATGATGAAACTTGGTCACATGGTTGATGATAAGATTCATGCCCGCTCAATTGGCCCATACTCTCTTATTACTCAGCAGCCTTTAGGAGGCAAAGCACAATTTGGCGGTCAACGTTTTGGTGAAATGGAAGTTTGGGCACTTGAAGGTTATGGAGCATCACATGTTTTGCAGGAAATATTAACTGTTAAAAGTGATGATGTGACTGGTAGAGCTAAAACTTATGAAGCAATTGTTAAAGGTGATAATCTGCCTGAACCAAATATTCCGGAAGCATTTAATGTTATGATTAAAGAACTGCAAGGTCTAGGTCTCGATATTAAAATTAATTAATCAACCAAAAGTTTGGTTAAAGGAGTATAGCAATGCGATTAAAAGCGCAAGAAAATAAAATTAGACTGATCGAAAAAATTACAATCAGTTTGGCTAGCCCCGATGATATTTTGTCTCGTTCTCATGGTGAAGTTACAAAACCTGAAACTATAAATTATCGATCTTTCAGACCTGAAAAAGATGGGTTGTTTTGCGAGAAAATTTTCGGTCCTGTAAAAGATTGGGAATGTGCCTGCGGAAAATATAAAGGAATTCGTTACAAAGGAATCGTATGTGATAGGTGCGGAGTTGAAGTGACATTAAAAAGCGTTCGCCGCGAAAGAATGGGTCACATTTCACTTGCAGTTCCAGTTGTTCATATCTGGTTTTTTAAAGCTTTACCATCAAAAATAGGCAATATCATTGGAATGACTACTAAGGAACTTGAAAAAGTTATTTATTATGAATCTTATGTAGTAATTAATCCGGGACCGACGGGTTTAAATAAAAAGGATTTGATTTCTGAAGATCAATATTATGAAATATTGGGTTCGCTTCCTCATGATAACGACTCATTAGAAGATGAGGATCCAAAGAAATTCCTTGCTAAAATCGGCGGGGATGCTATAAAGGAATTATTGAAGAAAATAGATATTGAATTAACTTTTGGAGATTTGAAATCACAACTGGGTCCTGATATATCTCAACAGAAACGTGCCGATATTCTTAAAAGATTACGTGTTCTGGAAGCATTTAGGGAATATGAGAATAAGGTGCCAAACAAACCTGAATGGATGGTATTAAATGTTATTCCGGTTATTCCTCCTGAACTTCGTCCTTTAGTACCTCTTGAAGGCGGTAGATTTGCAACATCTGATTTGAATGATTTATACAGAAGGGTAATCATTCGTAATAATCGTTTAAAAAGATTAATTGATATAAAAGCGCCGGAAGTTATTCTTAGAAATGAAAAAAGAATGCTTCAAGAATCTGTAGATGCTTTGTTTGATAATTCACGTCGTGCAAGCGCCGTACGCAGCGATGGGAACAGACCATTGAAATCCCTGAGTGATATGTTGAAAGGAAAACAAGGTCGTTTTCGTCAAAATTTACTTGGTAAGCGTGTAGATTATTCCGGACGATCCGTTATTGTGGTAGGTCCTGAATTAAAACTGCATCAATGCGGACTTCCTAAAGATATGGCTGTGGAGTTATTTAAACCTTTTGTTATTAGGAAATTAATTGAACGCGGTCATTTCAAAACTGTAAAAAGTGCACGCAAAGCGGTTGATCGAAAAGATGCTATGATATGGGATATTCTTGAGAAATTAATCGATGGCCATCCAATCATGCTAAACCGTGCTCCTACATTGCACCGATTAGGAATCCAAGCATTTCAACCGATATTAATAGATGGAAAGGCGATTCAGCTTCATCCTTTAGTTTGTACTGCTTTCAATGCAGATTTTGACGGGGATCAGATGGCAGTTCATATTCCGCTTTCCTACGAAGCGCAGCTTGAAGCCTCGATTTTAATGCTAAGCAGTCACAATATTCTTTCCCCTCAAAATGGATTGCCCATTGTTCTTCCTTCCCAGGATATAGTATTGGGACTTTACTATTTGACAAAACTAAGAAATGGCGGTAAAGGTGAAGGGAAAATATTTGCAGATCGCGAAGAAGTTTTAATTGCTTACAATGCTAAAGTAATTGATCTCCATTCAAGAATAAAAGTTAGACTAGATGGTCAGATACTAGAGACAACGGTTGGCCGTGTAATATTTAATAATATCGTTCCTAATGAAATGGGTTTTATCAATGAATTATTAATTAAGAAAAGTTTCTCTGGATTGATCTATAAAATGTTTATTAAATTCGGAAACGAAGTAACTGCTAAATTCTTAGATGATTTAAAAGAGCTAGGATATCGCTATGCTACTGCTGCAGGAATTTCAATCAGTTTTAGCGATATGATTATTCCGGATGAAAAAATAAAATTGATAGAAGATTCCAATAAAAAAGTTGGTGGAATTTTAAGTGAACATGAACAGGGATTAATTACTGATGCGGAAAGGTACAACAAAATTGTTGACGTTTGGACACATACCACAAACAACGTTGCAAAATCCTTAATGGATAGAATTAAAACTGATCAAGGCGGATTCAACTCGCTTCACATGATGGTTGATTCAGGAGCAAGAGGATCTCAAGATCAGGTGCGCCAGTTAGCCGGTATGCGCGGATTAATGATGAAGCCGCAAAAGAGTTTAACCGGTCAATCTGGAGAGATTATTGAAAATCCTATTGTTGCTAATTTTAAAGAAGGATTGTCAGTTCTTGAGTATTTCATTTCAACCCATGGCGCTCGTAAAGGTCTTGCTGATACTGCATTAAAAACAGCTGATGCTGGTTATTTAACAAGGCGATTATGTGATGTTGCACAGGATGTTATTATTTCTGAATTGGATTGTGGAACAATCCGTGGTGTTTATGTTTCAGCATTGAAAGATATTGAACTTGAAAGAGAACCTCTAGCTGAAAGAATTATTGGCCGTGTTGCACAGGAAGATGTTTATGATCCACGGAATGATGAGATGTTCATTGAAGCAGGAGAATTAATTACAGAAGATATAGCAGAAAAAATCGATGAAGCAAATATTGATCAGATTTTTATCAGAACAGTTTTAACTTGTGAATCAAAACGCGGCGTTTGCGCTAAATGTTACGGACGTAATTTAACAACAGGACAATTGGTTGAAAATGGTGAAGCAGTTGGTATTATCGCTGCTCAATCTATTGGCGAACCTGGAACACAGTTGACTTTACGTACATTTCACTTAGGTGGAACATCATCGCGTATTGCGAGCCAGTCTCAGGTTGAAGCTAATATAGCAGGGAAAATCGGATTCGATAGAATTACTTTTGTTGAAAAGACCGATTACTTCGGAAAAGTAAAAGTTGTCATTGGTCGTCGTGGGTCAATTGGAATTTTTGATGAAGACAATAGACAAATAAAGAAATTTGATATTCCTTATGGTGCAGAATTAGTTGTTGAAGAAGATCAGCAAATTAAGAAGGGCCAACCACTTTATAATCACGATCCATACAACTCAGTTATTGTTTCTGATATTGCCGGTAAAGTATCTTTTGTTGATTTAATCGATAATGTCACTTTGCAGCAGGTTGCCGATGAACAAACCGGTCACGTACAAAAGGTTGTAATAGAATCAAAAGATAAAACTTTAACTCCTAGCATTCTTGTTAGAGATACAAAAGGGAATGAGAAAATATTTAGCGTACCTACTAGGGCTTATTTATCAGTCGAAGAAGGCGAAGAAATTCAAGCAGGTACAATTGTAGCAAAAATATCCAAATCATCGACTAAATCGCGGGATATTACAGGCGGTTTGCCTAGAGTAACGGAACTTTTTGAAGCACGCAGTCCACATGATCCTGCAATCGTTTCTGAAATTGAAGGAAAAGTTAAATTTGGCGCTCGTAAAAAAGGTTCACGTGAAATTATTATAGAATCATTTGATACGACAGTTCAGAAAATTTATAATATTGCTTACGGTAAACACGTTCTTGTTCAGGAAGGTGATGAAATTCCTGCAGGAGAAAAAATAACTGATGGACCGATTGATCCTCATGATATTTTAAAAATCAAAGGTACAAATGCTGTTCAAGAATATCTGGTGAATGAAATTCAGGACGTTTATCGTTTACAGGGCGTAAAAATTAATGACAAACATATAGAAGTCATTGTACGTCAGATGCTTTTAAAACTTCAAGTAATTTCTGCCGGGGATACAATATTTATCGAAGAAGATCTCGTTGATCGTAATAAGTTCAATGAAGAGAATGATAAAGTTAAACAGATGGTCTATGTATTAGATCCCGGACAATCAAAGTTTAAGATCGGAGCGTTAATTATTAAGAATAAATTCAGAGAAATTAATGCTGATTTAGCTCGTAAAACAAAAAAACTAATTCAGACTAGAGATGCTGAGCCTGCTACATTTGACAATATTCTTTTAGGTATAACACATGCTGCACTTTCTACTGAAAGCTTTATCTCGGCAGCATCATTCCAAGAAACAACAAAAGTATTAACAAATGCAGCAACTGAAGCAAGAGTTGATAATTTGATAGGATTAAAAGAAAATGTTGTAATGGGTCATCTAATTCCTGCCGGAACGGGTCTAAAAAAATATAAGGGTATAATTTTAACAGCAGAAGAATTAGAAATTGTACCTGAAAAACCGGAGTTAGAAATCGCACAAGAAACTATTTGATGTTTTTATTGAAAAATTCAATTGCAATTGCTTGACAATTCAGATGTTTATCAATAAATTTCACTTCTGAATTTTTATGAGAATGTATTAATTTTTTTGGAGGATTTACGTGCCGACGATAAACCAGTTGGTTAGAAAAGGAAGATTAGTAGTAACGGCTAAGAATAAAGCTCCGGCGTTGGATGCTTGTCCTCAGAAAAGAGGAGTTTGCACAAGAGTGTATACTACTACACCTAAGAAACCAAACTCTGCTCTTAGAAAAGTTGCTCGTGTAAGATTAACAAATGGAATCGAAGTAACAGCATATATTCCCGGAGAAGGTCATAATTTACAAGAACATTCGATCGTACTAATAAGAGGCGGAAGAGTAAAGGATTTACCTGGAGTAAGGTATCATATAATTCGCGGTACTCTTGATACAAGTGGTGTTGAAGATAGAAAAAAAGGTCGTTCTAAATACGGTACTAAAAAACCAAAAGCAAAGTAAGAACTATGAGAAAGAAAAGAGCAGAAAAGAGATATTTGAAACCTGATCCAAAGTATAATGATATACTTGTTGCTAAGTTTATTAATTATATCATGTATGATGGGAAAAAATCAACAGCAAGAACTATT
>Ga0182027_10012538_pt1 | contig 11900 bp, 9 predicted proteins | sample 712E1DmetaG_FD_121300 | JGI IMG/M metagenome (GOLD analysis project Ga0182027, IMG submission 121300) | Permafrost microbial communities from Stordalen Mire, Sweden - 712E1D metaG (Illumina Assembly) | ecosystem: Environmental > Terrestrial > Soil > Wetlands > Permafrost | place: Sweden...
CCCTCTCCGGAGACTATCGCCTTAACCATTCCGCCGCCGGAAGTGGCTTCTATTCGCTCCGCCGCAAGTCCTTCTTGAACTTGCTGGATCGATTCCATCATTTTTTTGGCCTGCTTCATCATGCCGCCCATATTACCGCCAAATGGGTTGCCCATTAGATCCTCCGTAAATTTCGGCGCTAGTCGCCATCAACAATTTCCGCGTTCGGAAAAATATCGAGCACGTGCTTCAACGTATCGTGCTCTTTCTGTTCATCAAATGGATTCGGCAAGTCTTCCGAAGTTTCGGGAACAGCGACAGGTTGTTTCTTCGCCGCCTGTCCCACTTCACAGATAATTCCGACGCCGGGTGTACCGAATACCTTCTCCAGAGCCGCCAGCAACGCTTTTTTCTTGGAGAATTTGCTGCTGGTGTTATCGTTCTCCAGCATGCTTTTTTGCCCTTCGCCCTGGAATTGCAGGACGAGAGCGCCATTCCTTACGCCGGTTGGGGTCGCATCCTTGAGGAGACCGTAGGCCACGGGGCTGGCGCTTTTGACGTGCTGGAGCACTAAATTCCACTTTTCTATTATTCTATCAAATTCTGGAAGTTTCTGCTCGGATGTTCCGGTAGGTCGGGGAGATGGAGGCGCTTCCGTCGGAAAAGTCTGAGGCTTTGCCGGTGTCGGTACGGACGCGGGTTCGCGCTTTACCGGTTTTTTCGAAATCTCAGGTTCAGGAGCTTGAGTGGGCGACTCGGTCGGCTTAATCGCCGACGGTTTTTTTGACATTTCTATCGTTTTCAACAACGCAAGTTCCAGAATCAACCTGTGATGATCGTTATAACGTCCGTCATGCTCGGCCTCTGAAAAGATTTCGACCGCTCTGAGGAGTGATTGCTTGCTGAATTTCGCGGCCTGCTCGCGCAGTTTGGCGGCGGTTTCTTCGTTTGTCGCCAGATCGCCGAGTTTTTTAGCCACGGTCGCGAAAAGCAGGTTTCTGAAATGCTGTGCGATTGACTTAAAGAGTTGCTGAATATCCTTGCCCGATTCAACCACCTGGGACGCAACTTCAAACGCGCCCGATTCATCCCCTGCGGCCAAAACGTCCGCCAGTGTAAACAGAAAATCTTGGTTGACGGTTCCGAGCACAGCGTTGACATCTTCGGTCGTAATTTCGTCATCTGTATAGGCCAGAACTTGTTCCAGCAAACTGAGCGAATCCCGCCATGACCCATCCGCGTTCATTGCAATCATATCCAGTGCCGCTTCTTCAGCCTTCAAGCCCTCGCTCTCCGTCACATATTTCAACCGACTGTGGATATCACGGAGCGAGCCTCTGCGAAAATCAAATTGCTGACATCGGGATCGAATGGTGACGGGAATACTCTGAGGCTCGGTGGTTGCAAGTATGAAAACGGCGTGAGCCGGTGGTTCTTCGAGGGTTTTCAGGAAGGCGTCTTTGGCATCGCTGGATAGCTGATGAGCTTCGTCGATTATGAATATCTTGTAGCGCAGTTCCATCGGCGGAAACTTAACGTTATCGCGGATTTCCTCTATGTCTCTGATGCTCCGATGTGACGCGGCATCCAGCTCGACAATGTCCATGGCGGAACCCTCAGCCACGCTGATGCAAGCCGGACATACGTTGCAGGGGTTAGGGGTAGCGCCTTTTTCGCAGTTAAGCGCCTTTGCAAGCAAACGAGCGGTAGTGGTTTTCCCCGTGCCTCGGGTGCCGCAAAAAAGATATGCGTGAGAGACCTTGCCCAATCTTATGGCGTTTTGCAGGGTCTTTATGACGTGGTCTTGCCCCATGACATCTTCAAATGTCTGGGAGCGGTATTTTCTGTATAGAGAGATATAGGCCATATTCAGTCACTCACGAAAATGCAGTATCCAGATGTGCCCGGATACTGCATGACATCGGCTAGTCCGCATAACATAGTCATGAACAACTTAATGATCGTGCACCTGCTGTCGATAAGACTCTCCGAGTGTTACCTACCGCAGCCAACTCCAGCCAGGAAACCATACGGCACACGGGCGAAACTACTTACCGCTGCTTCCTCCCGGACCTGACGGAATTTGCAACTCGGCCGTTGCGCAGGGCCCAGCTATCGACGCCGCTTACGATGGCCAAACCTCAAAAACCCAGACCTCGAGCAGGAATTCGACCCCGCTATAGCGGATTGCGGGTGCAGGGCACCGCTAGTTCCCCGTCTAGCACGATCAAACCGGTTCAATCCTCAGTCATTATATCAGATAAGACGCGATTCGGCTATATTAGATCTTTCCGTTGAAGGTAAATTACTTTTTGTATTCTCCGTAATCCCGGAATGGAGGTGTCGAGATATTTCTTGTCCGTGAGTCCTTCTCCGCTCCAGCCGGTCTGAACCCGAGTCCCTTCCGGAGCTTCCCGCGGATTAAAAGTGAGTTTTAATACATACTGATCCTGCTTGAATGGGTACTGTTTGATATCTCTGCTCAAGTTATACTTGTGTCGGAACTTTCCCCCTTCGACGAAAAGCCCATGCAATGGCCCTTTATCTACAAGAACAGTCGCGTCCCTGTTGATGTTCCATGAGAACGACTTCATTTCCGGTTCCTTGTAGTCCCGATTGCACAACTCGACATTAATCCTAGAACCATCAGGCAGATTTGCTTTGCCGCTTATCTCGAATACGTGAGAGCTCAAGCGTTTGCACGTTGCCTCAAATCCAACATCGGTTCTGTTCTTGGCCAGATCGGCATACATGATTTTATGAGCACGGAATTCGTCCAGGTTACGTCGGGATACTTCAAAATGGCCTGACGCTTCTATATAATAAGGATTTGCAAGATTAGGATGCGCGTCCATAACCTTCTGGGCGGAAGCTATGCAATACAACCACTGGCGTTCCGCTTTGTCAAATTCACCATTCTTCTCGTAAGCATGCGCTACCAGCCTGTCACGAGCGAAGAACGAATCTTTTTCCTTGGAGGCTCGCAACAACCAATATGCGGCGTTCTTATAATCGAGTGCTTTCTGGTTGTAAATGTCGAATCCGAGGCACGTCTCGATATCAGACACCCCTTGATTGTTACTTACTCCTTCTTTCAACAGCGCGATCGCCGGCTGTATGTACCTGTAATCTGCGTGCTGACCGGAATCGATGAAATTATAGGCCAGATGCCATGCTCCTGTGTCGTATACATCTACCTGGTGAGGGTCCAACCAGGTGATCAAACGTATCAACGGCACTATCGCATCATAGTCTCCCGCATCGAAGAACTCATCGCAGCGCACCCAGAGCAGTCCGGCCGTAACCTCGCGAAATCCTACGAGTGCCCCTGCCATTAATTGCGCCGGCATGGCAATGGGACTGTTGTTGACATCCCGTATAATGAAAGCGCCGACACCCTTCTTGCCGGGCTGAAACTGAGCCCGCCTCGGATCTATCTTCATCTGAAGAAACACTATCGCGGGCAGCAACGCAATCGCAATGAATATCAGCAGTAATCGGCTATTTTGCTTCACTTCTAATTCCTCACATATCTCGCTTCTCAAACGCGAGAACAGCGATGATCAATAGCACTGACGAATACAAAACAGCGTACGCAACGTTTATAGCATAGTAATTGAATTCTCCGGTGATTGCCACTTCTGGATGGATCAGTTTGTTCTGTATATTGTAATTTGAGAAATTCGGTATAGCATAATGCAATGCCGTATAGAACATTTTTTGCAGAGCCAGTTTGGAGTGCATCATAGGATCAGTTAAGTCGAGGTTGCCCACGATATAGATTGCGCTGGTTGTGAAGAAGTTCACCACGGGAGTAGTGAACACTGAAAACACCATCGCAACTGAACCAACCATGAGAAGTTGGAAGAAGATCATGACGGTTCCCTTTAGAAGCTCGATAGAACCTTTCCAGTCCCAGTTGCTCTTCCATGTGACGAGAAATATGAAGACTGTGGACATCAGCAGCAACTGAATCAACAACGTCATCATCGCCCCGAGGAATTTCCCTAACAAGAATTCATATCTTCGCACGGGCTTGGAGAGGATTGTGTAGATGGTCTTTCTCTCCATCTCAACTGATATCAGATTAATACCAAGCACCAGTGTTATCAGCAAACCCACAATGGATAGCAGCCCAAGTCCCAGGCTTCTGATAATGGTCATTTCCCCTCTGAAGCTGAACTGTGAAAACGAAACGGAAAGGACGATCATTGCCGCCGCCGCTATGAAGAATATCCACAGTATCTTTTTTCGTAATGCTTCCCCCAGGGTGTTACCGGCAATTACAAAAGTCGTCATTTGTTTACCTCCCTGATCATCTCTACAAAGAGCTCTTCTAACGTTCGTTTCTGGGGAATTATGGACTCGATCTGCCCTTTGCATTGTCGAACGAGGTCGATGGTCCTGTCGATACACTCGCCATCGCCCTGAGAGATAGCATAGCAGTTCGCAACTTTCTCTACTGAGTTAGCGTATTCCTTTAGTTTCTCAATCGTTTCTGCATTAAGATCGGTCGCCCGGACTTCCACATGACCGACGGCCAACATATCTTTGAGAGAACCTGTCTTGAGCAGTTTTCCTCTGTTCAAAATAGCCACTCGGTCGCAAACCATCTCGACGTCGGAGAGTTGATGAGAACTGAGGAAAACTGTCTTGCCTTCGTCGCGAAGGCGGAGAATAAGGTCTCGAATGTCGGAGTGAGCGAGCGGGTCTAGTCCGGTAGTAGGCTCGTCGAGAATGAGAAGCTTCGGATCATTGATAAGAGTCTGAGCGATGCCGATTCTCTGGAGCATGCCCTTTGAATATTGACCTAGAGGCTTGTCGCGGTCACCATACAATCCAACCGTCTTCAACAGTTCTTCGATTTTTGGAGTCAGATATTCCGTTTTGTAACCGAATAGACGTCCGTAGAAGCTTAGTACCTCGGCCCCGGTCATATAATCATAAAAATAAGGAGTTTCCGGGAGATAGCTTATGCGCCTCTTTAGCTCAATATCGCCGGCCGGCTTTCCCAGCAGCCATGCTTTGCCGCTTGTCGGGTAGACCAATCCGAGCAGCATCTTAATAGTTGTGGTCTTACCCGCCCCGTTCGGCCCCAGAAAGCCGAATATCTCGCCTTCGGCAACTTCCACATTCAAATCGGAGACCGCGCTTACGGGTTTCTTCTGCATGAACAGGCGATAGGTCTTGGTAAGTCCTTCTGTTTTCACGGCAATTGCCATGTAGGTACCTCCGCAAATAGACCGAAATCACTCGGCCGACTACAAATTCTTGATGAGTATACCGGGTATAGGAGAAAGTGTCAATAAAACACTTCTCTTGACTTGGTCTCCCATCGGTGACTGTTTTGTGCTACGCAGTTTCATCAAAAAAGGTTCCCACTCAAGAATGGTGAGCAAATCCTCTGATTTTTGTTCGTTTTCATTGCATGGAGGAAAGATTCATTAACCGCACGTTAATCTATTATTCGTCCACAGATAAGGCTTGGCGATTAAAATCACTATTGTCAAAGGGCGGAGATGAATCCTTCTACTAAAGGATCAAAATTAACTCTGACCAAATTCAAAAGGAGGACAAGTAATGTTCACGCATCGCACTAAAAAATCCGGTTTTACGCTCATCGAACTGCTCGTCGTAATCGCAATTATTGCGATCCTGGCGGCAATCCTTTTCCCTGTGTTTGCAAGGGCGAAGGCAAAAGCTCAACAGTCTGTATGTCTTAGCAACATGAAGCAGCTCGGACTTGGACTTATGATGTATGTAGAGGATTACGCTGGCGCGTATCCCATGGCCTACTACTACAACGTCCAGAAACTCAATGGAACTACGGTTCAGGATGACGCCAATGGCGGCTACACTCAGTGGAGTGGCGTAGTCGCTCCTTACGTCAGGAACAACAATATCTGGATTTGCCCTAACAGTGCTTGTGGCGGATTGGCTCCCAGCGACTATACCACGAATGCAAGCGGAGAGAACGCCGGCGCAGGCGTCCCTTCCGGCCAGGGCGTTAACGTAAGCACAGTTCAAGACAATCAGGTTCCGAGATTATCTTACATACCTAACGAAGCAATACTTGCTCGTTTGAAAGACACCGCCCTCATCGGTGGCATGCAGTCTTGTACGGAAGCAATGCTCGAGGCACCCGCAAACACAATCGTAATTGCCGAAATGACTGACAAGACCAATTACATTTATGACAAATCCGGTTCCGGTACATTCTGGAAGACACACAGACCGACCAGCGCTTGGATGACTTCTGCACATCAGCAGTGGGACTCCGAAGGAGAAGCCAAAATCGTCGTTGGGTTATCCACTGGGACGGTCGATACAATATATACGGTAACCGAGGGAGTTGCGTTAGCGGAGCGAATCGCTATCGACACCAATGCCGCATACGGCGGAGTCGGCAAACCTGACATCACTGAACCTTCCGGACGGGCTGGCGTTCACCCACTGCCTCATATCGTATACACTAAGTGGGATGCTCACGATGGTGGCTCTAACTACATCTTCTGCGACGGTCATGCTAAGTGGCAGACTCTTGGGCAAACTCTCAACCCTCAGAGCTACGAATGGGGAACAAAGGCGTACACATTTGCCAATCAACCCGCAGTTTATGACCCGATTAGCGGCAATCCCGTGACGGTAGGCAACTAGATCAAATTATGATCTTCTAATAGCGTGGCAAAGAAGGGGGCAGTATACCTGCCCCCTTCTTTTGCCTGTTTTTGACCCCATGCGCTTGCATTTGAGCACAACGACCTGCTTCATTCATTTTAGGTACTTGCCAATCCGCCCATATTGGTATAGAATATGTCTGGTTTGTGAACGATAGACGTAAAGATTTGGCCCTTGTTGCCAATTCGCGGAACTTCCGCGGCTATGTGACAGTATATTAAGGCAGCCAAAGTGGCCAACGCCATATTTTATGGGAGGAATACAGATGTTCATGGCTTACATAGATCCTGGATCAGCCGGAACGATCATAGGACAGAGTGGAGGGATAATAATAGCATTCCTTGGAGGTCTCGTCGGCATGATCGTGTTGTTTTTCAGGCGGACAATAGGATCACTCTTCAAGAAACTGGGCAAATTTGCCATCGTTACCGTAGCTGTCTTGGTGCCTGCGCTCGTGTATGGAGCGTATTTGTTATGCAAGCGATTCATGTAAGGTAAGACTGCCTCGATAAAAAAATTGTTCTGTGGCTGAAAAATGATAGTCTTTACTCCAGCTCCGGCTGTGCCGAGGCTGGAGTATTTGCTGATGGCCGACCCGCCTGAACCTTAGGCTTTTCGGGAGGAATTCTTCATGCATACCCATTTCGTCTCCATGATGGCAAATCAGGCCGTCTGGCAAAATACCGTTCCACTTGTTGCCGTCCTGGCAGGAATTCTAGGCATTTCCGTGAAATTTCGTAAAGTATCCGCGGCATTTGCTAGAGAATCAGGAAGCGCGCGTATTACCGTAATTATAGTAATCGTGGCCCTCTTAGCGGCAGGCATCGTCTATAAGCTGGGGTCAGGGGGAGGATCGATGGTTAACAACAAATCAACATTCCAGGGCAGAGTAATTATACTTGGATTCGATGGAATGAGCGCCAACATAGTAGACTCAATGTTGGCAAAAGGCAAGCTGCCGAATTTCGCCAAACTGAAAGAGCAGGGCTGTTTCAGGCATATGCAGACGACAAACCCGGCTCAATCGCCGGTCGCTTGGACAGGTTTTTCCACGGGTCAGAATGGCGGGAAAACCGGCGTCTTCGATTTCATCAAGCGAGACCCCAAAGGCTACAAACTCTCGCTCGCCACCGCCGATATTGAAGGCGGAAAGGCACAGCCCGTCGTAAAGAGCAAGCGTTTTTGGGAATACGCGGCGGATAAGGGCGTTCCATCCTGCATCCTGGCATGCCCGGTCACTTTTCCTCCGGACAAGGTCGATGGCAATCGCATGATTTCAGGAATGGGAGTGCCCGATATTCTGGGAACAGAGGGCACGTTCAGTTTCTACACATCGGATGACCTTCCCGTTACCAAAGATACGGGAGGCAAGGTTTTCCACGTAGACAGCAATTCTACAATGCAAATGGATCTAATCGGCCCGCTCCGAAAAGCCGCCGGTCAGATTGATAACGTCAAAGTCCCAATCACCGTTACCAAAGAATCCGATGGCCAAAGCGTAAAGGTGACGTTGCAGGGAAATACCTTTGAACTTAAACAAGGCGAGTGGAGTGGCTGGAAGGACATTTCTTTCACCATGGGTCTCTTCAATAAGATGAAGGGGATATTCAAGATGTACCTGGTGGAGGCATCGCCCGGATTCAAACTCTATGTCAGCCCGATCAATATGGACCCACGAGCGCCCGCGATGACCATTTCTTATCCTGATGGTTACGCGAAAGAACTGGCTGAGGATTGCGGACTCTTCCACACCCAGGGCATGCCTTGCGATACTTGGGCGTTGAACGAGAAGCGCCTCGACGAGAAAGCCTTTATCGAGCATATGGATGACATTCTAGGCGAGAAGAAGAAGGAACTCTCCTTCGAGATGAATCGCACATCCGCCGGGATACTATACGTTTACTTCGAGACCTCGGACACTGTTCAGCACATGTTCTGGCGATACACTGATCCCGAAAGCCCTCTCTACGAGAAGGATAGTCCGTACAAAGACATGATAGAGAAGTGGTACGAGAAAATGGATGCCATCGTCGGCGATACTATGGCGAAACTAAAGCCGAACGATACGCTAATGGTCATGTCGGATCACGGATTCGAGGCCTTTAGGCGCTCTATCCACGTAAACTCCTGGCTTCGACAGAATGGCTATCTGCAACTAAAAGATCCTTCCGCCCCAAGCGGCGGAGACCTTCTGGAAGATGTGGATTGGTCAAATACCAAGGCTTATGCCCTCGGTTTCGGCGGGATATTCATTAATCTCCAAGGCCGAGAAGAGGGTGGTATTGTGAACCCCGGGCCTGAGGAAGAATCTCTTAAGAAGGAAATTCAGACCAAGCTAATGGCCTGGGAAGATCCCAAGAATCATGCCAAGATCATAAAGAATGTTTATCTCGGCCAGGACATCTTCAAAGGCCAATTCGCCAAGGACGCCCCGGACCTTTACATCGGCTTCAACGCGGGTTTCCGTGCCTCATGGCAGACCGCGCTGGGCAATTGTCCCGATAAGCTGATTGAAGACAACGAGAAGAAGTGGAGCGGCGATCACCTTATCGATCCGTCTCTCGTGCCGGCGATACTCTTCTGCAACAAGAAACTGAATGAAAATGCGTCGATATACGATCTAGCGCCGACTATCCTAAAGATCATCGGCTACAACGACGAAGAGCTGAAGAAGTTCGATTTCGACGGCAAGCCGCTTCTGTAAAAACAATAAGTTACAAGGGGTCTGTCCTTTTTTCGCGCGGCAAGCGAAAATTGGGACTGACCCCGAGCGCTGAAAGATGACTCTTCCTAATCCTGAGTCCAAAAGAACAATAGGCCCGAATCATCAAGAGTGATGATTCGGGCCTATTACGTTTGCTATTAATTTCCTGAACTACTACCCCGTAACAACTCCGCCAGCGACGATGATCTCTCGCCACTCAAGCACGAATCTCCCCAATTCAGGGATATCCAGAAAGTTCTCCACGAGTACCGGCTGATCTGTCTCGATTATCACCTCGCCGACCTCTGTTTCGCCTAATGTAGTCGCATTCTCCTCGAGCAAAGCGGAAGTCGAGGAATCAATCCTCTTCTTGATAACGGCGATCCTGCAAGGTACTTCCTGAGTGTTGCACCTAAATGCCAGGGTCTGGTTGACCTTGATCGGCATCGGGAACATCCAGAAGATAGTCCCGTGTATTTTCGTTGTCTCGATAGGCGAAGAGTTTCTTCCCGAAAGCATCTCGCCTCTCTTGACATCCGAAGCTCCCTGGAGGGTGACTCCGGTGCTCTCGCCACAGTCTGCCGAATGTTTCTCATGCCCGAACTCAAGAATCTCAGAGATCGTAACCTCGCGCTTGCCGGGATGCAAAAACAACTGATCTCCATCTTTGATCTGCCCAGATTCAATGCGCCCGACGACGATCTTCTTTCCGTCTATATTGTATACATCCTGAATGGGGAACCTGAGTTCCGCGTTCTCGATGTCGTCGTGTTTCTTTAACGAATCGATTGCCTCTATAACGGTTGGGCCGTCATACCAGGGCGTCTTCTCAGACTTCGTAGCGATGTTGTCCCCGACTACCGCGGAGACCGGGATGACATACGTCGCCGCGATTCCGATTGACTTGTAGAACTCGGAGATCTCTTTCTTGACGGCATTGTACGTCTCTTCGCTGTAGTTCACCAGGTCCATCTTATTCAGAATAATGATGTTCTCTCTAAGCCCCAGCAAGCCCAGGACGTACGCGTGCCTTCTTGTCTGCTCTTTCACGCCTTCATTGGCATCGACCACCAGCACTGAGCCTTCTGCCTGGGAAGCGCCGGTTATCATATTCTTCATGAACTCTTTGTGGCCGGGAGCGTCTATGATTACATAATCCCGCTTATCGGTGTAGAAGAATATCTGAGTTGTATCTATCGTGATACCTTTTTCGCGCTCTTCGCGAATCTGGTCCGTGATGAACGCGAATTCCAGGGGTTTACCCAGTTCAAAACAGACCTGTTCTATCACCTCGATCTTATCGGGCGGAATTGAGTCGGTATCATACAACAATCTGCCGATGAAAGTCGATTTGCCGTGATCCACATGGCCAACGATTACGATCTTGAAATTCTCTTTTTCCATATCGATATTATGCTCCAAAATGAAAATAGCTCTATACAGTCTGCGGAGACCGCCGACTCAGTTCTTACATATAACCCAGTGACCTGAGCTTCTGCATGGTATAAGCGTCTTCCTTGTCCTGGGCGCGATAGGAACGCTCGGAGATATTAGTCGTCTCCAACTCGGCGATGACCTCTTCGATGGTGGTCGCGTTCGAATCGCCGGGCGCGCAGCAGCACTCGCATCCCAGACTTCGATATCTCTTCCCGTCGCGGGCGAAATAGAGAAGATTGGTGGGAATGTTCTCGCGCTGAATATATCTCCAGATGTCGAGTTCAGTCATATGAAGCATGGGGTGAACTCTCACGTGATCAGAACCTTCGGAAGAAGATTTGTACTGATCCCAGAGTTCGGGCGGCTGATCTTCATAATTCCACTTGAAGTCTTCATCTCTCGGCGAAAAATATCGCTCTTTGGCTCTGATGCCGTGCTCATCCCGTCGAATCGCCAGAAGAATCGCCTTCAGGTTCAGTTCAGCAAGATAGTCCTTTAGCGCCTGCGTCTTCAGCGAGTTGCAACAGTCGATTTTGGAGCCGACGTGAGGCCCCATACCGGCTTCGATAGCCACCGTATTCTTTGCCACCCGCATATCGAGATCCCACTCTTTCGCCAGGCGATCTCGGAATTCATACATTTCCTTGAATTTGTAGCCTGTGTCGATGTGGATGACAGGGAAAGGAATCTTTCCGTAGAACGCTTTTCTGCAAATCCAGAGAAGCGCCGTAGAATCCTTGCCCATTGACCAGAGCAAGCCAATATCTTTGAATCTGCTGTACGCCTCTCTGACGACGTATATGCTCTTGCTTTCCAATTCGGACAAATAATCCATGTTTCTCTCCAGCTTGTAAATCTTTCTTGCGCTCAGTACATCCGACGCATGTACAGACCAGCGCCGAAAATCCGACACGTCTTTTATGCTACTATAATGTACCTCAATAGTCAATACTGGTTTCTGAGTCGTAAGAGTTCAGTTTCGCGGGAAATGATATCAAACGCACACTGTCATCCTACCCTTCGACTCCGCTCAGGGTAAACTTCGTGAAGGATCATCTTCCTGGTTAGATGATTCTTCGCTCTGCTCAGCTGACAAACTAGA
>Ga0182027_10012539_pt1 | contig 11900 bp, 10 predicted proteins | sample 712E1DmetaG_FD_121300 | JGI IMG/M metagenome (GOLD analysis project Ga0182027, IMG submission 121300) | Permafrost microbial communities from Stordalen Mire, Sweden - 712E1D metaG (Illumina Assembly) | ecosystem: Environmental > Terrestrial > Soil > Wetlands > Permafrost | place: Sweden...
ATTTCAAGGGCCCGCGCAACATCCGGCTTGCGGTCGTCCGCTATGGCAACGTCCTCGGAAGCCGGGGCAGCGTGATCCCGTTCTTTCTCGAGCAACGCAAGACGGGCACGATCCCGATCACCGACGAGCGGATGACCCGGTTCAGCATCACGCTGCAGGAGGGCATCGACCTGGTCTTCTTCGCACTTCACCACATGTGGGGAGGCGAACTGTTCGTGCCGAAGATCCCGAGCTACCGCATCATGGATCTGGTTGAGGCAATCGCGCCCGATTGCCGGCGTGTTGTCGTGGGCATCCGGCCCGGAGAGAAGCTGCACGAGGAGATGATCACGGAGACCGACGGACTGAACACGATCGAGTTCCCAGGGCATTTTGTGATCCTCCCATCGATGCCGCTCTGGGATCCCGAGACGTTTTGTCGCGAGTCCAACGGCCGTCGTTGCGCCTATGGATTCCACTACAGCAGTAACACGAATTCGGAATGGCTGACTGTGGAGCAGATCCGCCGCCTTGTCCGCCAGCACGTCGATGCGACGTTTGTTGCACCGCCCCCTCGCTGACCCAGTGCCGCGCCCGACAACCGGCCCCAGACCCATGTCCGATTCCAGCGCAGGAGATTCCGGATACGGAGACCCCTCCCGGCCGAGGCTTTTTCTGACGGGAAGCACGGGGTTGCTGGGGGGGAACCTCATCCTGACCGCGGTCGATCGATGCGATGTCTTTGCCACGTCGCGCACAACCCGACTCATCGCCCCCCGTGTGCGTTGGGCGCCGTGCGACCTGCTCGATCGCGAGACCCTGTTCCGGCTGGTCGAACAAGAACACCCCGATGCGATCGTCCACCTCGCGGCAGGAACCGATGTCGACTGGTGTGAAGAGCATCCCGAGGCTGCCCACGCGCTGAATGTCCAGGGCACCGCGAACGCCATCGCCGCAGCCCGCCGCGCAAGCTGCCGGATCGTTTATGTCTCGACCGATTCCGTGTTCGATGGCGAGCGCGCTCCCTATGCGGAAGCCGATTGCCCGCGGCCGCTCAACGTCTATGCCCGGTCAAAGCTCGAGGCAGAGTCCTTGGTGCTTGCGGCGGATTCCCGGCACGCGGTCGTTCGCACAAACCTGTTCGGGTGGAACTGCCGCGGCAAAGCCGGGCTCGCTGAGTGGATTTTCGACCTTCTGAGCCGGGGGCAGCCGGTACCCGGGTTTGTGGACTGCTTCTTTTCGCCGCTGAACGCGGCTACGCTCGCCTTGATCTTGCTGCGCCTCGCGCAGGACGGGAACGGCGGTCTCCTTCATGCGGGCGCGGCCGCGGGCGTGAGCAAATTCGCCTTTGCCCGGATGATCGCGCGCCAGTGGGGCTACGACGAACGCTGCGTCATCCCGGTGCATCTGGGCCAGCACCCGTTCCGGGCGCGCCGTCCGCTGGACACCACGCTCGATTCGCGTGTCCTCGCCGGACGGCTCCGCATGCCGATGCCGTCGATACCCGATGAGATCGCATTGTTGCACCGGCAGTCGTCCGACGGCTTTCGCCAACGTCTGGCCTCCCTTTGTGCCCATGAATAGCTCCCCGTCTTCCTTTGCCATCGGGCGCCGGCCGGTCGGTGGCCCACACCCGGTTTACTTCATCGCCGACATCTCGGCGAACCATGACGGCGACCTCGAACGGGCGAAAGCCCTCATCCATCTCGCCGCGCGCTCCGGCGCCGATGCCGCGAAATTCCAGAATTTCACGGCCGAGCGGATCGTTTCGAACCAGGGTTTCGTCGAGCTCGGCCACCCGCAGTCCCACCAGGCCGGGTGGACAAAGTCGGTGTTCGAAGTCTACAAGGACGCGAGCATCCCGTGGGAATGGACGCCGGTGCTGAAGAGCGAATGCGAGCGCGCGGGCATCGAGTATTTCTCCACGCCGTACGACTTCGGCGCGGTCGACATGCTCGATCCGTTCGTGCACGCCTACAAGGTGGGCTCCGGTGACATTACCTGGCCGCAACTCGTCGAATACATTGCGCGCAAGGGGAAACCCGTTCTCCTGGCGACGGGCGCATCCGATATCGGCGACGTGCAGCACGCCGTCCTTCACCTGCGCACGCACTGCGCCGCGATCGGCCTGCTGCAGTGCAACACCAACTATACGGGCAGCATTGAGAACTTCCGCCATATTCATCTCAATGTCCTGGAGACGTACCGCACGATGTTTCCCGACGTCGTCCTCGGCTTGTCGGATCACACGCCCGGGCACGCGACTGTGCTGGGCGCGGTCGCCCTCGGCGCGCGGCTGATCGAAAAACATTTCACCGACGACACGACGCGGTCCGGTCCCGACCACCCGTTTTCGATGACGCCAGGAACGTGGCGCGAAATGGTCGACCGCTGCCGCGAGCTCGAACTGGCCCTCGGATCCCCGGTCAAAACGGTCGCCGAGAACGAATGCGAAACGGTCGTGCTGCAGCGGCGCTGCCTCCGCGCCTCCGCGCCCATCGCCCGCGGCACCGTGCTGGAATCCCGTCATCTCGTCGCCCTGCGCCCCGCGCCGTCCGGCTCCCTGCCGCCGCGCGAGGAGCCGGCGGTCATCGGCATGCGGACGACGCGGGACCTCAGGGAGCACGAACCCATCCGCTGGAGCAACTTCGAGCCGGTCCCGAGCTAGTGCGCATCTTGTATTTCACGCGTGGTTACACAAGCCACGACCGCCGGTTCCTCGACGCTCTTTGCGCGCTGCGGCACGAGGTCGGTCTGCTCACACTCACGACGGCCGGCGAACGCATCCGCCTCGCCGGGATGCCGCCGGGATCTGTTGCGTTGGGCACCCTTGGATTTCAGGCTGCGCCGCCAGCGTCGGCATTGGCCGGCGCGCGGTTCCCGGAACTCCGCGCCATCGTCGGGCGGTTCCGTCCGGACGTGATCCATGCCGGCCCGCTCACGGATTGCGCTTACCTGTCGACGGCAATCGCGGGCACGGCGGTTGTCGCCTGTTCCTGGGCTTTCGATGTGCTGTTCGAGATTCGCGGGGATCCGATTGCGGAATCGCTCGCGCGGCAGTCGCTCAGGCACTGCGCCGGACTTCTCGTCGATTGCAAAACCGTGTTCGATGCCTGCCGGCGGCTCGCCGACCGCGAATTCCCGCATTGCGCCATCCTTCCATGGGGAATCACGCCGCCCCCGCGCGTCTGCGCACCGATGAACCTCCGGTCGCGCGCCGGCTGGCCCGGAGACGCGGCAGTCGTTTTCTCGACGCGCTCGTTCGAACGGGTGTCTGACGTGCCCACGCTGATTTCCGCCTTCGCCATCGCGCGGAGCCGCCGCCCGAACCTCCGCCTCGCGCTTGCCGGCGACGGGAGCCAGCGGCGCGCATTGGAGGACCAGGCCGCTGCCGCCGGCCTTGGCGGTGCTGTACGCTTTCTCGGCCAGCTGGCGGATGATGAGGTTTTCTCCTGTTTTTGCGAATCCGACATCTACGCGAGTTGCGCGCTGTGTGACGGCACCTCGGTGTCGCTCCTCGAAGCGATGTCCGCCGGCATTATGCCGTTGGTGACCGACATTCCCTCCAACCGCGAATGGATCACGCCTCCGACCAACGGCTGGCTCGCCAGTCCAGGCGCTCCGGGCGTTTTCGCCGCAGCGATGATCGAAGCCGCGGACGTCACGCCGGAGCGCAGGGCGGGGATACGCGCCCAGAATCGCCGCCAGGTGGCCGAGCGCGCCGACTGGAATGCAAACCGCGCCAAGCTCGATGCGCTGTATCGGGCTGTTTGCGCGGAGAATCCGTCGTCCCCGGCATTGTGAAAGTCGTCGCGATCATCCAGGCGCACTGCGGATCCCACCGGTTCCCGGCGAAGGTCCTCCAGGACATCGCCGGCATGACCATGCTCGACCGCGTGATCGAGCGCGTCAAACGCGCACGCTCGCCGAATGCCGTTGTGGTCGCGACGTCCACGCTCGCGATCGACGATGCGATCGAATGCCGTTGCGCCAGGAGCGGCACCCCCGTCTTCAGGGGCAGCGACGCCGATGTGATCTCCAGGTTCGTCCAGACGGCGCAGGACCACCGGGCCGATGTGTGCATCCGCATCACGTCGGACTGCCCGCTGGCCGATCCGGGGATCATCGACCGGATCGTCGACCGCTTCCTCGCCGTGTTTCCCGCCGTGGATTACAGCAGCAACAAGATCCCGCAGAGCTATCCGCGCGGACTTGACACGGAGGTCTTCACGACCGAGTCGCTTGTCCACGCCGAACGGCTCGCGATCGAGGCCTATCAAAGGACGCATGTGACGCCGTTCATTTATGAGCACCCCGAGTTGTTCCGGTTGCTCAGCGTCACAGATCCGGTGGACCGCGCACATTGGCGCTGGACCGTGGACACGCCTGAAGACTTGGAGTTCGTCCGGCAGGTCTATGCGCACTTCTCCGGACGCGCCGAGTTCACGTGGCGCGACGTGCTCGCGCTGCTTGAACGGCAGCCGGAATTGATGGAGATCAACAAGAACGTGCGCCAAAAGGCGCTGCGCGAAGGATAGTGATGGGCGATCCGTCGTCACCCCCGAAGCTGGCCGCGTGCCTCCCTTCCGTCCGTTTTCGACGCGGCCGGCGCGACGGGGCGCATGAATGACGGCGCCCTCCCGGCGCCGGCGCTTTTCCGTGCGTCCCCTATGAACATGCAACCCTGCTTCTCGCCTCCTGACTGGCTGGAACTGCCGCCCCACGACGATGCCCCGTGGACTGCAGTCTCCCTGCAATATGGGGCGGGCAAGGTTGCGGCGCAGTACTGCGGTCTGGCGCGTGTGCCGGCCCGGATCCGGGGCCATTGGAGCCATGGCTGGAAGCCGCCCCATCTTCTGGTCGATCCGGTCTCCGTGGCCGGCGAAACCATCGGCGGCCCGGGCGCGGAGCTGTTGTGGACCGGAACGGAAGCCGAGGCGGTCTACTTGAGGGCCAATGACTATCAGGCAAGGGCCATCGGGCTGCCCATCGCCTACCTTCCCGATCGGACGTACCAGCGACGGCCAGGAACCCTTTTGGTGATGCCCGCCCATTCCCTGGAATACACGCGGCACCAATGGCGGTTCCGCGAATATGTCGAGGAGATCGCAGCGATCCGGTCGGAGTTTGAAACCGTCGTGATCTGTATTCACCCCGCCTGTATCAAGAACGGCTATTGGATCGGTGATTTCAAGGCACATGGTTTCCCGATCGTAGAAGGCGCGCATCCGGATGACCGCAACGCCCTGGAGCGGATCCGGGCGTTGACGTCCCAGTTCGAGTTTGTCACCACGAACAGCTTCGGCTCGTTGCTCGCCTACTCCTCGGCGTTCGGGGCCAAGGCTTCGATCTATGGCGGGTTCTGCGAGCCCCATCTCGCCGATTATGAGGAGGACTACTTCTACACGGAGAACCCCGGAGTTTTGGAGAAGGTCCTGCCCCGGCTCACGGAAGCCGCCACGAGGGCGGCGCTCCCGGAGTTCTTTTGCCATCCGGCCCGGGCGGAGGAACGAAGCGCATGGGGCCGACAGCAGATCGGGCGGGACATTCGCCTTGCCCCAGGTGAGTTGACGCGGTGCTTCGAGTGGGGCCGGATGACCCCATGGCTCAGGGCGGCGCGCCGGCGCCTCCGGTCGGCCGCGGCGCGGTGCGTTCCGGCCCGGCTGAAGCATCAAATCAAGGTTTCTCTTGACCCCCGCCGGCGGGCCTTTGAAGCGGAGGTTGCCAGGCTGCTCCGGCATCCCCCGATGGTCGCGGGCGAATGCCGCCTGCACGGCGAACAGTTCCATTTTGCCGATGCCGCGACCTTTCTGGGCACCTATCAGACCATTTTTTTGAATCGGAGCTACGACTTTCCGTGCGTGCGCAACGCGCCGACCATCATTGATTGCGGCGCGAACATCGGCCTGGCCGTCCGATTCTGGCTGCAGAAATACCCCGATGCACGCATCACAGCCTTCGAGCCGGATCCCGCCTTGTTCGCCCTGCTGCAGAAGAACTGCCGGCACCTGTCCCAGGACCGGCTGGACCTGCACGAGGCCGCTGTCTGGAAATCCGACGGAACAGCCGGGTTCCGGGGCACGGGCCTTGAAACCGGGCATCTGGAGGCGGTGGGGCGGAATGTGCCGGGCCGGGCATTGCAGGTGCGCACGGTTCGGCTGGCCGGTCTTCTGGATGAGCCCGTCGATTTTCTCAAGATCGACGTCGAGGGCTCGGAGACCGAAGTGCTTCTGGACTGCGCCGCAAAGCTGGAGAATGTCCGGAGGATCTACGTGGAATTTCATTCGTTCCTGGGGGAGCCGCAGAGGTTGGGTGAGATTCTCGAGCTGTTTGCCCGGGCGGGCTTCCGTTTCCACCTCGTCACCACCGAGTTCGCGCCCAGGCCGCTGGTGGAGCTCCCCGCCAGCTACGGCATGGACCAGCGTGTGGACGTCTGGGCCTACCGCGGATCGCGGTTCCCGCGCACCTTCGTCCCCTAGCCCGCCTGTCTCCCTTGGGCAGCCTCCGGCCTCGCGGTCGCATGAAGCCTTGGCCTTGGTCTGAGGCGGCGCCTCGCCAGCAGCATGGGATTCGCCAGACCGGCTACGGAAGCGCAGTCCATTCCCCGTGATCTCGACGGCTGTCCGGTTTCCTCTCTACATTTTCAACCCGCGCAACTCCGCGAGCCTGCGGCTGCGGTATAGTTCGTTCTGTCACTACCGCCTTTCGCGGCGCCGGATCCCGGGCCTCGCACCCCGGCCGGAGGCGGACTTTGCGTATCTCACGCTGACCTGCCGCCAGGACATCCTGATGACGCAACTGAGTCTCAAGAGCCTCTGGCGCACTGCGCACCGCCTGCCGTCCCTGGCGGTTGCCCACGACGAAACCCTCGCCGGGGCAGAGGTGCTCCAGTCGCTTTCGTTCTGGCCGGGGCCCGTCGGCTGCATCGATCGCGCAGGGACCGCTGCGTTTCATGAACGCAACGGCGCGCCCTTCCTCGCAGAATTCTGCCGGAGGCATGTCTTCGGCTTCAAGCTCGCTGCCTGCCTCCGCCTTGCGGCCGAGCATCGTGTCTTCTACGCGGACAGCGACGTTTTGTGGCTGCATGACATCGGCGCGCTGATGTCCCGCTGCGGTCAGAAGCCGCTCTACGCGGCGGTCGATTGCGGCCCGTCGTACGATTTCGAACTCGCCGGCCGCCTCGGGGAGGCACGCCGGAACCGGCTGCTGACGCCGCCCCACATCAATGCCGGGGTCGCATTGTTCAACCGTGCGCTGCCCGAGCTGAACACCTATGACGCGGATCTCGCCTCGCTGCTCGCAAACGGACCCATCAGCCAATTCAGCGAGCAAACGCTGGTCGCGCTTCTGGTCCAGGACATCGGCGGCACATTCGGCGAGGAGGATGTCCGGGTGACCGAGGATCGTCTGACGGCGCCGTCCCCGTCCTTCCGCCACCACCCCTGGATCGCGCGGCACTACATCTCGCCGGTGCGCGCCCAGTACTGGATCGATGCGATGGCGGCGGCCTGAAGGCGGCGACAAGCGCCGTGTAGCGTGAAACCCACCCCCTGGCGTCGGGCAAAAACCGCGGCTCTTGGATGGATCGGTTCGATCCGCCGGCGCGCGCTTGTTCTCACCTATCACCGGGTGGCCGATCCGCCTTTCGACCCCAACTTCCTCTCGGTTTCGCCGGTGAATTTCGCCGCGCACATGGAGATCGTGCGGCGCAAGTTCGCCCCGGTTTCGCTCACACATCTTGTCGCGCGGCTGAGGGAAGGCGCATTGCCGCGGCGTTCGGTGGTGATCACGTTCGACGACGGCTACGCGGACAACCTCACCTTCGCCAAACCGATCCTTGAACGCCACGGAGTTCCCGCCACGGTATTCGTGACGACCGGGCCGAGCCGGGACGGCGGCCCGATGTGGCCGGATCGGCTCGTCGAGCTGCTGTTCGAGCCGCGCCGGCTGCCGCAGACCTTGAGCCTTCCGATCAACGGCCGGGAGCATCGATGGGATCTGGCGGGTGCGGACTACGCGACCGAGGCGGACTATCAGCGACACCGACGCTGGAAGATGGGCCAGCCGGACCTCGGGCCGCGCGAGTCAACGTATCGCGCGGTGCATGAACTCCTCCGGCGCCTGCCCGGCCGCGACCGCGACGACGCGCTGGCTGCAACGGCCCGGTGGGCCGGCGGGATCCCCGCGTCCGCAACCGCCCCGCGCTGCCTGACGGCCGGGGAACTGCGCAGCCTCAGCCGGGGAGGTCTGATCGAAATCGGCGGGCATACCGTCAGCCATCCGTCCCTGGCCGCCCTGCCCGAGGCCGAGCAGTGGCGTGAAGTCATCGATTGCAGGCGCGCGATGGAGGAAGCGCTTGGCGTTGCGATCACCAGCTTCGCCTACCCCTATGGAGGGAGGGATGATTTCAACGATGTCTCCGTCCGGGCCCTGCGGCGCGCGGGCTTCGAATGCGCCTGCACGACGGCGGCCCGTCCCGTGGCGCCGGCGGACGATTGCTTTCAGATCCCGCGTTTCCACGTGAATGACTGCGACGCCAACTGCTTCGAGCGGGCATTGAACGAGTGGATGCTTGGCTAGCCTGATGAACCCCGCCCTTGCCGGTCTCCGCCCCCGCGCGTCGCGCCTGATGCGCCGGTTGGCCCGCACGCTCGGCCTCGGACCGACTGGGACAATCGACTGGGGCGACCTGCGCCGGGTCGAGCCGGTGAGCCGGGCCTTCGGCGCCGAGCGGGGCATCCCCATCGACCGGTACTACATCGAGCAACATCTGCGATTGCATCGCGCGGACATCAAGGGCCGGGTGCTTGAGATCGGAAATGCGCATTACACGTCCGCCTTCGGCGGCGCCCGGGTTCTCAAGTCCGACGTCCTCCACGTCGAACCGGGGAATCCCGAGGCGACCATCGTCGGGGATCTTGCGACCGGCGCAAACATCCCGCGCGATGCGTTCGACTGCCTGATTCTCACGCAAACGCTCTCCCATATTTACGACGTGCGCGGCGCCATCGGCCACGCGCATGCGGCGCTGCGCCCGGGCGGGGTCGTGCTTGCCACGTTTGGCGGCGTTACCCAGATCAGCCGCGCGGACGCAGATCGCTGGGGCGATTTCTGGCGGTTCACGGACGCCGCCGCCCGCCGGCTCTTCGGCGACATCTTCGGCCCGGGGAATGTCGGCGTCACCTCCCACGGAAACGTTCTCGCAGTCTGCGCGTTCCTGCACGGGCTCGCGCTCCACGAACTCACCCAGGCAGAGCTCGATCACCCGGATCAAGACTATCCGCTCGTAATTGCCGTGCGCGCGGTTCGGGCGGCACGCCATGAAACGTGACATGAGAAAACCCCGCGTATTTTACCTCGCCTGGCAGGTGCCGAGCGTCACGAGCGGGGCGATGCTGGCGATGCACCGGCATTTCATCCAGCATGACGACTTCGAGCTTTTTGTCGCCAGCGACATGCCGTTCTCCGAGCCCGGGATTCCGTCGTTTAGGATCGACACCCCGCCGCTCCTCCAGCGCCTGCGCAACACCCGCTTTGCCCGCGCGGTGCGGCAATACGAGATGCTGCTCCGGCCGCTGCTCCTGCAGACCCGGCTCCGCCGGTGCGCCGTGCAATTCCAGCCCGACATCATCTTCACAATCCCCGACAACTCGTGGAGCTGGACCGCCTTTTTGCTGGCCCAGCGCCTCCGCCTGCCGCTGGTCGCGAACTTCCAGGACTGGTGGCCGCGGTGCATGTTCAACTATGCCTTCAACGAGCCGTATCCGATGACGCGTTACGTGCTCGAGCGGCGGTTCCGGCGGACCTATCGCGACAGCGCCCTCGCATTCTGCACCAGCCCAGGCATGCAGGCATTTCTCGGCGATCACGACAACAGCCACGTGCTGTTCCCCATCGGCGCTCCGCGGGCCTCAATCGTCGCGGCCGGCCCGGCGCCCGCGCGCACCGGGGGCCGCTTCCGGATTCTCTACGCCGGTACGCCGCACAGCTCCTACGGGCAGCTGTTGCGCGCCCTCGTCCGCGAATTGCGCCGCGAGCCGGCCTTGCAGCTCGAAATCTACGGGACCGCCCCCGACTGGCCCGCGGCGGAGCTCGCCGCGCTGCAGGCGGACGGCACGTTCAGGGGGTTTCTCCCATTCGAGAAGCTCGTTTCCGAAATGCAGTCCGCAGACGCGTTCCTCTCGATCATGAGCTTCGACGCGCGATTGCGCGTGATGATGGAAACCAGCTTCACCACAAAGATCCTCGACTACTGCCTGTTCGGGAAGCCGATCGTCGTCTGGGGGCCCGGCTACAGTTCGATCGTGCGGCTGGCGGAGGAGACGCACGCCATGATGGCCGTGACGGAGCCCGACGGCGCGGCCGCAGCGCGGGCGCTGGCCGGGCTCGCCGCACAGCCCGAGCGAGCCCGGGCGCTCGGCGCAAGGGCGCTTGGGCTGTCGCGCACCTGCTTCGACCACGAAACGATCCACGGGATCTTCGCGTCCAACCTCCGCCGCGTGGCCGGATTGCCGGCGCAGCCATGAGATTCGGCGTCATTTCCACAACCAAGGGCCTGCCGTGGGCCGCGCCCGACGAGGTGTGGTCGCGTTTCGCCGCGCTTGCGCTCGAGCGCGGTCATGAGGTCGTCGCGACCGTCGACCGCGCGGTGCATGCCTCCGGACGACTCCGGTCCCTGCAGGCGATGGGTCTCCGGATCGTCGTCCGGCGGCCGTTTCGCCCAACGAAACTCTACCTGCTGAAAGAGCGGTTCTTTTCCGAACTGCACGCGTTTGAGGCGTTCGCGCCGGAGGTGGTGCTGTTCAACGGCGGCTCGATCCTGGATGCCGGTCATCAGCCGAATCTCGCACTGTTCTGCAGCCGGTTCCGCGGCCGGCTGGTCTTCGTCTGCCACGGGCATTCGGAGGAATATGCGATTCCCGATCGCGCCGGGCTGCGGGACTTCCTGGGCGGGACGGCCGGCGTCGTGTTCGTCGCGGAGGAGAACCGCCGGACGGTCGAGGCTCAACTGGCGTTCGCGCTCCCCCGCAGCTGGGTGATCCCCAACGCCCCGTCGTTTCTTCTGGATGACCCCCTCCCATGGCCCGATCCATCGGCGGCGCGTTTTGCCTGCGTTGCGCGGCTCGACGCCCACTGGAAGGGTCATGACGTCCTGCTCCGCGCACTTGCGCAACCCGGATGGTCCGCCCGCGACTGGTCGCTCGATCTGTATGGCCGCGGCGGAGACGAATCGCACATCCGCGAGCTCGCACGCCATTTCGGATTCGGCGAGCGGGTGCGCATGCACGGCCATGTCGACGACATCCTCCCGGTCTGGCAGAATGCGCATGTCTGCCTGCTTGCCTCCCGCGCGGAGAGCCTGTCGCTGGCGGTTCTGGAAGCCATGATGTGTGGACGTCCGGTGGTCACCACCGACGTGGGTGACCACCGCCGTGTCGTCGAGGATGGGGTGACCGGTTTTGTTGCCGAGGCGGCCACCGCATTCTCCTTCGGCCGCGCACTTGAGCGGGCGTGGGCGGCTCGCGAGCGATGGCGGGACATCGGACAGGCGGCTCACGCGACGGCGGTGAAGCTGCATGCGGCCGCGCCGGCGGAAAGGCTGCTGCAGTGCGCGCTGGAGGCCGGGCTTCGATGACTCCCCGAGCGCATCAAGGCAGGGAACCGCGACACCGGCCGCGCCTCCGCCGCCCGTCGCCGGGCGGATGCATCGTGGCGGCGCTCCAAACCCGCCCTGGGCCGGCGCGCGGGCAATGAGCACCCCCTCCATATCGGTGGTCGTTCCCGCGTGCAACCGCGCAGCGTTGATTGGGGAAACCCTGCGGAGCCTCCTCGCCCAAACGGCGCCCGCATGCGAGGTGATTGTGGTTGATGACGGTTCGACCGACGAAACCGCTGCGGTTGCCGCGTCCTTCGGTCCGCCG
>Ga0182027_10012540_pt1 | contig 11898 bp, 10 predicted proteins | sample 712E1DmetaG_FD_121300 | JGI IMG/M metagenome (GOLD analysis project Ga0182027, IMG submission 121300) | Permafrost microbial communities from Stordalen Mire, Sweden - 712E1D metaG (Illumina Assembly) | ecosystem: Environmental > Terrestrial > Soil > Wetlands > Permafrost | place: Sweden...
TCGCCTTCAGACGGAAGCTTCATGCACCAACAGTCTACCTTGCGTGGAGCGGCCGCATTGGTTCCTGCGTCTCAAGAAACGTATACTCATCTCGCGCATGATTCGCATTCTCGGAACCGTCTTCGCCGGCCTGCTCGGCCTCGCCTTCGGCAGCTTCCTGAACGTCTGCCTGAGCCGCTGGCCCCAGGGCGAGAGCGTCGTTAGCCCGCGCTCCCATTGCCGCCACTGCGGCCACACGCTTGCCTGGTGGGAGAACGTGCCGTTGGTAAGCTGGCTCGTTTTGCGTGGCCGCTGCCGCTCGTGCCGTGCCTGGATAGGCTGGCGCTATCCTCTGGTGGAGCTGGCCATAGGGACGCTATCGGCTGTTTATGCTTGGCGATATTTGAGTGGACCATGGGATCCTGATTCGCCAGCGATTGATTACTTGTTTGGCCTGCTATATGTCGTTGGAAAGGTAGTTTTCTATTGGCTGCTGCTGGCCTTGGCTGTGCTCGATGTCGAAAACCATTGGCTCCCTGACCGACTGACTTTGCCTGGAATAGCCCTCGGGTTCTCTTTTCGACTTGCGGATATCGTGTATTTCGCAACCCGACCAGGGAGCGATGCTTTTGAACTTGTGAGGTATGGGGCTTTTGGCGCGGTCTTGCAGAGGTTCCTTGGCATCCTCGCTGCCGCCGCCCTCATCCTTCTCATCCGCTGGGTCTATTGGCTCATCCGCCGCCGTGAGGGCATCGGACTGGGCGACGCCAAGTTGATGGCCCTGCTGGCCGCATGGCTCGGCCTGCCCGGCGCGCTGCTGGCCTTTGGCTTTGGCGTCGTTCTCGGAGCCTTGGTTGCCGTTATTCTTCTCTCCGTCCCCTCCGCGCGAACCGGCACCGAAACCTGGGCGCTCAAAAAGTTGCCGCTGGGCACATTTCTCTGCATCGGCGGAATCGTCAGCAGCCTCTGGGGACAGCCCATCATCCACGCCTATCTGCGCTGGGCCGGCTTCTGAGCGTCACTTAACCGGCTCCGCGGCCGCCGCGGCCTTCTTCGCATTCGCCAGCGCCGGCTCCTTCAGAGCCTTGCGCGCCTCTTTCCCGTGCTTGCTGTCGGGGTCGTACTCGAGCACCTTCTCATAGTGCGTTCGTGCGTCGGCAAAATTTCCCAACTGCCGCTCCGCCTCGGCCAGCCCCCAATAGACATCGGGATTCTCCGGGTCCAATATCAGCGCCGATTGGAAGCGCGAATACGCGGCCTTCCAGTTCTTGCGGTCCAGATAGTAGCCACCCACGTTGATGTCTTCCGATGCGGCTTCCTGATGGGTAGGCTCCTTCTCCTTCTTTTTCTTCCTGCCCGTTTGATCGTCATCCGGCGGGGGCAGCAGCTTATCCAGTCCGCTCAGGCTGGAGCTGGAATCCTCCTGCTGCCCGCTGCCGGTAGCCGGTGCTGGGTCGTCGGGACTGCGCACCGGGTCCAGGTCCTCGCCCGGCAGCGCAACCCGTCCGCCGCCCGATCCGTACTCATCCCCTCTGTATGTCCCCTCGGGCAGCACCGGCGTTCCCTTCGAGGGCAGCAACGGAACCGTGCTTGTATCTTCAGGAAATGGATTGGACCCCGTCTGTGGCTGTGCGCCAGCCGGCTTTTGACCCTGATCTGACGGCTTGCTCTGCCCTGACCCGGCCGCATCGCCGCCCGCCGGAGCCTGCGCGGAAAGCCGCGCCGCCGGCGCCAGCAAGCCAGCCAAAACCAGCGCAATCGCAAAGCCCCGTTTCATTTCGCCTTCCCTCACTCCTTAGACGGCCCTTTCGATGACACGTTGAGCGCAATCCGCGCCTAAAGAAAGCATCGCACACCTGCATGGGACTCATCCTCCGCTCCTCCGGCCTTCACGCCGCCGGATGCTACACCGCCACCGGCCTCCGCAAAGGCGCGCGCGTGGCAGAGTACACCGGCTGGCGGCGCTTTTCCACCCCTCGCCGCCCGCCCCGGAACGATACAATCCCCACTAGGCCTTCCCGCTGCCGGGCAGGCCTCCAGGAGCGGTTCACACATGGGTTATCAGGTTCTGGCCCGGAAATATCGTCCGCAACGCTTTGCCGACGTGGCCGGCCAGGACCACGTCACCCGCACCCTGATGAACGCGCTCTCGCAGAACCGCATCGCGCACGGCTACATCTTCTCTGGGCACCGCGGCATCGGCAAAACCACCATCGCCCGCATCGTGGCCATGGCCCTCAACTGCCGCACTGAAGTCGGCAGCCCGGAACGACCCACGCCCGAGCCTTGCGGCGTCTGCGACTCCTGCCTTGAGATTCGCCAGGGCAACGCCGTAGACGTGATCGAGATCGACGCCGCCACCAACCGCGGCATCGACGAGATACGCGAGCTGCGCGACGCCGCCCGCTACGCCCCCTCCCGCGACCGCTACAAAATCTACATCCTCGACGAGGCCCACCAGATCACCGAGGCCGCCTTCAACGCCCTGCTCAAAACCCTCGAAGAGCCTCCCTCGCACGTCATCTTCATGATGGCCACCACACAGCCGGAAGACATTCCTCAGACCATCCGCTCGCGCTGCCAGCACTTCAGTTTTCACGCTGTCAAATTCGACGACATTCTGGCCCAGTTGAAGATGATCGCCGCCCGCGAAGAAGTGGTCGCCGAAGAAGCCGCCCTGGCCCTCCTCGCCGAGGCCGGCGACGGCTCCATGCGCGACGCGCTCTCCATCATGGACCAGGCCATCGCCTCCGCGCCCGTCGAGGGCGGCCGCCCCGTGCTCTCCGCCGCGCAAATCCGCGAGCTGATGGGCTCTGTACCCAATGCGGTCTTTGAACGCCTGCTCGAAGCCGTCGCCGCCGGCCAGAGCGCCGAGTTGATGGAGCAGTTGAACCTGCTCGTCAATGCCGGCCACAGCCCCTCGTTCCTGGCTCGCCAGATGGTCCGCTACCTGCGCAACACGCTCATGGCCAAGCTGGGCGGCGAGCAGACGGAGTTGCTGCAAATCTCCGGCGATGAACGGGCTCGCGCCGCCCGCACCGCCCTGCTCTTCACCGAAGAAGAGTTGACCCGCAACCTGCAGATCGTCCTGCGCACCTTCGACGACCTGAACTACCGCCAGGAGCAGCGCTTTCATCTTGAGCTGGGCCTGCTCAAGCTGATTCATGCGCAGCGTCTGCTGCCGATCGAAGAGCTGCTGAGCGGCGTGGGGGCTGTACGCCCCGCGGTTCCGGCCTCGCGGCCGCCTGCAACTCCCGCGCGTCCAGCCGTATCCTCCGCTCCGCCCGCCGCGCCGTCGCTTTCGCCGTTTGCGCCGGCGGGTGGCAGTTGGGGTTCAGGACCGAAGATGGATTCGGGCCTCGCGCCGGGTTCAACATCTTCGCCGGTTGCGACAATGGAGCGTCCTTCTCCGCGCGCCACGCCCTTTCCGGCTGCCGCCAGCCCAACCACTAGCTACGCGGCCACGCTCACTGAAGGCGCGCTGGCCAAGGCGCCCCAAGCCGACCTGCCGGCATCGGGCGTCCCCAGTATGGAGTCCCTCCGCCATGCCATCGGCTCCGCACTGGTCGAATCCGGGCACCCCTCCGCCGCTCAACTGTTGGGCTCGGGCGCATGGACGCTCGATGGCGCCAGTCTGCGCATTGAAGTCCCCGGAATAGGCAAAAAGATGCTCAGCTTGACGGTGAATGCCGCGGCGGAGAAGATCGTTCGTCAGGAGCTGCAACGGCTGGGCGCGCCCACCCGCTTCCTGATCCTTCCTGGCGGCTCGGGCCAGGTCGCGGCGGCCGTGGCTGCGCCGCTCACCGGTAGCATTCAGGAGGCCGCGCTCAACCACCCCTTGGTCCAGCGAGCGCGGGACGTATTCAAGGCTGAGGTCCGCAGCGTAGTCGATCTTCGCCAGAAATAGCCGCAGGTTTCAACTAGGAGGACCGGCCATGATCAACCCGCTCAAAATCTCGGAGATGCTCTCCCAGGCCAACCAGATGCAGGAGGAGGTCCAGCGCAAGCTGGGCCAGGCCGTGGTCGAGGGAACCAGCGGCGGCGGAGCCGTAACCGCGACCATGAACGGCAAGAAACAGCTCCTCAAGCTGCGCATCGACCCCTCGGCTGTGATTGGCCTGGGCGGCGGCCAGCCCGACGTGGAGATGCTTGAGGATCTGGTGGTGGCCGCGGTCAACGAAGCTGGGCGCAAGGCGGATGAAATTTTGCAGTCCAGCGTGAAGGGGATGCTCGGCGGCCTCAAGCTGCCGGGCCTTGGCTGATTTTTCACATCGAATGGAGGTTACAACCATGCTTGAAGGAATGAATCGCAGGAGCTTCCTAGAACTGAGTGCGACGGCAGGCGCGGCGGCCGTGGTGCCCCGCTGGATCTACGCTCAAGCCGCTTCAGCGCCTTCCCTGGCCGAGATGCAGGCGCAAGGTTCGGGCATGGTCGCGCAGGCCCGCGCCGGCGCCCTGAACACGCCCATCAAGACCACCAAACTCTATGACAACGTCTACCTGCTGCAAGGGGCGGGCGGCAACATGGCCCTCCAGACCGGCCCCGAGGGCAACGTGCTCATCGACGCCAGCTTCGCCACCGCCGTTCCGCGCATTCGCGAGGCCATCGCCGCCGTCGGCAAGGACGCTCCCTACGCGCTTATCAACACCCACTGGCACTTCGACCACACCGACGGCAATGAAGGCTTGCACGCTGCCGGCTTCACCATCTTTGCTCACCGGAAGACTCGCGAACGGCTCTCCACTGCGCAGACGATGAAGATGTTTCACGTGGCCATGCCCCCCGCTCCAGCCGGGGGCTGGCCGGCGATCACCTTCGACCATGCCCTGCACGCCTGGCATAACGGCGACACGCTGGACCTGGTCCACTTCGACCCCGCGCACACTGACACCGACATCTACATTCACTTTCACAAGGCCAATGTCCTGCACCTGGGCGACATCTGGTTCAACGGCATGTACCCCTTTATCGACGAGGGCACTGGCGGTTCCATCGGTGGCATGATCCACGCCGGCGAAAAGGCCCTCGCTGTGGCCGACGACGGCACCAAAATCATCCCCGGCCATGGACCCCTGGGAACGAAGGCCGATTTTCAGAACTTCCATGACATGCTCTCGGCCATTCGCGACAAGGTGGCCGCGCTCAAGGCCTCTGGAGCCTCTGAACAAGAGGCTGTAGCCAAAAAGCCCACGGCGGCCTTCGATGCCGTATGGGCCAACGGGATGTTGAACCCGGATGCCTTCACCGGCATCGTCTATCGGACTCTCTAGGAGGCATTCACGGTGGCCCGCTATGCCGAGCCGATGGCCCGGCTTATTGAAGAGTTGAAGAAGCTGCCGGGCGTAGGCGCCAAGAGCGCCGAACGCCTCGCCTTCCACATCCTGCGCTCCACCGACGACGATGCCGCGGCGCTGGCCGAAGCGGTGCGCGATCTCAAGGCCAGCCTGCGCCTCTGCTCCATCTGCAACAACGTTACCGACGTCGATCCCTGCGCTTACTGCGCCAGCCCCACCCGCAACCAGCGCCTGGTGTGCGTCGTCGAAGAGCCCACCAACATCGCCGCGGTCGAGCGCTCTCGCAGCTACCAGGGCGTCTATCACGTGCTTCACGGAACCCTCTCGCCCCTGCACGGCATTGGCCCGGATCAGTTGCGCACCGGCGCCCTGGTCGGGCGCGTCGAGCGCGGCGAAGTGGATGAGGTCATACTGGCCACCAGCCCCACGCTGGAGGGCGAGGCCACGGCCCACTGGCTCGCCAACGCGTTGCGCAGCCCTTTGGTCAAGATCACGCGCATCGCAACCGGCGTTCCCGCCGGCAGCGACATCGAGTACGCCGATGAGGTCACCATGGCACGCGCCCTGGAAGGGCGGCGTGAGCTTTAGCGTTGCGGAGACCTTTTTCCGGAGGGAGCAGGGGTCTTCAGACCCCTGAAAATGCGGCTCCATCAAGAAGGCTTTAGCCCCGGAGCTATCCTAAGTGTGAACAGGCCTTTACTTGTAGCCTAGACTGGCTAATTAACTGCATTGCGGGGGTCACACATGATTCGTGTCGGTTTGGTCGGTTTCGGCATGGCGGGGCGCGTCTTTCACGCTCCGCTGATCTCTTCCGTCGATGGCCTTGAACTGGCCGCGGTCGTCGAGCGCAGCACCAACAACGCCGCGGCGCGTTATCCCGGCATCACCACCTACCGCTCCCTCGAAGCCATGCTTGCGGACGCCTCGCTCGGCCTCTTCGTCGTGGCCACACCCAGCGGAACCCACTTCCAGGTTGCAAAGCAGATTCTCGAAGCCGGCAAAAACGTCATCGTGGACAAGCCCATGTCCACCATCGCAGCCGAGATTGCCCAGCTTATGGAACTGGCCGCTGCCAAAAACGTTCTTCTCATTCCATTCCATAACCGCCGCTGGGACTCGGACTTCCTGACCATTCAGAAGCTGCTCCGGGATGGTTCCCTGGGTCGCCTGGTCTACTTCGAGTCGCGCTTCGACCGCTGGCGGCCCGACCCACCCTCTGACCGCCTCTGGAAGGAAGACCCCTCATCAGGCGGCGTTCTGCTCGATCTGGGAACCCATATCGCCGACCAGGCGCTCAACCTCTTCGGCTTGCCCGAAGCGGTGGCCGCCGATCTTCTATGCGAGCGCGATTGGGCGCGCGTCAACGACGCCTTCACGGTCCGCCTGCGCTACTCCGGCTTTACGGCCGTCCTCGGCGCCAACTGCCTCTCCTCGCCTCCGGGGCCCCGCTTCCACCTGCGCGGCGCCAAAGGCAACTACTGGAAGCTCGGCCTCGACCCGCAGGAGGCCGCGCTCAACAAAGTTACGCGAATCGCCGATCCGGCCTGGGGCCAGGAGCCGCCTGCCGATTGGGGCACCCTCCATGTTGATGTTGACGGCAACACGGTCACCCGCCCTGTCGCGCCTTTCCCCGGCGACTACCGGCTCTACTATGCCGGCGTCCGCGACGCGCTCCTGGGCAAGGCTCCCGCCCCGGTAAAACCCCTCGATGCCTGGCGCGTAATCCATTTGCTTGAACTGGCCGCGCAAAGCTCCGCCGAGCGGCGCGAAATCACCTGCGATTGGAGCCAGGAGCCTAAATAGCTTTTAATTCAATGATTTTACCAGCCAATTAACCTAGGTTAACTGGCTCCTTCTCCACCAGCGGCACCCAAAATCGGAAGCTGGTTCCCTGCCCCGGTACGCTGGAAGCCTCGATCCCCCCGCCGTGCGCGGCCAGGATGGCATGCACGATGGCCAGCCCCATCCCCGAACCCTTGCCGCCGCTCTTTTTACCCCGGTAAAACTTCTCAAAAACCAGCGGCAGGTCCGCGGCGTCTATGCCGGGGCCGTTGTCCTCTACGCGAAACTCCAGGCGGTCGCCGACGCGGCGGCTGTTCAGCGTAATGCGGCTGCCCGGCGGGGTATAGCGGGCCGCATTCTCCAGCAGGTGGCGCAGGACCCGGCCCAGCAGCTGCGCATCGAACCAGGCGGGCTTGTCCAATTCGTCGGGCTCCTCGACGGTGATCATGACCCGATGCCCCGCTAGAACCGCCCGCGACTCCTCCACCGCCTGATCCAACAGCGTACGCACATGTTGCGGGGCCAGGTGGATTTGCACCACGTTGGCGTCGATCTCCGCCATCTCCACGGCTTGGCCGATCAGCGTGTCGAGCCGCGACGCCTCTTCATCCACAATGGCCGCCAGGTCCAGCCGCCCAGCCTCGTCCAGCCCCTCGGATTGCAACAGCGTCGTGGCGGCGGCGCGGATCGAGGTCAGCGGAGTGCGCAGTTCGTGCGTCAGCGAATCGATCAGCGCCGTGCGCAGCCGCTCTCCCTCGCGGGCAGCCTCCATGCGCGCCGAGGCCTCGATGGCCATGGACCGCGCCAGCACGATGGCCACCTGCGCGCTCACCGCCGCGGCCACCTCCCGCGAAAGCTGCGCCGGCCGCCAGCCCAAAGCCCCCACCGGCCGCAATCCCAGCATCAGGGCCATCGCATGGAAGCCCCCCGGGATGGCGAGCGTGGGGTTGGGACTCTGGGTCATAGCGCGCAGGCTGGCTTGAATGCTCATCGGCAGCTCAGTGGTTGAAGCGTAAAACTGGTCGTGATCGCAGACGTACAACACCACCCCATCCAGGGCGAAGATACGGTCGATCAGCCGCGGCAGGTCGCGGATCAGCCCGGCGGCATCCTCGTGCAGCATCATCTCCTGGCTCAGGGAGTAAAGCCGCTCCACGTCTTCCCGCCGCCGTTCGGCCTGATCGGCTTGGCGGCGGGCCTTTTCAGCCAACCTTCCCGCTACCACGCAACTGGCCAAGAACGAGATCAACGCGACCCATTGCTGAATGCCGACAATCCGAAGGGTATGAACCGGAGGCAGGAAGAAGTAATCGAAAGACAATCCACACAGAATCGCGACATAGAGCGAGAGCCATATCCCGGCCTGGGCGGCAGACCACACCACAAGAACGAGAAAGACCATCCCGGCTGTGGTCGAATTGACCCCAGTCCACACCAATAGAATTGAGGCCCCCACTGCGGTTAGCGTGCCCATGAACCAGTGGAATATTCGTGGTGAACCGGTGACCATCTTTGCGATCCTCACATCGTGGATCATACTGCCCGAGCCCGATGGTGTAATCTTCCCATGAAAGAAGAAGGCCATGCCGGGCAGAATTCTGGTTATCGACGACGAGCCGCAGATCACGCGCGTGCTGCGCGCCGCACTCTCCGCGCAAGGCTATGACGTGCGCACCGCCAACGACCCCGCGGAAGGGCTATTGCTCTTCAAGGACTGGGCGCCGGACCTGGTGGTGACCGATCTGATGATGCCGGACATCTCCGGCGTCGAGGTCACCCGCGCCATCCGTGCGCACTCCGCAACCCCGGTGCTGATCCTCTCCGTCCGCGACCACGAACGCTCCAAGATAGAGGCGCTCGACGCCGGCGCCGACGACTACGTGACCAAACCCTTCGGCATTCAGGAGTTGCTGGCCCGCGTGCGCGCCCACCTGCGCCGCGCTCCCGAACGGACCACGGCGGCCATCGAGGCCGGCGACTTTGTGGTGGATGCCGCGGCCTACGCCGTCACCGTCCAGGGAAAGCCCATCCATCTCACCCCCAAGGAGTTCGATCTGCTGCTCCACCTGGCCCGCCACGCCGGCAAGGTGATCACCCATCGCGCCCTGCTCACCGCAGTTTGGGGAGTGCAATCGGCCCACCAGCCGGAGTATCTGCGCGTCTTCATCGGCCAATTGCGCAAAAAGCTTGAGGCTGAGACCGGCAAGCAATACATCCAGACCGAACCCTGGGTCGGCTACCGCTTCGTCCCCGAGGGATGGAGCGGAAACGAGGAATAACTCCTTAGCCAGACGCGTTTTCCCAAATGGCGAGAAAATATTCTGCTTCCTGTGCATTCCTAAGCCATTTCGGTCAATTCCTGCCATTCCTTACACATTATTTAGGAACTCTTTTCGATACTCGAACCTGGCGTGACCCAGAATGATTCTTGAGCACAGACCCTGGCTCACGTGAAAGCTACTGGCCGGAGTTGTTTCCGGCGCGTACTTCAGCAATGAGCCTCATCAACCTGCTCTTCGAACTGCGAGACCCGCGATGCAAGATTTTTGGATGTTGCTGTTCACCGTAGTCTTCTTCGCCCTGGCGTTTCTCTACGTCAAGGCCTGCCAGAAGTTGAGGTAACCCATGCAAACTGACATCATCACCTTTGTGGCACTGATTCTGTCTGTTCTGCTGCTCGGTTACCTGACCCTCACCTTGCTCTTCCCGGAGAAGTTCTGAGATGACCGCCTACGGCTGGTTGCAGTTCGCCCTCTTTTCCGTGATTCTGCTGGCAAGCGTTCGTCCGGTGGGCGCATATCTGGCCCGCGTGCTCGAAGGGGAACGCACCTGGCTCGATCCGGTCCTCCGCCCCATCGAGCGGCTCATCTACAGGCTCTCCGGCGTCAAATCGGACAAGGAGATGAACTGGCGCGAGTACGCCTTTGCGGTCCTCGGCTTCTCCGCCGTCAGCATGATCTTGACCTACGCCATCGAGCGGCTGCAGAACTTCTTGCCCTGGAATCCGCAAGGGCTCGCCGCGGTCGGCCCCGACTTGGCCTGGAACACCGCCGCCAGCTTCACCACCAATACCAATTGGCAGTCGTATGTGCCCGAGACCACGATGAGCTATCTCACCCAGATGGTCGGCCTCGCGACGCATAACTTCTGGTCCGCGGCGGTGGGCATCGCGGTGGCCGTGGCCCTCATCCGCGGCATCAAGCGCACCACCTCCGGCACCATCGGCAACTTCTGGGTTGACGCGACGCGCTCACTGCTCTATGTGCTGCTGCCTGCCTCGATTATCGGCGCGCTGCTGATGGTCGCTCAAGGCGTCCCGCAAAACCTCCACGCCTATACAACGGCCCATCCCCTTGAACAGCCCTCTCAGACGCAGACCATCGCCCAGGGACCCGTAGCCTCGCAGGAAGTCATCAAGATGCTGGGCACCAATGGCGGCGGATTCTTCAATGCCAACAGCGCACACCCCTTCGAGAATCCAACGCCGCTCACCAACCTCTTCCAAATATTCCTGATCTTCGTGATTCCCGCAGGGCTCACCTATACGCTGGGCCGCATGACCGGCTCGCCCGGCCACGGATGGGCTGTGCTGGCGGCCATGTTTGTGCTCTTTGCCGCCGGATTCACCACCGTCTACTGGGCCGAATCGCATCCCCATCTGCTCATTCACGGCGCCTCCCAGACCGGAACCCTCACCGCTCCCGCCGGCAACATGGAGGGCAAGGAGATCCGCAACGGCATCGCAGCAAGTTCGCTCTTCTCCACCGTCACCACCGACGCCAGTTGCGGCGCGGTCAACACCATGCACGACTCCCTCACCCCGCTGGGCGGCATGGTCGTGCTCATCAACATCATGATGGGCGAGGTGGTCTTCGGCGGCGTGGGTTCGGGCTTGTACGGCATCCTCATCATGGTGGTGCTCTCGGTCTTCATCGCCGGACTCATGGTGGGCCGCACCCCCGAGTACCTGGGCAAGAAGATCGAGTCCTACGACGTGAAGATGTCCATGCTCTACGTGCTCATCTTCCCGCTCATCATCCTCTCGCTCACCGCCGCATTCGTGCTTTCGCCCACCATCGGCCTCGCCAGCCTGAACAATCAGGGACCGCATGGGCTCACCGAGATTCTTTACGCCTATACCTCGGGCGCGGGCAACAACGGTTCGGCCTTCGCCGGCCTGAACGCCAACACCTGGTGGTACAACGTGGCCCTGGGATGGGACATGTTATTCGGGCGGCTTTTCATGATGATTCCGGTGCTTGCTTTGGCCGGCAACCTGGCAAGCAAGAAGAGCATCCCTCCCTCGCCGGGAACCTTCCCCGTGAGCGGCGCGCTCTTCACCTTTCTGCTGGTCAGCGTAATCCTCATTCTGAGCGCCCTCACCTTCTTCCCGGCGCTGAGCCTGGGACCGATATTGGAACACTTGCAATTGCACGTTGGGCAGCTTTTCTAGCCACTAGCTTCTAGCTTTTTGCTATTGGTCGTCAGATATGAAATTCGGCTTTTTCCAGCATCAGCAGCTAGATGCTAAAGGCTAGCAGCTAGTGGCTGAATCAAGAAACGGACTGTCATGCTTGAAAAAAAGAGTCTTTGGAACACCGAAATCATGGCCCAGGCGCTGCTGGACTCGTTCCGCAAGCTCGATCCGCGCGGCATGGTCAAGAACCCGGTGATGTTTGTCGTTGAGGTCGGCAGCGTGCTCACCACGGCCCTGCTCATCGACAACATCGTCAACCACCGCCCCGGCTTCGGCTTCAACCTCCAGATCACCCTCTGGCTGTGGTTCACGGTGCTCTTCGCCAACTTTGCCGAGGCCATGGCTGAGGGCCGCGGCAAGGCCCA
>Ga0182027_10012541_pt1 | contig 11898 bp, 7 predicted proteins | sample 712E1DmetaG_FD_121300 | JGI IMG/M metagenome (GOLD analysis project Ga0182027, IMG submission 121300) | Permafrost microbial communities from Stordalen Mire, Sweden - 712E1D metaG (Illumina Assembly) | ecosystem: Environmental > Terrestrial > Soil > Wetlands > Permafrost | place: Sweden...
ATCAGTTGCACAGAAAGGTGATATGAGTTACTTCGGGATGTCCAAACTGGCCTTGAAGTGGGCGCTCACAAAACCGCCGACCACCCGCTATCCATTCGAACCGCGCAAGGCGTTTGCGGACTCGCGCGGTCAGTTGATTTTCACAAAGGACAATTGCATCTATTGCAATATCTGCGCAAAGAAATGTCCCGCCGACGCGCTGTTCGTAAATCGCGCGCAAAAGAAATGGGCCATTGACCGTTTGCGCTGCGTCACCTGCGGCTATTGCGTGGAAGTCTGCCCCAAGAAATGCCTCAAGATGGTGGAAGGCCACGGCAACCCGATTATGACAAGAGACCGCGAGGTTCATTGAGTCAGAAGAAGGTTTTTATCCGCAGATTACGCAGATGGACGCTGATTTGCTTTCCACCTTTCCGCTTTTAGGCCATCCTTGCCCGGCACAATCTTGTTGATGCGTGGCGTAAGTTTGAACGACAATTTCTCACGGACCAACCATGAGCTTCGACTTGCAAAAGATTCTCGAAAGCAAACGCGCCCTGCGCCGGAATCTCGCCGCACGATCCGTGGCGGAAAAGCTGCGGATGCTCGATGCCCTGCGCGAGCGCGCGCTCGCCATCGGAATACATGCCCGCTCCACCACTGCCAACGCCATGCACGAGAAATCATCGGACTACAGGACACAGCCGTCGGGGAAACGTGAAAAATAACTCCCCTTGTCGCGTCGTAGTGAAACGAAGACGGATTACCGCCCTGGCCTGTCGCACCTACCGTAGTTCCCAAAGCCAGAATGTTCACAGGAGTATTTCGTCTGAATCAGCTTTAAATTCAAAGCCGAAGAACCAACCAGAAGGCTTATTCTATTATCTTTTCAAGGCGTTTAACAAAATCAGAGAGATTCATTTTCATGGCGCGACAAACCTCACGAAGTTCAATGATATCCAGGCGTCTTTCTCCGCTTTCATATTTTGAGACGAATGATTGCGGGCGACCAAGTTTTTTAGCCAATTCAGCTTGATTCAAATTCGCATCTTGCCGCGCCCCTCGTAATAAAATTTGCAGTTTTTCTTGTCCCTCGCTATAAATGGATTTTGCCACAGTCCATAAGAAATAAAGACAATTGACGAATATCCCAAAATCGGATAAATAGGACTTCTGCCATGAAAACGAAAATTTTAATTCTTCTAACAACGCTGCTAGTGCAAGCCTCTCTTAATGCACAGGTATTGCTCCATGACAATTTTAGCGGTTCAACTGTGAACACAAATCTTTGGTCAATCACGCTGCCAGAAAACGATGCCAGCGTCACTGAAAGCGGAGGCTATGTTTCTTTGGAAAATGCGGGCAGGCTGGTTTCTCAAAATTCATTACCTGCAAGTTACGCCATTGAAGGAAAATTTTTAATGACAAATAATCCATATAGTAATTTCAAAGTGATGCTAAGAACGGATGGGGTTAGTTTGCCGAGTCCACATGCACCGGGCGTTTATGGGATAGAAATTCAATTTAACATTCTGGATGATGATGGCAATCCATCAAACAATCTCAAAATTTGTGCCGATATGCCTGACGAAGGTATTGAACTTGGTGTCGTCGCGGCAAATCTCACTTTAGATACTTGGCATACTTTTCGTATTACTGATGATGGGACAAATATAGCACTTTTTTTTGATGGTTCTTCAATGCCTAACCTGACGGCAAGTTCGACGTATTCAGCAGGGAACAAGATTGCGCTGCTTAATCGAGAGGGAGCCGGAAACGGAAGCTCGATCAGCGCAAATGGCATTACAGAGATTGATTATATTACGGTGTATGCTATTGAATCAATCCAAACACGGTTGTTCGTTTCACCCAGCGGAGACGACACGCTTGGCAACGGAACCGCAGGAGCACCTTTCGCAACGATTCAAAAAGCGGTGGATATAGCCCCAACCAACGGGGCTTTAGCTTTAATAAGTGTCTTGCCGGGCACTTATTCTGGAACAGGAAATAACAACATCAACTTGGAGGGAAAAGTAGTGCTGATTCAATCCACCGGCGGCCCCGGCGTGACAACTCTTAATTGCCAACAAAACCAAGCATTTATTGCTCATTCAAACGAAACCACCGACACTGTAATTGACGGTTTTACAATTACCAACGGATTCGCTTCTAGCGGGCAAGACTGGGATGGAATAGGCATTGTAGATATTAGAGGTGGAGCCGGTCTTACGATAAAAGACTGCGTATTTACAGATAATTCACTCAATACAACATATATCACAACGTCCGCAGCAATCATAATGGCGGCGGACGCTGGAAACACAATCAGCATAGTAAACAACTGCCTGTTTTACAATAATACGATTAGTGCAGGAGCATGGGGCACCGTTCCTTTTGCTTGTGTGATTGGTTCCTGCGGAAGTGGTGGAACACTGCAAGTTTTGGATTGCACTATCGCAAACAATAATCTTATTTCTAATGGTCTTCTTGGTGGTTTTCCAATTCTTGCAGGAAGTTCTGCCAATGATATTACAAACTCGGAAATTCTAAATACAATTATTTTTGGGAACACGACTAATTCGAGTAGTTACGTAAACGTGGTTGCATTTGCAAACATCATTGGTTATTCTATAAGTGATGGGTTGGTTTCGACAAATGGTCAAGGAACGAGCGGGTTTAGTATTTTAAGCTCAAACCCTTTATTTATTAACCCTGCGGTGGGTGATTATTCAACGGCAACTAATTCACCTGCCAGAAACGCAGGTGACCCGTCCTTGCCGAATAATCCTGACGGTTCTCGGTCTGACATTGGATGGCGGCAGGACAGGTTTGTTCCGTTTCCTTCAATTCAACCACCTGTTATATTAGTCCCATTTACGGGTGCCATAACATATTGGGGCGAAAACGCAACGCTCAGTGTAGGGGCATTGGGATTCGGCCCATTAAGTTATCAGTGGTATGATAATGGTGTTGAAATTCCGAACGCGACCAATCAAACATTGAACTTGTCGAGCATCCAATTCACGAATGCTGGTCTTTATTCAGTGGTGGTAAACAGCCCATGGGGTAGTGTGACGAACACACCTGCACAAGTGGTGGTCAACACCACCGCCGGAGTTTCAGTTGGCTTTTGTCCGTCCCTTACTATCAGCGGGGTAACCGGTTACTCATACATAATCCAAAGCTCGACCAATTTAACCGGCACCAATGCATGGGTTACGCTGACGAATCTGACGCTGACTCAACCGGTGCAACTTTTTATAGACATGAGCGTAGATGCGTCGTCACCGTTCAATCCGCAAACTTTCTACAGGATTTTGCCGGGGCAGTAATCTGAAAATCTAGTCAGCAAAACTCCACCGGCCATTAAAATCGGTGGAGTTTTTTATTTGTCGGTTTGGTCTTTTCCAAGTTGAAACAATCGCAAATCCCCGTTGCCAACAATTTTGCCCTCCCGCGTTCTTGTTCTGTCATCCGATTTGACCCATTGCACTTTTATTGCCGTCCGCTAACAAATGAAAATCTTGGTGCGAAGGAAAGATGGAATTTCAATAAGGAGGCATTCTTGCAACTGGTGGTCTTTTTCTTGAAAGGCGGTCTTCATGCCGAAACGAGTTGGAAAATATTTTGCCAAATGGCAGATGCGTCACGTCAAGAGACCACACAGGGAAAGGAATTGTTGTTGGCAACAATCCTTGAGGCCGTTTTTCGCACCATTTACAACCGGCCTTTCAAGCCGCAAGAGCAATATGAATGGAGTGACAAAGTGCATGACATGGAGCAGTTCAAAAAATCCTAAGCATGCAATAAAACCGTTGTATATCTTGGTTCATCGGAACCTTCCTAAACCGATTTATTCAGTCTGTCCAAGCAAAATTGCTTTCTTAAATCTGCGCCCATCTGCGTAATTCCGCCGTCGCCCCGCTTTGCGGGGCTATGGCGGACAGGCTGCGGATAAAAACTTCGCGTTTTGGTGGTTAAAAGAAAGTTTGGGACGGCATCCCGGGCTTCGCCAAGCTCCGCCGAGGCGAGCGGTGCGTCCCTACCCTACCATCCGTGTTTCATCTGTGCCAATCTGTGGCTAAAAACTTTCTGTGGCTAAAACTTCCCGCTGCGGATGATTTCGACGATTTGTTTCACGACTTCGCGCGCGGCTTGTTCGACTTCCGGCGTCAGTGTCGTGCCGAAATTGAAATCGCGACCGCGGATGCTGAACAGGATGGCGTGCGGCTCACGGCCATGGAGCGTTTTGCACAACGACAGGACGTCAGCCGGCGTCAGATAGTGCGCGACGGCGTGGCTTTGGAATTGCGGCGTGACGACGGTGCGTTGGATTGGCTCCGGCGCTTCAGGAATCGCGGCGTCCACGAAAATGACAGCGTCGAAACGGCTGATGGTTTCCGCAGCTTCGATTTCAAGCTGTTGGCCGGTCTCCAATTCCACTCCGGGCAGATTCAGCGCGGCCAGTTGTTCGATAGCGAACCAGCCGACGCCGTCGTCGCGGCGGCTCCGGTTGCCATAGCCGATGATGAGGATTTTCATTTTCGGTAGGGACGAGCTGCTGCTCATCCCTGATTTCTGGCCGCGCGGCCCGGCTTCGCCAAGCTTCGCCGAGGCGAGCAGCGCGGCCCTACCGAATTAATCGCGTATGACTTCGTTGATCACCGCGCCATCCGGCCCGACGATCTGGACTTTTATTGGCATCTGGCCTATGGCGTGGGTGGCACAGCTCAAGCAGGGGTCGTAGCAGCGGATGAGCGCCTCAACGCGGTTGAGCATCCCTTCCTTGAGTTTCTTCGCCTTGACGTATTTCTTTGCAATAGCCTGCACGCCGCGGTTCATCGCCAGGTTGTTGTGACCGGTGGCAACAATCAGGTTGGCCTTCTCAATCCGGCCATCGGCGTCCACCCAGTAATGATGAATCAACGTGCCACGCGGCGCTTCAATCACGCCCACACCTTCCCGATGGGTCGGCCGGTTCGGCACCAGAATGTCGGTGCTGGTGATGTCGGGGCTTTCCAGCAATTGTTGCGCGCGTTCGAGTCCGTACAGAATCTCGATAAGCCGCGCCCAGTGATAGTAGAACGAACTGGCTTGCACACGGCCTTTGGCGCGCCAAATCTTCAATTCCGCGTTGGCCTTCGGCGTCGCAATATGGCTGCAGAGGTTCAAGCGAGCGAGCGGTCCAACGCGATACATGCCCTGCGGATAGCCGAGATCCGAGATGAATGGGAATTTCATATATGACCACGGCTCAACTGCCTCGCTGATGTAGTCGAGGTATTTCGACGGCGAAACCTGGTCATGCACAATCCCGCCTTTGGCATCGCAGAAGCGCAGATTGCCGTCATACAACTCCAGCGCACCGTCGGGCTGAACCAGTCCCATGTAGTTGGAATCGAAATTGGCGAAGCCTTCAACTTCCGCAAGATGCTGGCTGTGGTAGCCCTTGAGCAGATCGAGCGCGAACTTCGCGTGGCCGAACGCCTCGGGCAGACCCTTCAGAATTTCATCGCGTTGCGCGGTGGTAAGCACCTTGTTCACGCCGCCGGGCACCGGAAAGTCCGCGTGTATCTTGCGGCCGCCGACCAACTTGATCAGTTCCTGGCCGAACTTGCGCAGCCGCACGCCTTTGATGGCAATATCAGGCTTCAGTTGGATGAGGCCGACGATATTACGAATGGCAGGGTCGGCGTCGTAGCCGAGTAACAGGTCGGGCGCGCTCAAATGGAAGAAGCTCAACGCATGGGACTGGATGATTTGTCCCATGTGCATCAGTTCGCGCAGCATCTTTGCCGTATGCGGAATCTCGCGGCCAACAATGGCGTCGCAGGCCTTGGCGCTGGCGAGCAAATGGCTGACGGGGCAGATGCCGCAGGTGCGCGGGGTGATTTGCGGCATCTCGGTGAAATGCCGGCCTTCGCAGAACTTTTCAAAACCGCGAAATTCCACAACGTGGAAACGCGCGTCGTCCACCTCGCCCCGGCTGTCGAGATGGATGGTAATCTTCGCGTGACCTTCGATGCGGGTCACCGGGTTGATGATGATGGTTTTGGTCGTCATGTCAGTCGTATCTCAAATTCTTTTCGTTCCACTGCGGCGCGCGGCCGGCCAGCAATTCCGTCAGGGCATACCAGATCATGTCGGCATCCGGCGGACAGCCGCGGATGCTGAAATCTACCTTCACGACTTCCTGAAGCGGCCGCGCTTTCGGGCACAACTTCGGCACGACAGGGTCGTTGGGGATGCAGGAAATCCGGTTGCTTTCGGCCTGCTCATAGGCGCGCGCCAGACAGTCTTTCAATGGGAACTGATTGCGCAGCGCCGGGATGTTTCCGGTGACGGCGCAGTCGCCAATCGCAATGAGAATCTTGCAGTGAGCGCGCATTATCTTCAGTTCATGTTCCTGGTCGGTGTTGTTCACACAACCCTCGACAATGCCGACGTCCACCTGCGGCATGTCCTTTATCTTGGTGTCCACGATGGGGCTGAACAGGATGTCAATCAGCTTGACCAGGTCCACCAGGCGCTCGTCCAGGTCGAGGAACGACATGTGGCAACCCGAGCAGCCGCTCAACCACATCGTCGCGACGCGCACCTTGGGGGCGGCCTTCACAGCCGGTGCGCCGGTGGATTTCTTCGTTGTTTTATTGCGGGTCGTCTTCTTCATGCAAATACACTCTCCAAAATCGCCGCGTCTTCGCGCGCCTCGCCGCTGACAGGCAGCACTGGCCGCAGGGACAACTGGCGCCCTTCCAAGTTGGTGATCGTGCCGGATTTTTCGCACCAAATGGTTGAAGGCAACACAACCGCCGCCTTCCCGGTCAGTGCCGAGTGGTAACTGGCCTGCACGACCACGCACGGGATCTGGTTCAGTAGATCGGGCACATATTTCTCGTCCAGCATCCCAGCGCCGCCGTCGGGTGCGTCGCTGGCGACAATGTGCAGGAGTTTCAATGGTTTGGCGTCCAGCCATGGGCCGACATCTTCAATCGCCTCGATGCCGGCGCCCGCCAGCGCAAGACCGTTGCTGCTGATCGGCAAACCGATGAGCACAGGTTCCTGGCCGCCCGGATGGCCTTCAAATATTTTGATGAGCCGTTCCATCACCGTCACGCCGATGGGAGTCATGGCATTCGGGCCATACAAAATGGCGGGCCGCTTTGCCCCTTCAAGAGTTTCCCCAACCTGATCCCAAAGCTGGTGTTCCAAACCGACGACATGAGCGCAGACGTCGGCATATTGATCCAGGTCACTCTTGCGAGCGTTGAATATCAGCAACTTCGCACCACGTTTGCGAACGGTAGTGCGGATGCGGGCTGCCACAACTCCGTTGTCGCGGGACGGTTGGGCGCCGATAACGATGATGGCGTCTGCGTCTTCCAATTTCCGCATCGCGTCGGCGCTGAAAGACGGTTCGTTGCAGAGCGCCGCCTCGTTGGCGGCCACATACATGCCGACCCTGTCCATCTTGCCGGCCAGTGTCTTAATCGTCCGCGCGGTCTCGTTGGTCACGCGCGGAGCGATGAGCATCGCTTTTTCAGTTTTCCCGGCGTCCTTGCCGGCCTTGCGAATGGCGGCGAGCGCCTTGTCCCACGTGGTGGGTTGCAGTTGGCCGTCCTTGTCGCGGAGCATCGGCTGGGTGATGCGTTCGCGCGGTTCGGCCCAAGTTTCATACCGGCCTTTCACGCAAAGATGGCCGTGGTTAACGGGTGAATCTGGATCGCCCCATACGTTTATGATGCGGTCTTCCTTTATGAACACTTTCAGGCCGCAACCCACCGGGCACTCGGTGCAGGTCGTCATCACCTGCTTGCAGCTTGCGAGCGGCCCCCGAAATGCCGTCGCCTTATCGAAGAACGCCCCAGTCGGACAATTGGCGACGCACGCGCCACACAACGTGCACGTCTCGGACTCGCCGAATTTCTTCAGCATGTCCACGATGACCAGGTTCTTGATGCCGCGGTTGGCGACGTCGAGCGTGTGTACGCCTTCAATCTCGTCGCACGTTCGTACACAACGCATGCACAGGATGCAGCGATTGTGATCCAGCCCGAAATACTTTGCCGTCAGGTCTACCGGCATCGCTGGATACAGATACTTATACCGGATATTGCTGATGCCGTGGATGTAACCCTGATGTTGCAGGCCGCAGTCGCCCTTGTTATACGGGCACATCGGGCAGAAATGGTTGCGTTCGCTGAACAGCAACTCAAGCGTGGCCTTCCGCAAGTTCTGCAAGCGTGGGCTGTTGGTGATGATTTTCGAGCCATTCACCGCCGGTGTGGCGCAAGCCGGCACGACTTTCGGGCTGCCTTCAATTTCAACGATGCACATCCTGCAACCGCCCCACGCAGTCAGTCCCTTCAGAAAGCACAGCGTCGGGATGTAAATATCATTGGCGCGGGCGATTTCCAGGATGGTTTGTCCCGGTTCGCCGTTGCAGGCTTTGCCGTTGATCGTGAGAGAAATTTTATTGGAAGTAGTCATGGCTTCATCCCGTGTCAATGTGACTTCCCTTCGTTACCGCCGATTTTGATGTCGCAACGCAGACAGCGGAAGCATTCCGCCTTGGCCTGCCATTCGGTGAATGTTGGTGACACCTCCACATTGCCGTGTCGTTGCTCGAGCGGAAGGAGCCGCGCCGGGTTGCGCGGTCCTCCCTGGGACGGCGGCGGGACCGTGTGGTCGTAGTCGAACTTCGGCCACAACTCCTCGAAGCGGTCCAGCCCGGTCAATTGCCGGTCTATCATCTTCGCGGCCTTCTTGCCGGCCCCCATCGCGGTGGCGACATTGGTGGCGCCGCTGGCGTAATCGCCACCGGCATAAATCTTCGGATTGCTGGTCTGCAACGTCCACGGGTCCACCTTGACCGAGCCCCAGGATGTCATGGCCAGACCGAGCGATTTGGTCAACTGTGCTTCGGGCTTCTCACCGATGGCTTTGATGATGGTGTCGCATGAGACCACATATTTGTCCTCGGTCATGACAGGAGCGCGGCGTCCACGGGCGTCGTATTTGCCGGGAATGGTTTTGGCTACTTCCAAACCGGTGACTATGCCGGTTTTGCCGGTTATGACGCGCAACGGTGCGGCCATCGTGATGAGCTTGACGCCTTCTTCAAGCGCCTGCTCGATTTCGTCTGGAATCGCCGGCATTTCCCCGCGCGATCGCCGATAGACGATGGTCACGTCGGCGCCCAGCCGTTTTGCGGTACGCGCGGCGTCAATCGCCGAGTTGCCGCCGCCGATGACGGCGACCTTCGATCCGATGGACGGTTTTTTGCCAAACGCAGTCTCGTTGAGGAATGACAACGAGGAGAGCATGCCCTTTACGTCATCGCCCGGAACGCCGAGCGCCTGTTCCTCCCACGTGCCGAGGGCGAGAAAGACAACGTCATTATCCTTTGCGAGCTTGTCCAGTTGCAGTGTTTTGCCGAGTTCGGCCTTGAACTTGAACTGAACGCCCACGCTGCGGATTAAGGAAAGTTCCTTGTCCACGATCTTCTTGGGCAACCGATACTCGGGCAACGCGTAGCGGAGCAAACCGCCGGCGTCGGGCGCCCTGTCGAACACCGTGACCTTGTGGCCGAGCAGCGCGAGGTAAAATGCCGCGCTCAAACCCGCCGGACCGGCGCCGATCACGGCGACTTTTTTGCCGGTGGCGGCTTTCTTGCGCTTGAGGATGCGCTGTAACACCCGCTTGGCTCCGCCGCTTTCGTACATCACGTCGCCGATATACCGGTGTGTTTCACGCATATTGATGGCGGCATCCACACCAGCGCGGCGGCAGCGGAGTTCGCACGGGTGCTGGCACACGCGGCCAGTCGTGGACGGCAATGGATTGTCCATCACCACCTGCTCGAACGCGTCATCAATCCGGTCTTCCTTCAACAACTGAAGGAAGCCGGGAATGTTCATGTTGAGCGGGCATGTGTTTTCGCAGGGCGAGAGTTGTAAATTGCCGCACATACCGGCCACACAACGATGTTCGCGGATGTGCTGCTCGTATTCGTGCCGAAAATATCTCAATGTTGTCAGCACCGGGTTCGGCGCAGTCTGGCCGAGCCCGCAGAGGCTGGCGTCACGAACGACAGAGCAAAGATCTTCGAGTTTGTCGAGGTCGGCGAGCTCGCCTTCGCCACGGCAGATTTTCTCCAGCAGATTCAGCATTTGCTTGGTGCCGACGCGGCATGGCGGGCATTTGCCACAGGACTCATCGCAGCAAAACTCCAAAAAGAACCGGGCGACTTCCACCATGCAGGAATCCTCGTCCATGATGACCATGCCACCGGAACCCATGATTGAGCCGAGCTTCTGGAGCGTCTCGTACTCAACCGGTGTGTCGAGGTGTTGCGCAGGGATGACGCCGCCGGAAGGACCGCCAGACTGGACGGCCTTGAATTGTTTACCGTCGGGAACGCCTCCGCCGATTTCGTAAATGATGTCGCGCAACGGCGTGCCAAACGGGACTTCAACCAGCCCTGTGTTCTTGATCTTGCCGGCGAGCGCGAAAACTTTGGTGCCCTTGGTCTTTTCGGTGCCGAACGTGGAATACCACGCAGCACCCTTACGGATGATGACCGGGACGGCGGCCCAGGTCTCGACATTGTTGATGTTGGTGGGCTTGCCCCAGAGGCCGCGTTGTGCCGGGAATGGCGGACGCGGCATGGGTTGGCCGCGGCGGCCTTCGATGGAACGCATGAGCGCGGTCTCTTCGCCGCAAACAAATGCGCCGGCGCCAATGCGGAGTTCGAGGTCGAAATCGAATCCTTTTTCAAAGAGATTTTTGCCGAGCAGCCCGTTTTTGTAGGCCTGTTCAATGGCGATCTGGAGGCGCTTGATGGCCAGCGGATACTCGGCGCGGATGTAGATGAAGCCGCGATTGGCGCCCATCGCGTAGCCGCCGATGGCCATGCCTTCCATGACGCGGTGCGGATCGCCTTCAAGGACGGCTCGGTTCATGAACGCGCCCGGATCGCCTTCGTCGGCGTTGCAAATGATATACTTGGGCTTGGCCGGCGCTTTGGCCATCAACTCCCACTTCACCCCTGTCGGGAAACCCGCGCCACCGCGACCGCGCAGGCCGCTGGATTTGATTTCGGCGATAACCTGTTCGGTCGTCATCCCGGTGAGGATTTTGCCGAGGGCGGCGTAGCCGTCGCGGGCGATGTATTCTTCGATCTTCTCGGCGTCAATCACGCCGCAGTTTTCGAGGATGATCTTGGTCTGCCTGGCCAGGAACGCGAAATCGCGCTGGGTGGTTATGACGTTGTCGCCAACTTCCGCCTTGGGCAACAGTCGTTTGCACGGCCGGCCTTTGATGAAATGTTCCTCCACCAGTTCCGGCACGTCCAGCGCCGTAACGCGCTGATAGAAAGTGCCATCGGGGTGAACGAGGATGACCGGGCCAAGGTCGCACGGCCCCATGCAACCGGTCACGATCACCTGGACTTCCTTGTCCAGCTTGTGTTTCTTCAATTCGGACGCGAGGACGTCCTGGACGGCGTGACAGCCTGAACTTATGCAACCGGCGCCACCGCACACTAATATATGGGAGCGGATCATGCTGGATTACTCTGCCTTCTTTTCCCTGCCGACGGCAAGATTGTCCACCTTCCGGCCCTTCTGCAGGTGCTCGACGACGATTTTTTTCGCCTTTTCGGTGTCGAGGTTGGCATAGGTGGTCTTTTCGCCGCCGGCTTCTTCGACCTGAACGACCGGCTCGATACTTTCAAGCCCGTGCTCGCCGGTGACATGGACCTCCACGTCGTCGAGGCCGCGCTTTTCGATTTCATCGAGCATGGTCTTCATAACTTCGCGTGCGCCGGAGGCGATGCCACTGGTGCCCATGCTGATAACCACGCGGTATTTCTTGCCGCCTTCACGCAGGGCGATTTGTTTCTGTGCCTTCTCTTTC
>Ga0182027_10012542_pt1 | contig 11896 bp, 6 predicted proteins | sample 712E1DmetaG_FD_121300 | JGI IMG/M metagenome (GOLD analysis project Ga0182027, IMG submission 121300) | Permafrost microbial communities from Stordalen Mire, Sweden - 712E1D metaG (Illumina Assembly) | ecosystem: Environmental > Terrestrial > Soil > Wetlands > Permafrost | place: Sweden...
GCTCGATCACCGGCAGCAGCGTCAGCTTCACCGCTCCCGGCACCTGCATCATCGACGCCAACCAGGCCGGCAACGCCGACTACCTCCTCGCCCCGCAGGTCCAGCAGACCGTCACGGTCGGCAGCCAGACCATCGTCTTCACCTCGACGGCCCCAACGGCCGCCAACGCGGGCGGGGCGACATACACCCCGACCGCGATCGCGACCTCGTTCCTGCCGGTCACCCTGAAGATCGACTCCTCCTCTAGCGCCGTCTGCTCGATGACCGCCGGCGTGGTCAGCTTCACCGGGATCGGCAACTGCGTCATCGACGCCAACCAGGCTGGCAACGCCAGCTACCTCGCCGCGCCGCAGGTCCAGCAGACCTTCGCGGTCGGCAGCCAGACCATCACCTTCGCCTCGACGGCCCCAACGGCCGCCGTGGTGGGCGGGGCGACATACACCCCGATCGCGATCGCGACCTCGGGTCTGACGGTCACCTTCACCATCGACTCCTCCTCTAGCGCCGTCTGCTCGATCTCCGGCGGCGTGGTCAGCTTCACCGCTGCCGGCACCTGCATCATCGACGCCAACCAGGCCGGCGACGCCAACTACGGCGCCGCGCCGCAGGTCCAGCAGACCTTCTCGGTCGGCGCCACCAGCCAGACCATCACCTTCACCTCGATGGCCCCGACGGCCGCCGTGGTGGGCGGGGCGACATACACCCCGGCCGCAACTGCGACCTCGGGTCTGACGGTCACCTTCACCATCGACTCCTCCTCTAGCGCCGTCTGCTCGATCACCGGCGGCGTGGTCAGCTTCACCGCTGCCGGCACCTGCACGATCGACGCCGATCAGGCCGGCAACGCCAGCTTCAGCGCCGCGACGCAGGTCCAGCAGAGCTTCGTCGTCGCTACTGCTCCTGGCGTAGCGACGCACCTGACCGTTTCTATCGCCGCCAACCCCACCATCGCAGGTGCGGCCCACAGCGTGACCGTGACCGTCCTCGACGCCAACGGCAACATCGCTACCGGATACAGCGGCACGATCCACTTCAACGCCTCCGAACCGGCGGCAACTGTTCCGGCTAACTACACCTTCACCGCCGCCGACGCCGGCGTCCACACCTTCAGCTACCTCCTGAGTCCGGTCGTCTTCAGGACCGCCGGCACCCAGGCGCTCAGAGCCCGCGACACGATGACTGGCACCATCACCGGAGTCCAGACCGGCATCGTGGTCACTCCTGCCGCAGCGACGCACCTGGTAGTCTCTGTCGCCGCCAACCCCTGGCTCGCAGGTAGCGTCCACAGCGTGACCGTGAGGGCGCTCGACGCGTACGGCAACATCGCTACCGGATACCGCGGCACGATCCACTTCAACACCTCCGATCTAGCGTCAAGTGTTCCGGCTAACTACACCTTCACCGCCGCCGACGCCGGCGTCCACACCTTCAGCTACCTCCTGAGTCCGGGTCTCGTCCTTCGGACCCCCGGCACCCAGGCGGTCAGAGCCCGCGACACGATGACTGGCACCATCACCGGAGTCCAGACCGGCATCGTGGTGCAGTAGTCCAGTAGTCCAGTAGTGTGGGCAGGGCCAGGCTGGCACTGCCCACACTTCACAAGTTATCGACGATAGGCCCGGTTATCGGCCAGCTCGAGCTGGTCGGTAACCGGGCCGCTTGCGTCCTGTGATGACATCGCGGCGATCAATGGATCGAGGTCTAGATGATGGGCGGACCTCCTGCGCCTAAGCTTCGACCGGAACCCGCCCGGGACTAGTTCCTGCCACTGGCGCGCGTGGGATTGTCGTCGCCGGTCATTGCGGCGGCCGCGGAGCGTCTGTCCGGCGCGATGAAGACGGCGGCGCAGGGTCAAGTCCGCGAACAGCGCGGAGGGGCGGAAGGCGGCTCGTGGATCGCGATGGAGGCACTGCAGGCCTTCCAGACGGCTGTCTCCCGAGAGCTGGGACGGCGTTGGCCACGCATACGGTCGCATCGCGGCCGCGGTAAACCCGTCGGTTGACGTCTGCCCGCCGTTTGTCGGTCGGATCGCCCATGTCACGGGTCACTGGTCCGAGTTCTGGCCCAATCCATACGGCAACGTGAACAGCCATGCCGCCGCCGCGGTCGGAGCGTGTCAGGAGCTTCGGATGGCGGTGCTCGAGGGGCCTCTGGCGATCGAGATGCCCGCACCGGGGCCGAAGCCCGGCTCGAGGCTCGCGTCGGCCTTCGGGCGGGCATCGGTTACCATTGCTCGCCGGTAGCCACCGTCATGCTTCGCGCCTCGCCTTATCGAGAGCCGGATATTCCAAGAGGAGCGAGCCCGACCAGCGGAGTGAACATTCAGCGGCGCCAAGGAGGGAGTCGTCTCCGTGATTGGCGGGAGTGTCAACCTCGTCGGGCGCGCGTTCGGTCGCACTCGAGCGGGGACTGGCGCGGGCGCCGATAGAGGCGACTCGGTGAGCGCCGGCCTCCCCGAGCCAGCTCGGGGCGCACCGTCACGCGACTCGAAGCTCGGATATCGGCCCGCCCTCGATGGCATCCGAGCCGTCGCGGTCCTCTCGGTCATCGCCTACCACTTCGGCTACCGCTGGGCCCCCGGCGGTTTCCTCGGCGTGGACGTGTTCTTCGTCCTATCGGGCTATCTCATCACGAGCCTGTTGCTCTCCGAGCATGCCCGGACCGGCCGGATCGCCCTGCGCGAGTTCTGGCTCCGGCGCGCCCGCCGGCTGCTCCCGGCCCTGTTTCTCATGCTCATCGTGGTGGCCATCTGGATCTCGTTCAACGCCTCGCCGTTCGAGCTGCCGATGCGCCGCGAAGACCTCTTCTGGACGCTCTTCTATGGCAGCAACTGGCACTTCATCCTGAGCGGTCAGGACTACTTCGCCCAGTACGCCTCGGCCTCACCACTACGTCACACCTGGTCGCTCGCGATCGAAGAGCAGTTCTACCTGGTCTGGCCGGTGCTCGTCGCCTGCGCGCTGTGGATTGGCCGCAAGCGGCCCGCCGTGCTCGCCGGCGTGTGCGCCGTGGGCATCGCCGTCTCGGCCGTCGCGATGGCCCTGCTCTACGATCCGAGCGATCCGTCGCGTGCCTACTACGGCACCGACACCCGGATGCACCAGCTCCTCATCGGCGCGCTGCTCGCGATCCTGATGAGCCGGCGCGAGATGCTCGCCCGTTTCCGGCGAGCCGCGATCGTCGTCGCGCCGATTGCCGCCCTGGTGCTCCTGGTGACCTTCGCCACGCTTTCGGATCAGAACTCGGCGTACTACCGGGGTCTCTCGATCGTGCTCGCGCTCACGACCGCGGCTCTTGTCTGGGCAGTCGAGGTGAACCCCCGCCAGATCGTCGCCCGGGTGCTCTCGCTTCGACCCGTCGCCTGGATTGGCCAGATCAGCTATGGGCTGTATCTGTGGCACTGGCCGGTGATCCTGATGATCACCACCGCGCCGGCACCCCTCGCGAACCTGCCAGGCGCCTCCACGGGACTCAACCTCACCCGCCTGGCGGTCACGTTCGGCATCGAGATCGCCTCGTTCTACCTGATCGAGCAGCCGATCCGGCGGGGTCGAATGCCGGTCATCGGTCACTCGGGCCGCCGCTTCCTGGTCGCCACCGCCGCGGCCATCGTGCTCGTGTCGGGAGTCTCGTTCGCCGCGACGAGCGCGGCGACTCCGGCTCTGGTCGGCACAGAAGTTCCCAACTGTCCCCAGTTCACGATCTGCGTCCGCCACCAGGGTCCCACAGGCGCCCCCGTGCTCGCCGTCATTGGCGACTCCATGGCACGCTCGCTCGATCCCGCCTTCGAGCGACTCGCCACCGAGCACGGGTGGACGTACGTCCTTCAGGCGACCGACGGATGTCGGGTCACGCACCTGCTTACCTCGACGACGGAGTCGACCGCATCTCAAGCCATGAACTGCTACGAGAAGACACCGGCGCTTCAGGCTCAGCTGCTCTCCGCGTGGCATCCCGCTCTTGTTGTCGTCGCGGACCGGATGGACCTGGTGGACGTCATCGATTCGCAAGGACACACGCTGGCAATGGGTTCTGCCGGAAACATAGCGCTGTCCGAGCAGGCCCTTACGGACATTGCCCGCCAGTTCACCGCATCGGGCGCTGACGTCGCACTGCTCGAGCTTCCGCCGCGGCTTGGCACCGAGTGCGAGCGAGTGTCGACCATGGACTCGCCAGCCTGCCAAGTCATGGTCGGGTCCAACAAGACGCAGGCGGCCTACGACGCGATGTTCGAGCGCGTTGCGCCAAAGGTCCCCGGGGTTTCGACGATCTCGTTGAACGAAGCGGTGTGCCCGGGAGGACTGTGTGCACCCCTCGTCCACGGAACGGTTCTTCGCTACGACGGCATCCATTTCACAGCAGCTGGCGCCCTAACGCTCGTTCCGACCCTGGACAAGCAGCTCGAGGCCACCGCCGCGCTACGTTAGGACTTATCAACGGCGCCTGATGCAACGAGGCGGATCACGAGCGCGGTCGCCGGAGGTCGAAGGCCTCTGGCCCGATCGCCTTCGGTTGCCGCGCGCCGTGGCTGCTACTGCACGACGATCCCAGTCTGCACCCCGGTGATGGTCGCCGTCACCGTCAAAGACGTTGTTCGAATGCGCGACTGTCTACGGTGGATCCAAATAGACCAAATCGCCGTGCTCAGCGGGCGCCTACTCGTTGCGGGCCGACCCTCAGGTTCTTTGATGACCGAGTCGATCGTCGTCATCGACTCGGGTCGGAAGTAGCGCCGAGCGCTACGGGGAGCCGGGCAGGAGCCGGCGTCGGGCGGCATCGACCGCCGCGGCGTCGACGGACGACTGCCAGTCGTACCCGAGGGTCGGTCGGCCGAAGCGGTCGATGGCGGCGAGATAGGTCCGCGCCGTTATGTCGATGGCGTTGGTGTCATCAGGCTGGACATCCAGCGCCAGGCGTGGATCCGACCGGAGAGACTCGATCAGTTGCAGTTCGGCGAGCTCGGTTGCTCGCGCGCCGCGGTAGTGCACGGCGGCGCCAGCGAACTGGAGCATGTTCCCGAGCACCATCGGCACGAGCAGGACCGCGGCTATTACGGGCACAGCTCGACGATTCGGCAGGCGGTTCCCGATGAGGCCGCCGATTGCGAGCCACACGAAGATAACGCCCGCGTAGACGTACCCGGAACGGGCCCCGTAGTCCTCGCCAAACTGGCCGCGGTAGGCTGCCCTCAGGATCTGCTCTGCGGCCAGCGCTGCGATCGCCGCCATCACGAGCGGATCCGGCCGATAGCCGCGCCGGGCGAGGATGGTGGTGACGACGAGGGCCGCGGCCGCCAGCGCCAGCCCCACCAGCGCGAAACGCTCCGGTGGGAGACCGACGATCCCGGACACCGCGGCTCCCATGCCGTACAGGACGGAATACGCGCTCTCGAGCGGGCTGAGGCCCGGTCCAGCCAGATGCCCGTTCTCTCGGCCCCAGGTGAAGTACCAAGCAGCGTACGCGGCAATAGCCGGCGCGGTGGCTAGCAGCGTCGCACGGTGGCGCTGGAGGATGCCCCAGACGACAATCAACCCCACGTAGATCACGCCTAGGCCGGACGATGCGACTGCCGGCAGCAGGGCGATTGCCGCTACAACGGGCCTGTTTTCGTCGATCTGGTCGATCGCCACGAGGCCGCCGACGGTGGCGAACAGGTACTGGATCTGGAAGGGCTGCAGCAGCACCTCGTAGCCGCTGCCGAGGAACACCACGGAGATGCCCGCCGCGAGGCCCAGGACGACGCCCGATCGCCGGTTCACGATCCGGTACAGGAGGTAGGCGACGGCGAAGTGCGCGCCCCAGTCGACGAGCAGATACGGCAGGTACGTCCGCAGCCCGAATACCGCTAGCAGCGCCTCGTAGACGAGGACCGGGACGGCGACGAAGGTGTCGAAGTAGGGTGCCAGGATCGCATGCGGCGTCGGATCGGACCGGTCGGAGATGAAGCGCCACTCGTCCCACCAGAAGGTCAACCAGCGACCGACGTAGAGTAGGACGCCGAGCATGACAAGCTGGGCGCCCACGAGAATGACGACTGGCCGGCGAGCGATGCGTTCAAGCACGGCGTACCTCCTCTGACCGGCTCGTCGATGGATCCGCACTCCAAATGGCCAGCGCCCTTTACTGGTAAGCTGCGGGGCGTGCCTCAGGCCCGGGGCCGGCGCTCCGAGCGACGCGACATATCGCCAGCATCCTAAGCTAAGCTGCCAGTCGGGTTGTGGTCAACATGTCAGCGCCCGCCGCGCCGCGCCGCGCCGCGCAGCGCTGACAGTCGGTATGTTTCGTGGCGGCGCGCCGACCGTCGAGGACTTGTCAGCCGCCTCATCAAGATCATGGGGCTTGACACTATCGCCTTCCCAGTGCCTTCCCTAAGGCCTGAGAAACGAGGGTCCAGGTTCGTGGACCGAGGCGCATGCTCGATGAGCGAAGCACGGCGGGCTTCCTCGGGTGCGGTGTTTCGGCGCCGGGGCGCTCACCCACGCGCGTGATCCAGGTAACATTGGCCTTGATGTCGGGTCGGCTTACGTCGTCCCAGTGGAGGTAGGGTGCCGGATTTCGGTGTAGTCCTGGCCAGGTATCAGGGGCGCGTCGAGGGCTCGGTGGTTGCTCTGGCAGTGGCGCTGGTCCTGTACCTGCCTATCGAGCCGGTGATCCTGTCGCCTCTCAGCGGTGCCTCCTATTGGGCAGTTCGCTTGCTCCCCGACGCGCTGATTGCCGTCGTCGCCGCAGCGGTCCTGCTGGTCCCCGGAACCAGACGGCGGGAGGCTCTGGCCATCCTGTGGGCCCTGGCGATCGTTAGCCTGACGGTCGTCCTGCTGGACGCGATGCGCGGATTCGCTCCCGGGACGACCATCAACGCGCTCCGCGTCCTGTTGCGGTACGCGGTGCTGGGCGCAGCCTTGCTGGCTGTCGTTCGAGAGCCGTCGGCGGTGCTTCGCTGGCTGACGTGGGCGATAGTCCTGGCGGCTCTCGTCCAGTTCGCGGCCGCGCTTATCGAGTTCGTCGCGCTCCTATGGCCCATGGCATCCGGGGCGCAGAGCTTCTCCGGACCCAACCTGTTTGGGGTCGACGGAACTGTGGGCCGGTACGACCGGCTCGGTTTCCTAATGGTTGCGGCGGTGCTCATGGCGATGGTCGGGGCGGTTCCCGGACGCCGAGCGCTGGGGCGGAGCTTGCTGGTGCTCGGGATGCTGGGCCTCGCCATGTCGAGTTCGAGGCAAGCATTGGTCGGCCTTGCACTGGCGGCTGGCCTGCTGGCCGTTCTTCCACGGGTAACCGTCTCGCGACGAGTCGCTCGCCTCGCGATTGCCGGTCTGGCCGTGCTGTGTGTCGTGCTGCTGCCTGTGTCCTCGTCGCCACAGCGAGTCGCGGACACGGACGCACCGGGCACTTCGCCCGGCCAGACCGTGCCGGTCCCGCGGGCCAGCGAGGAGATGTCGCTGAACCCCAACCGCAACTTCCGTTTGTACTACACGCTCCGCCTCCTGCCCTGGGCCGCCCTGGAGGAGCCGCTGCTCGGGTTTGGGCCGGGTCAGCACGTCGCTGTGTCGCCGGACCCGCGGCTCCAGGCTAAGGTGACGCGAGACGGAATGATCTGGTTGTACGCGCGCACCTTCATGAACGACTCCAACTACGGCTCGATGGTGATCCAGTTCGGGATCTTCCTGCCTCTCCTGTTCCTTCTGTTCCTCGGTTCGCTGGCGTTCACGCTGCTCCGCAGGCTGTGGCAGTCTGCAGACCAAACCTGGCTCATGTTCGGGCTCGCATATGCGGTGGCATGTCTGGCCGGCGCGGCATTCGGGCCGGCGTTCGAGACCAGGACGGTATCGCTCCTGCTCTGGCTGGGGTTGTTCGGCGGGCTTCTCGCGGTCCGCGGCCCGCTCGCCGCCCGCGACCCGCTCGCCGCCCGCGACTGATGCGCGTTTGATGCGCATCGTCTTCGTTGCCAACTGGTGGTACAGGCGCGGCGGTCTGGGCGCCGTGATGCTCGACGAGGCGAAGGAGCTCGGCCGACGGGGCCACGAGATCGTTCCGTTCGCCAGTTCCCACCCGGCCGATTTGGGCACGCCCTGGGGGTCGTATTTCCCCGAGTTCCGTGAAACGGCCGATCTTGGAGACTCGATGTCGATCGGTGCGCGGGCATCCACGGCGCTTCGGCTCATCAACAACAGAGAGGCCGCCGCTTCATTCGCGCGGTTGCTCGACGACGTGGAGCCCGACGTGGTTCACCTGCACAACACCGTCCGCCAACTGTCGCCGGCCATCCTGGGATGCGCTCATCGCCGTCGAATCCCGGTCGTGATGACATTGCACGACTACTCCCTCGTGTGCCCGCAGGGCCAGCTCCTGAAAGGCGAACGGGTTGCCTGCACCGCGCCGAATTGCGTGCGCGGCAACCCGTTGCCGGCGGTCATGAACAGGTGTATCCGACGGCGCTTCGTGCCGTCCACCATGGCGGCGATCGAATATGGAGTCCATCGCGCGACCAGGGCGTACTCGGCCCCGGTGCAAGTGATGCTGGCGCCCAGCAGGTTCCTCGAGAGAACCCTCGTGGCAGGCGGGTTCGCGGGGCGGAAGATCCGCTATCTGCCGAACGGAGTCGCCCCAGGCGTCGATCCGCCGCCCGTTCCTAAGTCGGGTGGGGTGATCCTCTACGCGGGTCGCCTTGCGCGCGAAAAGGGTCTCGATGTGCTGCTGCAGGCAGCTCGGATCATTCCGCACGTGCCGGTTCTGGTGGCGGGCGATGGCCCGTTGCGGCTCTCGCTGGAGAGGGCAGCGCCCGGGTCGGTTCGGTTCTTGGGCCAGATATCACCCGACGAGCTGCGGCGTCTCCGTGGCGATGCGGTGGCCACCGTCTCCCCATCGATCTGGTACGAGAACGCCCCGATCACGGTGCTGGAGTCCCTGCGCGATGGCCGCCCCGCAATCGTCAGCCAAATGGGCGGTCAGCCCGAGCTTGTCGCGGGTGGGGCCGGTCTTGTGATCAGGGCGCGAGATCCGCAGGCCCTGGCCGATGCGATTGCCCGCGTCTGGCACGACCGGGCGTTAGCAAGCGAAATGGGTCGGGTGGGCCGAGACCGACTGCTGGCGTCGTACACCCTCGATCGGCATGTCTCCGCGCTGGAATCGATCTACCGAGAGACTGTGGACAGCACGAAGGCCGCCTGGTCCAGATAGTCGCGCAGGGCTTCCGGCCAGGGACGCATCATGTTGAGTCCGCGAAGCCCGAGGACGTAGTTTCGCAGCATCTCCGACCGCGGACGTGGGGCGAAGTACGTCTCAGCGAAGAACTCGCTCCCTACGGGCACGACTTCGATGTCGGTCCGGCCGTAGTAATCGACGATCGCCCGAGCCACTTCGAGCCTGCTGCCCGCTCCCTCGCACGTCATGTGATAGAGGCCGTAGAACGGAGTTTCCACGAGAGCCAGCAGATTCCGGGCGAAATCCTCGACGTACGTCGGGGTTCCGAGTTTGTCCGTCACGGCATAGATGACCCTTGCTCCGCCACGGATCTGGTCGACCACCTTCGCCACAAACTTGTGATCTCGCTCCTTGCCGCCGATCATCCAGCCGGCCCGCACGATGTAGTGGCGGGCGACGGTCTCTCGCACGATCAGCTCGCCCTCGTACTTCGAGCCACCATAGGCGTTGATCGGGTTGGGACGGTCGAACTCCGTGTACGGTTCATCGCCCTTCTCGCCATCGAACACGCCTGCGGTCGAGATGTACACGAGCGGCCGCTCCAGCTCCGCGGCGACTAGTGCCACGTTCTGGGTGCCCAGCGCGTTCGTGAGATAGGCGTGGTCGCGATCGGTTTCGCACCGCTCGAGATCCGTCTCGGCAGCAAGGTGCAGGATCAGGTCCGGGCTCAAGTCATGTATAGCCCTCCGCACCGCCGAATAATCGCGGACGTCGAGGGCGGCCATCGGAAGCCCCAGAGAGGGGCGCGGCACGAGGTCCGTCGCTACCACCTCGTGGCCGGCTCGAACAAAGGCCGGGTACACCGCGCTCCCGAGCATGCCGCCACTTCCGGTGATGAAGACTCGCATCAGATCCCTTTACCTCTCCTCTTCCGTTTTACGAGGTCTCCAAACAGCCCCGTGTATACGTCAGTGATGTGCTCCCACGAGTACTCGGCACGAACGCGCTCGATGGCGGCCAGGCCCAGCCTCGCGACGAGCGCATCGTCCTCATGAAGTGAGCGCATCGCGCTGGCCAGGCCGTCGATCGGGTCTTCGGGCGAGTACGTCAGGCCCGCGCTCCCGACGACCTCGCTGTTCGTCTCCGTGCCTCGCGCGATGACCGCATTGCCAAATGCCATCTGATCGAGCAGAGCCGGACTCGTGCCCGACGTGGGTGACGTCTGAACGTAGGCAAAGGCGTGGCAGCTGAGCTGCTGATAGGCCTCGCCGAACTGACGTCCGGTGAAAACGACGTCCGAGCTGGCAACCGCCCGTAGCTGCTTCTTGTAGGCATCGGCGAAAGGGGCATCGCCCACGATGGCCAGCTTGAAGCCTGGCAGCGCCGCCCGGCCGAACGCCTCGATCAACTCCTCGACCCGCGTCTCGGGCTCAAGCCGGCCCACCCAGAGAAGGTACTTTCCCGCCTCCAAGCCCCACTCCTGCAAAGCTTGGCAACTTTCGTTCCGGACGACGTTCGCACCGTACGGAACGAAAACGGCCTCGATGCCGTGGTCACTTCGATAGCGAAGCCCGATCGCCTGATTGTCGACGATGACCAGGTTGGCAGCCTTGCCCGCAAGTCGCTCCATGGTGCGCAGATAGATCGCTGCCACCCGGCCCCACTTGGCCCGTCGCCAGTCGGAACTGTCGACGTTCAGGACGACGCTGGCCGTGGTGAGTCGTGGAATCCAGGCCAGTGAAGCATTGCCGACGCCGCAGATGTAGACGATGTCGTATCGCTTCCGCAGCGCGTGAACGACGCTGAACGCCGTGTGGGTGATCGTGTCCAGGTGTTTCGTAGCGATCGACGGCAGATGAACGAGATGGACACCGCGGTACGTCTTGAGTTCGCGATGGCCTACGGCGTGGGGCCGGTTGTACACCCAGACCTGATGCCCTCGCTCGACCAGACGAGGGGCGAGGTTCTCGTAGAAGGTCTCGAAGCCCCCGTAATTGGCCGGTATGCCTCTGGTCCCCATGAGGGCGATGCGCATCAGCTGAGTCTAGCGACCCTGTCCGCTGAGCATGGCCGGCATGGTGCGAGCGATGATCTTGAGGTCGAGCCAGAGGGACCAGGTGTCGATGTACTCGAGGTCCTTCTCCACCCAATGATCGAACTCCGACTCGCGACGGCCGTTGACCTGCCAGAGGCCTGTCATCCCGGGCTTCATGGAGAGCCGGCGGCGGTGCCAGATGTCGTAGTCGGCGACCTCGCACGAGAGCGGCGGGCGCGGCCCAACGAGGCTCATCTGGCCGTGCAGCACGTTCCAGAGCTGCGGCAGCTCATCCAGTGAAGTCCGGCGCAAGAACCGGCCGACGCGAGTAACCCGGGGGTCTCGCTCCAGCTTGAAGGCGTGGCCGTTGATCAAGTTGTGAACCCGCAAGTCCGCAACCTGTTGCTCGGCGTTGCAGCACATGGAGCGGAACTTGATCATGGTGAAAGTTCGGCCCTGCAGGCCAACTCGCTCCTGGCGGAACAGGACCGGTCCGCTGGAGTCGAGCCTGACCAGCAGCGCGAGCACTGCCATGAGCGGCGCCAGGACCAGCATGAGGATTGCCGACCCGACGATGTCGATGATGCGCTTGGCCAGCAGCCCGAGGGCACGGTCCGGACCGTTTGCCAGCGAGTAAACGCCCACTCCGTCGATGCTCTCGAGGCGACCGAGAGACAGGACCCGCTCCACCGGGGCCACCGGGATCCTCACGACTTTGCC
>Ga0182027_10012543_pt1 | contig 11896 bp, 14 predicted proteins | sample 712E1DmetaG_FD_121300 | JGI IMG/M metagenome (GOLD analysis project Ga0182027, IMG submission 121300) | Permafrost microbial communities from Stordalen Mire, Sweden - 712E1D metaG (Illumina Assembly) | ecosystem: Environmental > Terrestrial > Soil > Wetlands > Permafrost | place: Sweden...
GGGATTGCGACGGCTGGCGGCCATCATCCAAAGGGATCTGGGCATCTCTGTGGCGAAGTTGCCGGGGGCGGGCGCGGCCGGCGGGCTTGGCGCGGGTTTGGTGGCGTTCCTCAACGGACAGATGCGCCCGGGCGTGGACATCGTCATGGATGCAGTGGATCTGACCGGCAAACTTGCCGGCTGCGATCTCGTGATCACTGGCGAGGGCTGCCTGGACGGCCAGACAGTTTTCGGCAAGGCGCCGGCAGGCGTTGCGAAGGTGGCAAAGCGACTCGGCCTGCCTGTGATTGCTATTTGTGGTTCCTTGGGCGCGGGCGCGGCGAAATCCGCGGAGACCGGCATTGACGCCTGTTTCTCCGCGCTGGAGGGGCCGGTTCCGGAGTCGGAACTGGCCCAACGCGCCGGCGGGATGCTGGAGCGCTGCGCGGAGCAGGTGGGACGGGTCCTGGCTTTGGGGCTTGCGTCTATCGCAACGCCTTGAGCGCCGAACGGATCGAACCCGTCCGGCGCCCCGGTCGCAATATCGCCCAAGGCGGTGAAAAGCTCGCACGCGCCAAGGGCCGCTGGAATCAGTATCCTCTCTGCTTGTCCACCACATTCACCAGCGGCAACCCGCTGGAATAACGCCGGACGTTTTCGGCCAACAGCGCCATGAAACGGATTCGGCGCTGCGGCGCGAAGCCCGCGGTGTGGCAGGTGATGATCAGGTTCGGGCAGTCCCAAAGAGGGCTGCTGCTGGGCAACGGCTCGGTCTTTGCCACATCAATGGCGGCGCCCGCGATCCAGCCTTCTTTCAGCGCCTGCGCCAGCGCCGCCTCGTCCGTGAGAGCGCCCCGGGAAAGACCGAGGAAGTAGGCGGTCTTCTTCATGGAGCGGAAGACTTTCTCATTGAACATGTTTGCGGTTTCGGGGGTGTTCGGCGCGGCGCCCACCAAGATGTCCACTTGCGGAACCATCTCCATGAACCAGCTCGGCTCCCGGAGCGTGTCCACGAAGAAAGGCTTGGCCATGGGCTTGGCATCGGTCGCCAGGACCTTGATGTTGAACCCGTAATGCAGCTTCGAGGCGACAAACGATCCAATCCCGCCCATTCCGACGATCCCCGCCGTCATGCCGTCAATCTCCACCAGGTTCCGCTCGGCGTTCCACGTTTTCTTCTGGAACTGCGGGACGTAGTACTTGATGACCCCGCGGGTCAAGGCAAGGAGCATGGAGATGGCGGTCTCGGAAATGGCCGGCGCAAACACGCGGGCCATGTTGGTCACCACCACATTGCTCTTTCTGATTTCGGGGATCAGCAGGATGTCCACGCCAGCTTCGGTGGCCTGAAGCCAGCGCAGGTTCTTCGCCTTGCCGAACATTTCGGCGTTGAGGGCTCCGAAGACGACGTCAACATCGGGCAGCGCCTTGTTCAACTCGTCAACGGTGCTCGGCATGATTATCTCAACGTTCTTCCCCTGCGACGTAATCTGCTTCACCTCTTCCGCAGTGTACTGCGGGGGCGGGACGGCCGACTGGGAAACCGCCGTTAAGATCCGCACGCGATCTGGCGGTGGAATGAACTCCGCAATGGAGTCCGAAGCTGCCGGAGTCGGGGCCACGGCAGCAAAAGTCGGCCCAGCGGCTGCGAAAACCGGCGCAACGGCTGCGGCTGACAAAAACATCCGACGAGACATGGGAAGATCAATCATATTTGCTCCTATTTTAATTTTCAATTATTTCAATTCAAACAAAAGACTAGGTTTGCCGATATCCCGTAGTGGTGGCGCCTTTCTTGCCCTGGAACATCATGTAACCGGGACGGTTTGCCCAACTCGATGGCCCGGCGAGGATCTTGCCGTGGGCCAGAACGGCTTTGCGGACCATTTCTTCGCGCGCATTGTAGGTTGCGGAACCATCGCGGTCGCCACCGAACCGGCCGAAATCGTTGCTCGCCACCATGACGCCATCAATGCCCTCGACCTGGTCGAGGATCCGGTCAATTAAGCCGGTGCCGATCGGGGATTCAATCTGGATCAGGACGAATAGGTTGTTGTTGGCGTTGGTCTCATAATCCTTGCCCCAGAGGGAGGTCGCCTGGCCACCGCCATTGCTGCGAAGCCCCCAGGGCTTGGTGTTCGGGTTGTCGCGAAGGCTCATCGGGTAGTGGGAGAACAGCACCCCATTCCGGGCTTCCTCAATGGACTCGACCATGGGAATGATAATCCCCAGCGCGCCGGTATCGACGGCTTTCTGGATATCGCCGACGTTCGCGTTCGGCACGCGGACGAACGGGATGCAACCGGCCTCGGCGACCACCTTGATCAGTTGCTGCTCTTCGCGCCACGTCAGTGTGCTGTGCTGCATTTCGATCCAGATGAAATCCGCCCCTTCGCAGGCTTTCTTGGCGGCTTCCAGGTCGGGTTGGTCGAGGTTGTTGCAAAACACCTGCTGTTTGTTTTTCAGTTTGGTGATCACGGTGTTGAAAGTGACCGTGCCGGGAGCCGCTGCCGCGGCCGCGGCCTGCGGCGGCTGGGCCGGCGCCGCCGCCGCCGCCGGCTGTCCCTGGGCGGGCTGCGGTTGTTGCCCTTGCGCTGCGATTGGCAGCATGGCTCCGGCCATCGCTGTCAGGGTTCCCTTGAGGTAGTCGCGACGTGTGATTTGTTGCATAAGTTATCCTGATTGTGATTTTGTGTTGGTTTCGCTAAAAGGGTGATCTTGCCAACGTTCCGTGTGCCATTCCGCAGGTGGCAGGAAAAGCCCCCGGCTTTGAGCCTTGTCCGCGCCGCCACACTGGTACGTTGTGCGGGTGATCCTGCGGAGGTTCTGGCGCTGGAGATTTCATAGTGGGACGAGGTTTTACCCGGTCTGCCAAAACAATGCAAGAAAAACTTGCAGAAAAAATGCAAATGCAAAATGACCGCTTGACGTCCCCCCGAGAGTTTCGTACTCTCAAGATGTGGATTCAAAATAACCGGCATGAAACGATTGCGCCAATCAGTCCAATGTCCAACCCGCAACGGGAGACGAACACTATGATGAATACCAAATACAGCCGCCGCCAATTCCTTAAACAAACCACTTTCGCCGTCGGCGCCCTTGGGCTGGCTCAGGAGGGGTGCTTGCGCGCCCCGTCCGCCGGCAAACGCACCGCCGTGGACGAGGTGACCCTCGGCAAGACGGGCATCAAGCTCAGCCGCCTTGGCATGGGCCTCGGCACCGATTCCGGCAATACGCAAAAGGCCCTGGGCCAGGATGGGCTCAACAAACTGGTCCGTTATGCCTACGACCAGGGCATCCGATACTTCGACACTTGCGGATCCTACGCCAGCTTTCCGATGCTCGCCGAGGCCATCAAAGGACTCCCGCGCGAGAAGCTCTTCATCCAGTCCAAAATTGACTGCAAACTCACCGACGGGGCCGCCGATCTGGTCGCCGCGATTGATCTCCATCGCAAGACCATTAACACCGACTATATTGACAGTATGCTGATCCATTGCGTGGTCGGAGCCGCCTGGACCGACGATTTCAAGCGCGTCATGGATGGCTTTGAGGAAGCCAAAGCCAAAAAGTGGATTCGGGCCAAAGGGGCCTCTTTCCACAGTGTGGCCGCCCAGCGCGCCGGTGTCGCTTCTGATTGGGTGGAGGTCCACCTCATTCGCATCAACCCCCAAGGCGTCAACGTGGACGTCGAACAAGGCGGCTACCGCAACGAACATATTGATATCGCACCCATTATGGCGCAATTAAAGCACATGCGCGCCAAGGACCGCGGCGTCATCGGCATGAAGATTCTCGGCGAAGGCACTTTCGTCGAAGCGGAAGACCGCGAGAAATCCATCCGCTTCGCCATGTCCCGTCCGGAACTGAATGCCGTCGTCATCGGCTTCAAGAGCACGGACGAAATTGACGAAGCCATCAAGCGCATCAACGCGGCGCTGGCCGCAACGGCCTGAGAACCGGTTTGGCATTTTGAGCATTCAGGGATTGCGTTAATGTGCAGTCCCTTGCGCCTCAACCGGGCGCCATTGGAGACTGGCTTCACACCCTGTGTATTCGGCTGCGGCTGCCGTTTCTGCGACCGGGCGGTGTCGCGGTGTTGCCTGCAGCCGGATGTTGAATGAGCCGCTGCACGGGGTGATTATTTGCCGGCGTCGGTTTGGCAAGCCCGTTTGCGCCCGGTCGCGACGCACAGCCACGCCATCGTTCCCAAGAGCACGACACTGTCGGCCCATAAGCTCATCTGCCACGCCAACCTCTTACTGCTATTCTCCAATCCTGACAATCATAAAACAAATAATGAGGTGATCCAAACACAGGCGAACACCGCCAGACCCATTATCAATGTTGAAGACGTATAGATCTTTAAAGTTGATCCGGCATCGAGGTCCGAAAAATTCGCCACAACCCAGAAATAAGAATCATTGGCGTGAGAAACAACCATGGAACCTGCTCCCATGGAAAGCATGGCAAATATCCGCCCCCATTGCGAGTCCAGTCCAAGCATCGAAATCATAGGCGCAACAAATGATGCTGTGGTTATCATTGCAACCGTTGATGAACCTTGTGCTGTTTTCATGGCTGTTGCGATGAGAAATGGCACCACAAGGCCGATTCTTGTACCGGCCAGCAGCTTGCCCATTGCTTCGCCGGCGCCCGTCGCTTTGATCACCATTCCGAACATTCCGCCTGCGGCAGTGACGATCAGGATAGGGCCTGCCCTTTCTATTGCTTCACCAATAATTGAATTCATTGATGCTATCGTCCTGTTCTTTAGCAGCAACATTGCCATTACTGCGCCGGCTGCCAAAGCAAATAGCGGTTCACCAGGAAGGAGAAGCACTTTGGAAATGAAGCTTTGCCCTCCATCAATCATTAAAAACATTGACTTCAGGGCTATCAGCAACAAGGGGAGCACTATGGGCATTAAAGACAGAAAAGCAGATGGAAGCCGGCCATGAACAATGTTGCTGTCCACTTCAATCTCTTTGGCCGGAGCATAATTGTGCCTTCCGGTCAGCCATTTACTCCAGAAATACGCCGCAAGCGCGCCAGGCACCGCAAAGACTGTGCCAATGATAATGAGATACCCGATATTGATTTTGAAAAGCGCAGAAGCAGCAAGGACTCCCGGATGCGGAGGTATCAGACAATGAACTGAATAAAGTGAACAGGCCAGGACCGTTGCCATAAACGGCATTGGCAACTTGGATTTCGCGCTTAATGATTTGGAGAGGCCGCTCAGAATGATGAAGCCGGAATTGCAGAATATTGGCACCCCGGTAATAAACCCTGTTATGCCAAGGGCCTGTGCGCTCCTATGTTCTCCTATTCGTGAAAGGATGAATCTGGCAATGCTGAGCGTCCCTCCGGTTTTGTCAAGCGCAATGCCAATGATTGCGCCAAAAATGATAAGGAATCCGATCGAAGCCATGGTGTTTCCAAATCCTTCCTGGAGCGTACTCACAATAGTCTGTGCCGGAAGAGCGGCTATCGCAAGAAATACTGAGACAACAAAGAGGCTGATGAATGCAGCCAATTGCAGTTTTGAAGTAAGATAGATTATTGCCATGATGCTGATCCCGACAATAATTAGGGTCAGAAATGCGCTCATAAAGTATGTTCAATTGACTGATGGGAATCGTTTTGGGCGCGTGCCGGCGTACTCAGCGGCGCGCGGGCGAGCTCGAAACGCGTGCGCGGCAGGATGCGTTCCTCCAGGATGGCGGGCTTGACGTTGGGATGCCCGATGGAGCCAACCAGGATCGGAGGGAACTTGCCCAACCCGGCCAGGACGCTCTCCGGCAGCATCTTGCCGGTACGCAGATAACGTTCGCCGGCGATGTCATTGTTGGTGTAGTTCAGCTCGAGCTTGAACTTCTGCTCGGCGGCATTGAGCAGCGTGACCGCTTCGCGGACGGCTTCCGGCCCGGTGCCGTCGCCACCGTTGACTGCAACATCGCAATTTTTCATGAATATTCCGTTTTCGTCTGGCCTGCGCTTTTGGCAGAGACTGTGATGCTAATGCTTTCAGGCCCCTTGGCAACGGAATTTTGAGATTTTGTGTATGCGTCAGTCAAGGGTGGAAGGGCGCGCACTCCGTGCGCGCCGAAGCGGGTCCCGATGTATTGGGACCCGCCCTACCTTTTTCCCATCCGTCACTGACGAAGTACGATTTTGTCGTGTAAGCCGTGGACCGGGGAAGTCTTCGCCGGTGTTCTGGAGGCGGAAGTCGGAATCGAACGCTTTGCTTTCCCGAATCTCTCAAGGGCTTGCCCATCAGGGTAATTGGCGGAAGAATGAAATCACTCTGTTTTGGGTCTTGTCTCCCCGGACGGCGGTCGCGGCTGGATATCCATGGCGGTGGGCGGAATGAACTCGATGACATCGGCGCGGATCGCGGTTCGCGGGAGGGAAAAAAGGATGTAATAGGTGGCGTCCTTCTCCATGACCAGGTTCACCATCGTCTGCGGGCGGCCGGGTTGCATGTCGGCCTGCGCATAGAGCCGGCTCATCGCTTTGGTGAATTTTGCGGGAACAATCGTCAGGATGCCAAGCAGCGCGAAGCCGGAGCTTTGTCCCATCACGTTGGTCTTGATCACGATGAAGTTCTTCTGCTGCAGCCGCACATCGGTGTTGTTGTGGATTTCCAGCGCCGCCGCGTTCGGCGAACCGATCACCGACGCGACGGGCAGCGCGGAAACCGCAGCGCAGCCGCTGGTGAGCGCGGCAAGCGCCAGGAGGGCGAGAAATAACGGCAGGTTCCGATGGCTGGCAGCGGCTTTTGCCACCACTTGCCGCATTCCGGCCACAGAGCGTTGCTGGTGTCTGAATCTTATTAGAGTGGGAATCATATTTGTGTTACAGGCTTGTTCACCCCCTGAAAATATCGAAGGGTTCGATTTTGAGGACCTTGCGCACCCCAACATAGCTGGAGATGCCGGCGATGAGCACGACCATGCCAAAGGCCAGCCCCAAATTCCAAAAAGTGATCGTGGCCGCGTAGTTGGGCAGCCGGGATCGGGCGATCATGATCATCAGCATCACGAAACCGACGCCCAAGGGGCCGACGATGAAGAGCATCTCGCCAAAGTGAGCCACCAGCGCAACCCCATTGACGGCCGTCACCTTCGTTTCGCCTTCGCCAAACCATTTTGTCAGATCCGTTGCGACAATCGCCTGATCATCCAATGTTTTTACGCCGGCGGAGATCATAGGTCTATCAGTCGAATCGCGCATCGAAAAATCGAACCTCTTTTTTCCGGCTGCACGAACATTTGCCGGGAAACCGTTGGAGGGACGATGGGATGTGGCAGCCGGAACTATTTCTCTGACACGGCGCTCAATACCCCTTGATCCTGCACCAGCGTCCATTCGCTGTCCGGATTGTATTCCTTCATCGCCCCCGCGATCCGGGAAGTCTTTTCGCCCAAATTGCGCTGAAGAACTTTGCCGTCCTGGGCGATGATGAATGTCATGATGCCCGACTGGTCCCAATGCTCCGGATAGGCAACCAGCGCAAATCCCCCCGTCAAGTTGCCGTGGCTCAGGTAATCCTGTTTCCCGCCGGGCGCGGCGCGGCCTTGCCGGGTCAGAATTCTGAAATAATAACCGTGAAACGGATGCGGACCCGATTCTTTATTATTGACGTAACCCTCGGCGTGGGCCTCCGCCACCAAAGGTCCGAACGGGCTGGCCGGTTCGCTGGCCGCTGACGGCCAGTAGAGGCCGTCCTTCTGGCCGGGCGCGCTCTTGAATTTCTGCGCGTACTTCCCCCCTCCGCCCGCAACCGGATTCGCGGCGGCGTACTTCTTTTGCGCATCCACATAAGCGCGGCAAACGCCGATGGCGTGGAGTTCGTCCTTGCCGATATGGCGGTTGACGATCTCCTCCTTGCCCGCGGCCGTGTCGAAATGCCATTGCCCGCCGGCTTTCACCAGTGGAATCGGCATCGGCCAGTAGTTCGTGCCAACCTCAAAAACAATTTTGTCTTCCCCTTCTTTCACCAGATTGCAGCCCTGCGACAAGGCGGTGGCAAATCTCTGCGCATTATTGGCGTCCTGCACATCGTCGCCGGTCAAGAGTTCCTTGACCTGCGGGCCGAAAATCTCACTCAAAGCCGCTTTATCTTTGGCTGCGGTGGCCGTCTGCAAGGCTTTTTCAGCCTCATCTGGCGACGCGAACAAGCGTTGCGCGACCGCTGATTTCGGCTGCCTTTCGCTCGACGCCGCCGCTTGAAGGTCCGCTGAGAAGACACCCCAGGCGCCCGCCGAAAGTACGATGGTCAAAAGGCTGGCCAAAGGTGTCAATTGATTTGAAAGTTTCATAAATTCGTTATGTTTGTTTCCGTCCAAGGAATGGCGCGGCTCACCGTCTTCTCCCTGGCCCGCCGCCGCCAGGGTGCGCCACCGAGCGACTCTCAAAGCCGCGCTGACTATAAACATGCACGTCGGGCCCCCGTTCATAGCCGCCGCCGAAAAGAAACAGGTCAGGCCCCGGCACCACCACCGTGCCGCCGTAACCTCCGTCCACATAACCGATACATCCCATCAAAGCCGTCAGCAGCGCGATCCCCAGCCCGATCTTCATTCGGCCCAGCGGACTGATCGGTTTGTTCATAAAGACCTTCCTTTCGCGGAAGAAATCGAGAAATGCGGCGGCTCTCGAAACACCACCCGGCGTGTGTTAATGGCCAATCGCACCATCTTTTCAGCGTGGCCCGTTCCCCAGACCTGGTAAGCCGCCGCGACCAGGTCACCGAACGTCATTTCGTTTTTCTGTTTGAATTTCATGCTCATAAAATATCGTTGTGACTTTCGCGTCGCTATGGGGTGTTATCCTAGCCAACCTGTTTCAGGTCTGGTTGTGGAACCCGTGAATCCGGGTGAGGTTGCGTTCCGCGATCAATTGGGCCTCGGCCGCCAGCCAATGCTGCACGTCGCGCCCTTGCGGTGAACCCTCGTTCACATAACTGAAGTAGGCCTTCCTCGCCACTTCGTCCGCTGACGGCACGAATCCAATGGTGGTCTGGTTCAAGTCCGCAGGCGCTGCAGGCCGCGAGGCACTCGCCGGCATTTGGTTTTGGTTCTGGGAGAATCTATTGTGTTTATTGTGTTTCATAATGGGATGATGGATTGGGTGATTTCAAATTGCGGTACCGGCCGGCGCCAGATCGTATGCGGAACTTTGCTCGACGCCCTCCTGGGTCATATTCGCGAACACCGTGGATTCCTCGTAACTGATCCGGTCCACTTTGCCCGCCGGTATTGACACTTCCTTGCCGGAAAAGCGGTGGCCGGTTCTGATGGCCAGTTGACGGATCTCCCAGCTCTGGGTGTCCATCATAAAATCGCAGACGTGGCCGGCGATCCCATCGCTCGCCTGGAGGTGGTAGCCGGTGACGGATTGCGTGCTGCGCAGATGAACGTCGGCGCTTTGTGATGGCGGCTCGTTGGCGGCGGCTGCTTTGCCCGGGAGACGGTTCGGCGGCAGTTCCAAAATGGGAAAGCCGCTCATGCCCCACAGCCCCTCACCCTGCCAGTAATAGGGCCAGCCGTAATATCGGTAATACTCCTCCTCGAATTGCCGCGACACCGGCTTGTGCATGTCAATCGAAGGGCTGTTTTCAATCTGCTTCCGGGTCAGATTCACCAACAGGAGTTTTCCCGTCTGGTGGAGACTGCTGCCGAAGGCATGGGGCGAGAGAAGCACCTGGCGCCCCGGCAGCCAGGCACCGGTGTCCGCGACCAAATACCGAACCGCCCAGTTCTGGTCGTCAAAATAAAAATCGTTGATGTGGCCGATTTCCCCGTCCGACGCGCCGAGTTTGTCCCGGTATAGTTTCTTGAGGCTTTGTAACATAATGTTTCTTTCAGAGCAAATGAAGCGGGCCGCCGCCAAGGACGGCAATTGCCCGGCATTCGTAATGTGTCAGGCGTGGATGGCAGGCCGCGCGCTCCGTCCGCGCCGCAGTGGCTCCCGGTGTATCGGGACCCGCCCTGCCTTTTCCCTCCGTCCCTGACGCAGTACCGGCATTCCATCCATTCCATTGCCAACCATTGCCACCGATGGAAGGCAGCCCGTCCCGTTCAAATTCGCCCCAGCAGAACCAGGGCGACCAGAATGATTAAAACCAGGCCCAGTCCGCTGCTCGGGTAATAGCCCCAATTTCGGCTGTGCGGCCACCTGGGAAGCGCCCCCAGCAACATAAGAATGAGTAAAACAATGAGAATAGTTCCTAACATAATGTTCCTTTCAATGGGCGAACGCGGTTCGCTTTTCTTTCATGGAATCAGAGTAATCCAAACCCAGGCGCGCGCTATGGGGTGTTACCCTACCATGCCCTTGAATGCGCTGGGTCATATGCGCTTCAACATCGCGGCCACCTGGTCGTGGACTTCCTGGGAGGCGTGATAGGTTTTGAAGTCTATTTTTGGTTTTTCGATTTGCCTTTTGCGGGCTGCTTCCTCCTCCTCGAATTTCCTCAACTCGGAATCGAGTTTTTCGCGCTCGATACTCAACCATTGCGCGCTTTGATCCCCTTTCCGCAACGCCACCAGGTCCGCCAACAACTGGCGCAGCCGGCTTCCTGCGCCGCACGAACCTGACCGTCTTCAACTCCACCACTCCCATTGTCCATTGCACCAATTCCTACGACGACGCCTCGCGTCTGTACACCGTCTCGGATGGCGTCAATTCCGCCACGTATATTTACCTTGCCAATTCGCCGCTGGTGGACCATATTGTCCTCGCGCACAATGGAAGCACGGTGATGATCACGAGCAACCAGTATGATTATTTGAACCGGCTGACCGCACGCTCATCCGCGGCAGCGGGGAAGTCGGTGGCGAATTATCAGTATGAATACAACAGCGCCAGCCAGCGCACGCGGGTCACGCTGGTGGACGGCAGTTATTGGCTCTACGGGTATGACGCGCTGGGGCAGTTGACCAGCGCCAACAAATATTTCTGGGACAGCACGCCGGTGGCGGGGCAGCAGTTTCACTACACGTTCGACACCATCGGGAACCGGACTGTGGCGCTGGCGGGCGGGGACGCCGGCGGCGCGAACCTGCGGACGAACCATTACACGAACAATTTGCTCAACCAGATCACCAGCCGTGGGGTGCCTGGGTACGTGGACGTGATTGGGTTGACGCTGGCGACCAACACGGTGAAGGTGAACGGCAGCAACGCGTATCAGAAGTGGGAGTATTTCCGGGATGAGTTAGCGGTCAACAATGCATCGGCGGCATTGTGGACGAATGTGACCGTGACGTCGGGGGGGCAAACCAACTCGGGAAACATCTTTGTGGCGAAGACCCCGGAGACATTCAGCTACGACCTGGACGGGAATCTGACCAACGACGGGCGCTGGAACTACACCTGGGACGCTGAAAACCGGCTGGTCAACATGACGAGCCTGCCCAGCACGCCGGCGGCGTCGCAGTATGACCTGGATTTGACGTATGATTATATGGGGCGGAGGATTCAGAAGATCGTCTCAACAATGAGCGGGAACTCGTGGGTGGCCTCTTACACGTATCATTTTGTGTATGACGGGTGGAATTTGGTGGCGATTTTGGATGGTGGGAACAACCGGCTCTATTCGTTCACCTGGGGACTGGATTTGAGCGGGAGCATGCAAGGGGCGGGCGGAGTGGGTGGGGCCATTTCGATGACCGTGTATTCAGGGCCGAACGCCGGGACATACTTCTACTGCTACGATGGCAACGGCAATGTCGTGGCCCTGGTAAACTCGGCCAACGGAGCCATCGCCGCTCAATACGAATATGGCCCCTTCGGTGAAGTCATCAGGGCGACGGGACCGATGGCGAAGCTCAATCCCTTCATGTTCTCCACCAAGTTCTATGATTGGGAGACGGGACTTTATTATTACGGCCACAGATATTACAAC
>Ga0182027_10012544_pt1 | contig 11895 bp, 13 predicted proteins | sample 712E1DmetaG_FD_121300 | JGI IMG/M metagenome (GOLD analysis project Ga0182027, IMG submission 121300) | Permafrost microbial communities from Stordalen Mire, Sweden - 712E1D metaG (Illumina Assembly) | ecosystem: Environmental > Terrestrial > Soil > Wetlands > Permafrost | place: Sweden...
TCAATTTTCAGTTTTCAAACCTGTAGTAATATCAACAATTTTCAATATCCGGTTTATAATTTACAATTAAATATAAGGTATAAATGATTGCGGAAAAAGTGAGGCTAATTGACAATAATTTAAAAGTTATAAGTTAAAAGTCAAAATTTTATGAAAAAAGTTACGAAAATAAGAAGCAAAAAGAACCAGGAATTCGGCCAAATCATGGGAATTAAGGTTCTTAGCACCACGTTACCTGAACTGCTAATAGGAGTGGAGAGTTTAATATCCCATAATGTCAAATTTTATATTCTCACACCTAATCCTGAGATCATTTTGATGGCCCGGAAGAATGAAAAGCTGAAAAATGCCCTTAACGAAACGGACTTGAGTATTCCGGACGGAGTTGGTTTGAAGTTTGCAATTCCCGGTCTAAAAATTATCAAGGGCAGGGAACTTTTTTCGGATCTTATCACTCTTGCCGCAAAGAAAAAATGGAAAGTGTTTTTACTGGGAGGACTGGAAGATGAGGCGGAGTTAACAGCAAGAAAATTAAAAATTTTAAATTTAAAATTAAAAATTGAATATGCACGAGGTCCAAAACTGAATGAAAATGGCGAGCCTGCTACAGAAATTGACAAAAAATTAGAGAAAGATGCAACCGACAAAATTAATAAACTTGCCCCGCAAATCCTATTTGTTGCCTTTGGCAATCCCAAACAGGAAATCTGGGTCCATGAGAACTACTCAAAACTAAATATCGGAGGAGCTATGGCCGTAGGCGGGGCTTTCCGCTATGCGGCGGGCCAAGTGAGCCTTCCGCCCAGATGGATGGCCGGCCTTGGCTTGGAGTGGCTCTGGAGGGTCCTTACCGAACCCAAACGTATCGGCCGTATCCTCAATGCCACGATCGTCTTCCCGGTAAAATTATTTTTGTATAAAATCTCGGATTGACTGAAGCTTATTTGTATCTTCCCACATCTCTTGGATCGAAAAGTCCATCCCGGTCGTATCTTTTGGTAGAAATTAAGCTTGTGCACAATTCTTGGACCGGACATATATCATGTCTTTTATATTTACAGCCGCCACTTCCGATAGCCCAGAGGGATTTGGATATATCCTCGGGACGGTATCTTTTGCTAAGATCCTCAAAAATTACAGGCAAAATTTTATGAGCAATGAAATGGGTATTTACGGGTTTTTCCAGTTTTAAGCCTCCGGTTTGGATTATTACCCTTCCCAACTGGAAATCAACCGGGAGCCCCACCTCGTCAGTATTTTTTAGATCATAAAGGTTATATTCCCGGACCCACTGGATCATCAATTTGCTGATTTTCGGTCCCAGGCGCCTGATTTCCTTCTCATAAGTTTTTGCGCGGGGACGGACTACAAGGTCGTCGTAAATTTTTAGTGCGTTATTGTCTCTTTTTTTGAAATAATTACTAACTAAACCCCCGTAATCTTCGGCAAGTTTATGGGAGTTATAAGGCCACTGGGGAATTGGTTTTGCCTGGCGTCCTGCCGGGCGGAAATATTTATGACAGGCATCAATTATTTGCCCGTCCGTCCGTTTTACGGCTTCATTTGGCTCAAAAAGCCAGGAATATTCGTTAAATTTTTCAGAGATGGAAATTCTTTTGAAAAACGGTTCAGTTTGACCTCCGAGTATCATTGTGGAGATCAAAAACGTTGCATTTAGCGCAAATTCCGGGCCTTTAGTTTTAGCAAGATCCATAAAATGTCTTTCCGGTTGGGGGTCAACGAAGGCAAAAAAGCCTTCTTTATTTTTCATCGCCTGAATCGAAGTTTTGACAACCTCCTCGATTCTTTCAGGATATGCAGTAACACCCTCGCAGCTCATGGGAGATTGTAGCACACATGGAAAGAGGCCTCTACGTAAAGAAAGAATGCAGATCAACGTTTATCGGAATTGGAATTTGGAAATTCAAATATATAGGGTTGAAGTAAATTAATTTTCCGCTAGAATACAATAATTATGACGTGCGATAACTGTTTAAGGGATGACCCGGCCGGCCGGCACCACTGTGGTGATTGCAGCGAGGCCCAAGCTAAGGCACTTGAAGATCTCTATAAACAGGGCATTAAAACTTGTGAACTTGAAATAATTCCGTCAAAAGATCTCAAACGCGGTTTCATTTTTCGTAGAGGAAGCAATACACTGTTAAAAAGTTTTCCAGACTGAAGCAAACTCTTCCTTAGCCCTGTAGATTCTTCCCTCAACTGCGCGGATGCTGATGCCCATTGCTTTGGCAATTTCACTGTAGGACATGTCTTTCCAGTATCTGAACCAGAGAAGCCGTCTTTTTTCTGTCGGCAAAAGGTTTAAGCAATCGTTAACGGACTTTCTTAAATCTTTAAGAACCAAAGTTTCTTCAGGGGAAAGGGATTTTTTGTCTGCCTTAGCAACAGCCTCAATTAATGGAACGATTATGCCTGATTTTTTATTAACTTGATCGTGGTAATAATCTGCGGTTTTATTTAATGCGATTCTGCAAAGCCAGGTAAAATAGGAACTTTTGTGCTTGAAAGTGTTCCAGCCGCGCCAGGCGGCGACAAAAGTTTCTTCCACGATTTCATCAACCTCGCCTTTGTCCGCGCCGATTCTTTTCATCACAAATTTAGTCAGGGGAAGGGCAAACTCTTTGTAGACTGCTTCGAACCACCGTGGGTTTTTTGTCATACCGGAGACTAATTATATAACATGAGAGCTGAAGCGCCAATTAGAAATATTGCCTTTTCATTCCCGACTCAGGCAAAAGACGCCGGCCTGGAGCAAACCTGGGAAGCCACAAGGGGTTTTTGGGAATACGGATCTATCGCCGGCAGACCCGAGAGCTCAGAAATAAATTGGGTTCCCGTCGACTGGATGGCCTGGAAATTGCTGGTGGATGTGCTTGGAGTTCCTCCGGAAAAGCTAAAATAGAACGTTTTGGTGTAGAATAAACCTCAATGAAGGAATTAATTCTAATTAAGCTCGGCGGAAGTGTAGTTACGGACAAATCCAAAGAGTATTCTGTCCGGGAAGGCAACATTAAACGTTTTGCCGGGGAGGTTAAGGAAGCTTCGAAGAAATTTAACGGCAGGATTATCATCAGTCACGGCGCCGGAAGCTTTGCCCACATCCCTGCCAAAAAGTACCGGACAATAGAAGGCCTGGTCAACAAAAACAGTGTTTACGGAATGGCGGTTACAGAAGATGCTGCACGGAAACTTAACTCTATTGTTATTAAAAATTTCCTGGAAGAAGACCTTCCGGCATTTTCTTTTTCCCCCGCAAGTTTTCTGATTTCTGATGCTAAGGTTTATAGTAAGTCATATATTGATCCGGTCAAAAAGGCGTTAGAAATCGGAATTATACCGGTAGTTTACGGTGATGTAATAATTGATAAAAAGGCCGGGTGTACAATTTTTTCAACAGAAAAAATTCTTTCAATTTTGGCAAGGGCGCTGCTTAAAGATTACAAAATCAGGATTATTTATGTTACAGACGTCGATGGGGTGCATGACAAAAACGGAAAAACAATTCCTGTAATAACAAATAAAAATTTTAAGTCTCTAAAACCGTCAATAACCGGTGCGAGCGGGGTAGATGTAACGGGCGGGATGCTGCATAAAGTGGAGGAAGCGCTCAAACTGGCAAAAGAAACGGGAATAAAAACCATGATAGTAAACGGGGTGGCCAGGGGAAATCTGAATAAAGCGATTTTGGAAAAGAAAGTTGCGGGGACGGTTATTGCGGCCTAAAAAAGATCGGTGTCAACCGTGATGAGTTTTAACCATAGGTTTTCGAGCGGTTCGAGTTTTTCTCCGCTTAAAGCCCTTTCCAGCAGTTTTTCCCTTGCTTTGGTTACAATCTCCGGTGGTTTTTCCCCCCAAATGAACTCCCAGGCAACTCCATAAATGGTGATGTCTTCAGGTGAAGCGGGGACAGGGTTCATTTCGAGGAATTTTTCCAGCGTGAGCGAATCCGGAACGGTCCAACTTTCTCCTTCCGGCAGGTTAATTCCCTGGCCCCAATATTCAAGTTTGTCTTTGATTTCTTCTATTTTTGGTCTTATCAGAGCTCCGAGAAGCGCCTCTTTTGATGACATGGGGTATTATATCACTTGCATTTTGGAGCGCCAAAGTGATATTATTACCTATAATATGTCAGAAAGAATGGGACCAAGAATCAAAATTATTGTAACTATGCCGGAATCTGCCGCTGTGTCGTTTAAGTCGGCAACTGAAGAAGTTCAACACGCAGAGAAAGAGAAAATACGCCGGAATTTAGTGGAACAAGGGGCTCTCAAAGACGTAAAAATGAACCTGGATGTTCATTTCCGCGTCGATCATGCGGGAGATCCGTTATATCCGGTAAGCAAAGTATCTATGGTCGATCCGGATGGGTGCACCGATGGGCCGACGTATTTGGTCCGAACTCCGTTTTTAGACGTACGGAACTAACAATTTTTGTGTGGGCTTTTGCTAAGCCGGAGAGACTAATGTGTTATACTTTCAAGCATGGACAAAGCTGAAAAAATTGTTTTACCCAAAGGTACAATAGTTCCCAACCATATTGCCATAATTCTTGACGGCAACCGCCGCTGGGCCAGGGCGCGCGGGATTCCGACCTTGGCGGGACATAAAGCCGGATTTGATGCGGGCCTAAAAATTGCCAGAGCCTCGAGAGAATGGGGAGTCCACACTTTCACCGTTTGGGGGTTTTCTACGGAAAACTGGGACCGTTCACCGGAGGAAATTTCATATTTGGTTAAACTTTTCTGGAAAATGGTAAAAGTGGTGGATAAAGAGGCCGTCAGAGACGATATCCGCTTCGTGCACCTGGGCAGAAAGGACAGGTTGCCGAAGGACCTGGTTGCCTATATCCGGAAAATTGAGGAAAAGACCAAAAATAATAAATCGCATGTCTTTAACGTTGCCCTTGATTACGGCGGACACGATGAAATATTAAGAGCGGTCAAGGGTATTGTCAGCGATAAAGTCCCCGCAGCTAAAATTGACGAAAAACTTTTCGCCTCATACCTCGATACGGGTGACCAGCCTTATCCTTATGTAGATTTATTTATCAGGACATCCGGAGAGCAAAGAACGTCGGGCCTTATGCCCTGGCAATTGAATTATGCCGAGTATTATTGGGAACTTGTTAACCTTCCGGATATGACTCCTAGGACTCTGGCTGATATTATTCTTGATTATTCGCGCCGCAGAAGAAGGTTTGGCGGCAACGATACTCTCCAACATCTTGCTTTTGATCCGAGAGTCACCGCCAAGCTTGAGCTTTCCTGGTGGAGGCTTGCCAATGTTCCGCCGGGGATGAGGCTTAGAGACTATGCCATGATGCACCTTAAGGAAAAATACGGCCTTTCCAAAAAACTGGCTCTTGAAGCGGCCAGATACCTGGTTGAGGCTATTTCTCAGGAAAAAGCCGAGAAGTGGGATAAAGCCAAGGGTAATATGAAGAAGTTTTATAAACTCATTAAAGGCGAAATTAAGCTTGCTTTTGAACCCAAAGTAGTTGCATCCATGGAAGTCGATTTTGCCAGAAAAATGGGAGATAAAGACTCGGTTGCCTCAGCTTCGGAAGCGGAAGCAATTGCCACGGAACACCTGGCTGAAGTTTACCGGATTTCACTTCTTCAGGCGGCCAAGGCGGCTCACCTTAGGGTTCTTGCCGAAGTTGAGAGGAACCTTGCTTTAAGGGGAATGGGGGAGGAACATTGGACTAAAGCCGAGGATTATCTTCATAAGTATTACAGTGCGCTGAAGGAACGGGTTGCGTAGCCCTCAGTTATCATTTATCAATTTTCAATTTTGTAATAAATGACTATTGACACACTTGCAGTACTTTGATATTTTCTGATTAAGAAAGATAAGCGGTAGGCAAGGGACACTATAAGAATGGATCAAAATAATAAAAAGAAACTCAGGTTAGAAGATCTTCCGGACCTTTTAACCGTGCGTGAGGTCAGTGAGCTTCTCAGAGTATCTCCTTTGACGATCAAACGCTGGGGGAAAAGGGGAAAGCTTCCGGCTATCCGTATTAATAGTAGAGGAGACCGTCGTTACAAAAAAGAAGCCGTCCTCTGGCTTCTGGGAATGCAAAGCAAGGAAGAGTAAAGCTTCAAATTTCTTCACCAAATTGACAAACCGAGCCTAAGTGCTACAATGCCGGTGATATTTGATCTATATAGTTCCAATTGACGGGCCAATTTTCATAGGATAAAACGCTAGATAGAAGATTTAACCCCCAACCTTTCTGCCCGGGAAGGTTTTTCTTTCTGCTCACTTAGCTTATATGATGCTTGTTTTTGCTTTCTTTACTCTCGGTTATTTTGGCGGTGTAATCACGGCCCTTCTTGTTTTCCCTCCAAAGGTCAAAGAAATTGAAATGCAGGAAAAAGATGCCGCCGGACCGGTTAACGACCTGATTGCCTCAGAAGAACCACAATTTACTCCGGCCTTGGGCAGAGATTTGAGAATAGGAGTCAGTAGTTAGAAATTAGTAATTATTTTATGTATCCTACCCAAACTTCATTAATTCCGGTTGCGGTTGCCTTAGCCAGGTTTTTGGGGGAGAAAGGAATGTCAGCTTTTTCTTCAAATTATCCGTATTGGTATCTGAATTCAACTCCTTACAGGTTTTTAACGGGTCCCGTCTTACCAATTCTTGGTGTTTTGGCCAAAAAAGTCCTGGGGGCCGGTTATTTTGATAGTATGATATGGTTTGTTATCTTTGCCTGTTTCCTTTCCTCGGTTGGCTGGTCCATCCTCATTTCTAAAATTAAAGAAGAGAAAATAACTTTTGCCATATTTATCGTCTATTTTTTGCTTTTTGCAATCCTGCCTTATAAATATCTGAACGGTTTGGCTATAAGTGAGCCTTCGGCGTTCATTGCCGAAATGCTTATTCCTTTTGTCCTTTTGGCCAACCGGAAAAATTCCTATTGGGGAGCCTTGGCTACCGCAGCAGTATTATTAGTAAGCACGAATGTCCTGCCTATTCTTTTGGCCGGAGTGGTTATTTTGAGCCTGACTGGTGCGAGAGTTGGCGATAAGTTCAAAAAATGGAAAAAACCTTTAAAAAAGTCTCTGATAATTTTCGGAATTGGCTTTATGCTTGCAACTTTTTATTACACTCCAGGCTTCTGGCTGACGATCCTGGTTAATCCTTCAATCGGGGGAGCGCCGGGAGCAAAAGCCATCCTTTCTCTCATTGGTGCGGCCAGAAATATGATTCCTGTCCTTCTGGCTTTGATTGTGGTTTACTTTTCCGGAAGAATTAAGAATAAAATCAGCTTTTTCGGCTGGACTTGGATATTGGTTTTTGGCTTTCTGACTCTCTGGCGGGCGATGAGCAATATTAACTTTTGGATGGACTGGACCAGTTGGTTTAGTCAGCTCGAGATCGGCATCGGAATCCTTATCGCCTCCGATATTAAAAATCTCCGCCGCCTTTTTCTTCTGATCTTGCCGTTTTTTGCTTCACTTTTGATATTCAGAGCTCTCGGGTCGCCGGCTCTTATAGCCCAAAGCCCGCCCGCGGAGGTTAAAAGCGTTGCCAAACTTGCCGGGATTGCGGGAGACAACCTCGTTTTTACTTCCGGAACGGGAGTTTTTTGGCTGAATGCACTTTATAATACGCCCCAGGTGCGGGGAGGAAGGGATGAGGTGTCTGTAAATTCTCAGTGGCTGCCCGTTTCCTACACTTTAAGGGAGTCGACGGACGGAAATTTAATCAAAAGGGGCCTAAATGATTTAAATATCCACTATGTTTTGGTTAATTTGAATGACTCTCCCGACTATTATCACGATTTTAAGAACATAACGAATTGGTTTACGATAGGGGGTAAGATTTATGAAGATAACGGAGACTTTATATTAAAGATTTAGATTTAAAATCTGGGAACATAACCTTTTTAAGGTCTATACCCCCCTTAGAAGCGATTTCAATGGCCTCCTGTACGGTTTTGACTCCTTGTATATTCAAACCCCGTGTTCTTATTAAATAAATAACAAATTGAAGAAGATCAAGATCGGCAAGGCTGAACATTCTCCTTTGGGTTGTTGTTCTGTGCGGTGAAGTAAGCCCTTCCCTCTCGTACAGCATAAGTGTACGCGGATGAAGATGCAGAAGTTTAGCCGCGACCGATATTGTTAATATAGCTTCATTTGAGCTCATGGTAGTTTATATGTTAACAGTTCAGCATAAAACCTGACAATCGACGTGTCAAGGTCTAAAAATGTGCTGTTTTTTTATAAAGACTTGTTTGTATAATTTCCTGCTAAGAATAATAGAGTTTTCATGACAGGAGAAAATGATTTATATACATTAAGAGTTGTTAAATAATGTGTGCAGAAAATATACATTTATATTATATTTAGAAATAAAACCTATAAGATTAGAAATATATTAAGGATTCTGAAATAAATAGAAATATTCACTCTAACTATAAATGTATCATAGTTAAAATAAAATATCAATAGCTAAAAATATAGGCACAAATTAATGAGTAGTTTTAATATACACAAATAGTTATAAGGATATTGGTAACTAGCCTGGCCGGTTACTATCTAATTCTAAATTAATATCCTATACTTTATTTTTGACCTTAAACCATTATTTCCCGCACTACTTACGGTAATTCTATAATTTTGTGCTTAGGACGGTGATTATTTTAAGCCATTTTGCCAATCGGAGTGAAGCAGAGATTTTTTGGTGCTGTTACCTTTTAGTAAATAGTTGCCGGACTAAATCTTGGCAATTTTGTTATTACTTTACATATGAAAATACAGAAAAGTGATTTGCTTATTGACATAGTACCCATGAAAGGTAACAATAATAATGTTGTTTTAAGGTTAAGTTATGGTTAAACCTACTGCCCAAGTAAAATTGATCCTGCGCAGGGTCAGAAACGGCCGGATGAATAAGTCCGAAGCTGCTCACGTTCTTCAAATTTCAAGAAAAACTCTTTACTCTCTTCTTAAAGGCAGGAATACCCGGAAGACCAGGAAGGAATTAATTTCAAAAAGCATATTGGGAATAGTTGTGGCCAGTCCCAGTTTCGGGCCTTGCAAGATTTCCTCCTTACTTAAAAGCAAAGGCATAAACCTGAGCTCAAAAAGCATTTGGCAGGTACTTAAAAAATTCCATTTGGAAATCATAGCTTTGCGTGAAGACTTTTCCTTTAACTTTGCCAAGCCCAAACAGGCTATTGATAATAGTACACCCGTCCATTTAAGGCTACTTCCTGATGCCAGAAAAAGAATGGTTGAGAGTCATGAACCCGCCAAATTCAATGTTTCCAGGAAGACTTATTCCAAATGGAACAAAAGATATGATACTGCCGTCCGGAACAGCCTTAATATAATAGAGTCCCTGTCGGATAGCTGCCCTAGGGGATCTGCCCATCCCAGAGGCGCAAGCCTTGAGGCGGAACAATCTGTTTTGTCCCTTGTTTTGATGCACCCCGAATATTCTTCACATAATATAGCTTTTGAGCTTGGGACCATAGGCAATCATGGAGTGCAGAGGATTTTGGAAAGAAATAATCTGTCGCATTACGAAATGAGAAAGGCCTATGCGGCAACCCAAAGCGTTGCACCGGTTCCTGTCCAGCCGGCGGGCAGTATTTTTGGCAGAATCAAGTCTGTTTTTGAAACCTTTACTCCCAATTTGGCTCCGGCTCCGCCGCCCAAGCTTGCTTCAATCCTCAAAATCTTCGGAATCTTCTCATTTTTCACCTTCGTCATAGTTTACGGATCAATTCTTTGGATCAATATAATTTTAGGCGGCGGTTCGTTTGCCTCGGGAATAGGTTTGATCTTTGCCACGGTTGCATTGAGCGCAGGAACTTTCTTCTTCCTTTATTCGCTTAAGTACTATCTGACTACGGCAATTCTTCTTTCATTCTCCAACAGGCAGAAAAAAGGACAGGTGGATTTGGGAAACCCCGGAATGAATGCGGACCTGACCACAATACACATTAAAAAGTATCCATATATCTCCGTTCATATTCCTTTTTATAATGAGAAGAATGTTATTGAAAGATCAATCAAGGCCGCAACAAGCTTTGACTATCCGGCCTATGAAGTAATTCTCTGTGATGACTCAACCGATGAAACCAGCGACAAGATCAGGGCCTACCAAAAAACCCTTCTTTTCAAAGGTGAAAGTCTGAAAGAGACAAAAGGGGACGGCTGGACTCTGACTGAAGTAGAGGTCAAGCCGGGTGTAACCCTTAAACACCTTCACAGAACCACAAGGATGGGATACAAAGGCGGAGCTCTTGCCTTGGCACTTAAACTGGTAGACCCCAGAACCGAGTTTGTCTCCATTTTTGATGCCGATTTTGTACCTTACCCCGACAGTCTTAACTATTTTGTTAAATACTTTAAGGTTGCCAACTCCATGAACGAGGATTACGGGAAGAGCAATATCGCAGCCGTCCAAGGGTATCAATGGCATGTACTAAATAAATCAGAAAACTGGATCACCAGGGGAGTCAGAAGCGAATATGCAGGCTCTTATGTTGTCGAGCGTAGCGGAGCCGAAATTTACAAAGGACTGAAACAAATTTCAGGCAGTGTTTATATGATCCGTAGGGATGTTCTTTCCCAGGTCGGTTGGGGAACTTCAATCACTGAGGACTTTGAGTTAACTCTCAAACTATATAATGCCGGCTACAAGGTTGTCTACACCCCGTATGTCCAGGCCCCTGCAGAGTGTGTTTCCACCCTTAGACGTATGGTCAGACAGAGAATGAGGTGGGCAGAAGGGCATTCCTTCAACATCAAAAAGATGTTTGCAAAACTAATGTTATCTCCCAAACTTACCCCTGCCGAGAAGTTTGAAACAGCCTACCTTGCCCCTTACTATCTCCAGGCATTTTTCTTCCTGATTGGGACATTCAGTTGGTTCTTATCAGAAGCCGTCTTCAGAGTCAGACTTCCTTTCTGGAGTGAACTCTGGGGCTGGAGTCTTATTTTAACCAACATGGTTTCACTTCCCCTTATGAACTCTGTAGGAATGTTTCTGGAGGAAAGCGGTGCCAAAGATTACACGGGGATCGGCTCCTTTGTTTTTCTATCATACATTATTGTTCCTTTCCAGGCCTATGCTGCAGTTAAAGGTTTCCTGGAAAAGGAAGAAGGTCCCTGGTTTAGAACTCCCAAGACCGGCCGTGTTACGGATACTTTCAAAAGAAGCGGCATTTACAGATTTATATCAGGAATTTTGCCCGGAAAGACTGCCGGATCCAATGTGAATTACGCGGTTAGTCCGTATCTTGCCATGGCTTCCGCCAACAGCCGGTTTGACAGTTTTGATGTCAGGAGCGCCAAGGGAAGGCGCTGGGTGGGGAAACTGATGATTGTCACCCTCCTTATTTTCTCCAACACACTTTTGTATTTCTCGGGATACATCCAGGCATTTGCCCCGCAGCCGGTACACGCGGAGCAAAACTTCGGGGCCATTACAAGTCCCGCGGAGAACTCGGGAAGTGCCGCTGCCGCACCTGCCCCTACCGAGAATAATTTCCAAAACGGGGTTTTAGCAGTTAATACCGATAGGCAAGTTTATTTGCCCGGAGGAACTGCAATGATTCAAATGGCGGCTCTTGACCCCAAAGGAGATAGTACCTGCAATGCCGTCTTGAATGTGGAAGTAAACGGAGAGAAACAAACGGGAGTTATAAGGACGGGCGCTTGTGCCGGCAACAACGTAACAAATACCGCCGATTATGTTTTGTATTACAAAACCGGTACAAACGGTACTTACGATATCAAAGTAACAAATAACGCCACAGGTTTGGTCTCCCAAAATTCGTTTACGGTTGATTCAAGCCGTACTCTCGATGTTGTCAGAAAGACCGCAACCAGAATAAATCCTTTCAA